>Ga0209300_1001257_pt1 | contig 10366 bp, 6 predicted proteins | sample Shrwel_input2_RT_FD_187535 | JGI IMG/M metagenome (GOLD analysis project Ga0209300, IMG submission 187535) | Subsurface microbial communities from deep shales in Ohio, USA - Utica-3 well 1 S input2 RT (SPAdes) (version 2) ... | reverse complement strand
GGCTACCCGTGACCTGCTCAAGCGCCATGCGCCGGTGGATCCGGTATTGATCATGACGCTGGCAAAGCGTCCCGGCATGACCGCCACACGCCTGCAAAGCTACCTTGAAGCGGCCCAAGCCGCCGTGCTCCGGGAGCGGCAGCCGGAACCTCTGCCAGAACCCAAGGAAGCACTGGACCTAAGTGCTTATCGCCGTATTGGCCACTCCAGTGGCCAGGGGGTGACCCATGAGCCAGCTTGAACAGACCGTGTCGCGTTACCGCAGTCTGCGTCTGAGCGCGGCCGCCGACGAACTGACCAACCTGCTGGCCGAGGCAGAAGCCAACGAAATGTCCTATCTCAGCTTCGCGGATCGGCTTGCCGAACACGAACTGATCCAGCGCCAGGACAAGCGCATCTGCCGGAACCGGAAGATGGCCGCGTTCCCTGCCGAGAAGCGCCTGGAGGGCTTCGACTACCGGCACCAGACCACCATTAACAAACGCCAGGTGAACGCCTTGCTGGACTTCCAGTTCATCGACGAGCGCAACAACCTGGTGTTCATCGGGCCCCCGGGTGTGGGCAAGACTCACCTAGCCATCGGGATCGGCCACAAGGCCGTGGAAGCTGGCTATCGGGTATTGTTCCGCAATGCCCTGGATCTGGTGGAAGAGCTGGAACTGGCCGAGATGAAAGGAGAGCTGAAAAAGCGGGTCAGCCAGTTGGCCAAATACGACCTGCTGATCATTGATGAGCTGGGCTATCTGCCCATGACGCGGCAGGCCCGCTACAACCTGTTCCAGTTGATCAACAGCCTATATGAATACCGGTCCATCATCCTGACCACCAACAAGGACTTCACCAGTTGGGGCGAGTTCTTCCACGACGACAACGTGGCGGTGCCGATCATTGACCGGGTCATCCACCATTCACACATCTTTATGCTGGGAGGAGAAAGCTATCGACTGAAGCAGAAAGTTACAAGCTAGACTATGAAAGGTGGGTCAATTTTATTGGCCAAAGGTGGGTCAAAATAAATGGCCATTGACATAGAGGTTTCCCGCAGTTTTCCGGCCATTAAAAAGAACCGTAAGGCACTGATACCACTGCCTTTTAAGTTCCTACTTCAACATTCATCTCATTAGGTAAACCGCGTTACGCTGGTGTGGACAAACGAGATATTTTTTGGAAAAGCCAGCAGAGTCACTGGCAATAGGAGAGGGCTCGGAAGCAATGCTTCCGATGTGGGGACGGATCAAGAAGATCATATTGAGGGGGGATCGGAACGATCATTTCTAGTTCCCCGGACGAACCGGGATTTATTGCTACATTTAAAGTGCCAGCTAACACCTGCCCCGCTCAGTTATAAAGCTGAACGTTGAATGGGCCTTGAGAATAAGTTTGCCCACCGCGAGGCTCTCTATCAAGCTGAGAAAACGCCAATTTTCTGTAAAAACTCAAAAATGGCACTCAAACATAGTCAGCGCCAATCACACTTGTCATAATCAAAATGATCAAGGCATAGCGTTATCGTTGATCACCATAGACGATCCTCCTCCGCTAAACTACACTGGCTTGACCGTCCATTTACACGACATTCCGCAGATTGAGCCCAAGGATGACCACGGCAAAACTTGAGGATTTGACTCAAACACAGCGCGACCGCCTGGCCTTCATTGAAATGATGGTCCGCTTCTTGGGCGAAATACGTCGGCAGGATCTGGTCTCTCGATTCGGCATTCAGTCTGCAGCCGCCACCCGAGACCTGGCTCTCTATAAAGAGCTCGCGCCCGGCAATATTGACTATGACACCAAAGCCAAGCGCTACGTTCCTTCAACCGAACTATCGCCATTGTTCGAATTTGCACCTGAGAGAATGATCTCATGGCTAACTCAGGGATTCGGCGATGGCGAGCCGGCTCAACTTCAGGCATGGATCACGAGTGAAATCCCGTCCCGGCTTGCCCTTCCGGACCTGCGCATTTTGTCGTGCGTCACACAAGCTATCCACCAGAAATCACCGATATCAATCGAGTACCACTCTTTATCAAGCGGACCCACAGAACGGGAAATTGTCCCCTTTGCGTTGATTGATAACGGGCTCCGTTGGCATGTGCGAGCTTTCGACCGGAAAACTCAGGAATTTCGTGATTTCGTCATAACCCGAGTCCGACGGCCTTCACTACTGGATTCCGGAATACGACCACATGAGCAGAATGATCAGGACATCCAGTGGACTCGCATCGTTGAAGTAGAGTTGGTGCCACACCCCGCTCGACCACGCCCTGAAGTCACGGAAATGGATTACGGGATGAGAGAGGGCGCATTGAAGATGAAACTGCGGGCTGCAACCGCTGGGTATATTCTACGTCGCTGGAGTGTCGACTGCTCCCCCGACCACAGCCTGAGCGGCCCAGAGTACCGCCTATGGCTCAAAGATCACTTGGCCATTTATGGCGTGAAAAGCGCGATTCTGGCACCCGGCTATGAGTCAGGTAATCAACAGCTTACCTCCGAGTGGGACTAAGGATGAGTATGCTGAACAAACTGGAAACACGGGTTAACGAAATAGAAGCGCTCCATAGCAAGCTCCTGTTACTGATTGGAGCTCCCGGTATCGGCAAAAGCCAATTGCTGGCGGACTTGGCCGCTCGGAAAGATACCGGTGTCCTGAAAGTGGGAGCCGAGCTGGGCAGAAAGCTTGCCAACCTGCCCCAGCGACAGCGCACTTTACAGGCCAACACCCTGCTCAGGGAATTAGCCAGTGTCCACGCGACGGATGGATTGTTATTACTCGACAACATAGAGTTGCTGTTTGACCGATCACTCAAACTCGATCCATTGGATCTGCTCAAACAACACTCTAAAGCCCGACGAATCGTCGTAGCTTGGCCGGGAGATATTAAGAACGATCGCCTGGTATACGCAGAGCTAGGGCACCCCGAATATCAGGAATACAGCCTCGAAGGCCTGGTTCCGTTCGAATTGAACAAGATTAATTGAAGGAGACATACATGCAGTACAGGGATCTCATACAGTTTGAGCCGATCGAGTCGGTCATACAGCTCCTCGATGCCAATCGTTCCGACGAAGCCAAAAAGCTGGTCTCCACCTACGTTATCTCCGACCAGATGGCCGACCGAATCGCCAAGCAAATGGTCCCGCAACTGTCCTTCGACGAATCAGTAGACCACAAGGGTATGCTCGTAGTCGGCAACTACGGCACCGGTAAGTCCCACTTGATGTCGGTACTGTCACTGATCGCCGAAGACGAGTCTTACCTGCCACTGGTTCAGCACCCCAAAGTCGCTGAGGCAACCAAGACCATCGCCGGCAAATTCAAGGTTCACCGGATTGAGATCTCCAGCCAGATGTCATTGCGAGACATCGTCACTCAGGAGCTGGAAATTTTCCTGGAAAATCAGGGCGTCAGTTACTCCTTCCCGCCAGTGGACAAGGTCGTCAACAACAAGGCTGCTTTTGAAGAAATGATGGATGCCTTCGACGAGGTACATCCTGGCCAGGGTGTCTTGCTCGTGGTGGACGAATTCCTGGAATTTCTGCGGTCCCGTAAAGACCATGACCTGGTTTTAGATCTCTCTTTCCTCCGCGAAATTGGCGAAGTCACCAAGCACCTGCGTTTTCGTTTTGTTGCCGGTGTGCAGGAAGCAATTTTTGACAGCAGCCGCTTCCAACATGTGTCCGACAGCCTGCGCCGCGTGAACGAACGCTTCAGCCAAGTGCTTCTGGCAAGACAAGATGTCAGCTTCGTCGTAGCCGAGCGTTTGCTGAAAAAGTCCGCGGACCAACAGCACAAGATCCGCGAATACCTGACGCCCTTCGCGAAGTTCTACAGCAACATGAACGAACGCATGGACGAATACGTTCGCCTGTTCCCGGTACACCCCGATTACATCAGCACTTTCGAGCAACTGGTCTTCACGGAAAAACGCGGTGCGCTGGTTACTCTGCGTGACCAGATTCAAAACGTACTGGATGACAAAGTTCCGGAAGACCGCCCCGGCCTGATTGGCTTTGACCAGTTCTGGGATACCGTCACATCGAATTCCGTGCTTCGCTCCGACCCCAACATTGGCCCGGTATTGAAAGTAACCGAGATCCTCGGTGAGCGGGTTCAAAAAGCCTTTACACGTCCAGCCTACAAAGCCATGGCCACTCGGGTGATCAAAGGCCTGGCAGTGAACCGCCTGACCACCGGCGGTGATATCTACGTACCGGTTGGCCCAACCGCAGAAGAGCTGCGCGATACCCTGTGCCTTTATCAACCCGGCATTGAGGATCTGGGGGGAGAACCCGCGGATGACCTGCTTACTGCGGTGCAGACCACCCTGCGGGAAATCGTTAAAACGGTTAATGGTCAGTTCATCTCCAAAGCACCAGATACCGAGCAGTACTACCTCGACCTGAAGAAGGATGTTGATTACGACGCCCAGATCGAAAAGCGGGCCGAAGCCCTCTCCGACGATGCGCTGGACCGTGCCTATTACAGCGCCATGATGCAGCTGATGGAATGCACCGACGACACCGCTCACGTCACCGGTTACAAGATCTGGCAACACCAGGTGGAATGGCAAGACAAGCGCGTTGAGCGCAATGGCTACCTGTTCCTTGGCGCGCCGAATGATCGCCCCACGGCCCAACCAGAGCGGGATTTCTACATCTATTTCATCCAGCCGTTCGAGCCGCCACGGTTTCGCAATGAGAATAAGGAGGATGAAGTCTTCTTCAAGCTGAAAGGGCTGGACGAAGAAATCACCCATCACTTGTCGTTCTACTCGGCCGCACAGGAACTGGCCTCAACCGCCAGCGGCTCAGCCAAGACGGTTTATCTGGATAAAGCCAAGGAAGCTCTGCGCGCCATGAGTAAGTGGCTGCAAGAGAAGCAGATGACGGCCTATGAAGTCACCTACCAGGGCAAAACAAAAACCCTGCAGGAATGGACTAAAGGCGTCTCGATGCGGGATAAGCTGCGCTTGGGAGCGGATGAGCGAGCCAACTTCCGTGACATCGTCAATGTGACCTCCGGCTTGGTCCTGAATACTCATTTCGCCGACCTGGCACCGGAATACCCTGCGTTCTCTGTGTTGGTAACAGAAGCCAACCGTAAGCAGCTGGTGGGCAACACGCTCAGAGCCCTGGCTGGAGGCACTCGCACCAAAGATGCCACAGCAATACTGGACGCACTGGAAATGCTGGATGGCGATCGCATTGAGCCGGCCCAATCCAAATACGCCAAAGAAGTTCTGAGCCGGCTCCAGGCCAAAGGTCATGGCCAGGTATTGAACCATACGGAGCTTCTCAGCCAGGCACCCGATAATGAGTATTTTGCCCCGGTTAAATTCCGGCTGGAGCCAGATCTTTTGGTGGTCGTTCTCAGCGGCCTTGTCTACTCCGGTGACATCGTGCTGGCCATTACCGGTGACAAGATCGATTCCAGCAAGCTGTCCTTACTTGCGGAACGGGGGCTGGAGGATCTCAAATCCTTCAAGCACGTTGAGGCTCCAAAAGAGATCAACGTCGCCGTTCTGCGCTCCCTGTTTGAGCTTCTGGAACTGCCATCCGGCCTTGCTCAGATGGCTACCCAAGGTAAAGACGAGCCTGTCAAAGAGCTTCTGGATGCTGTCTCGAAACTCGTCGACCGGGTGCTGACTGTTAGTAACGACCTGTCCAATCGCCTAAGCTTCTGGGGGCAGTCGCTGCTTCGCGACGAGGAACTCATCGACCGCCAGCAAAAGCTGGATAACCTTAAAAACTTCCTGGAAAGCCTGTCGCCCTACAACACCATTGGCAAGCTGAAGAACCTTCGCATCACCCAGTCCGACATCGACGCCCAGAAACAGAATCTGGAAGCGCTGACATCGATAGAAAAGCTTCGGGATATTGTTGATGAGCTCGGCGCTGTCGCGAACTACCTATCCCAGGCGGAATTGATCCTGCCTGCAGATCACCCTTGGTTGCAGGAAGCCGAAACCAAACGAAAAGCGATTCTGGATAAACTGGCAGCTGACAAATCCGCTAGCCAAGCCAGTGAATACCGTAAGGAAATGGCGGCCCTCAAACAGAACTACATCAATGCGTATGTCGCTTTGCATTCAAAGGCCCGGCTAGGGGTATCTGAAGACAAAACCAAAACCGCTTTGCGCAAAGACCCTCGCATGACAACTTTGCGCACGCTGGCGGGCATCTCCCTGATGCCAACCAGCCAGCTAACCTCGTTTGAGGAAACTCTGGATCAGCTCAAGAGCTGCGCTTCACTGGTGGATTCAGAACTGAAAGCAAGTCCAGTATGCCCACACTGTAACTTCCGCCCCGCCAATGAACAGGGCGATCTGATGCCGGCCGCCAATGTGCTCAAAACGCTGGACGACGAATTGGATCGCTTGCAGGAAAGCTGGCAACAAACCCTGCTGGATAACTTGGATGACCCAATCATTCAGGCAAACCTGGAGCTGCTCAAGCCAGGACAGCGAGACCAGATCAACGGTTTCTTAAGCTCAAGAACGCTGCCGGACCCTGTCACGCCGGAGTTTGTCGCGGCCGTACAAGAAGCGCTATCGGGCTTGGAAAAAATCTCCGTCAGTAGCGAAGACATAAAACAAGCGCTTTTGGCTGGCGGTTCTCCGGCAACACCGGAAGACCTGCGAAAGCGCTTCGAATCCTTTATAAACGATCGCTGCAAAGGCAAAGACAGCGGCAAGCTGCGCTTTGTCATCGAATAAAACCGACAGCGATATAGAACTTAATTAAATATATAGGGAATTAGCTATATGAACCAGCTTTTTGACCAACAGGTCGAGGAATCTGGGCCAGTAGAATGTCTGGGACAAACATTCCCAAATGATGATGCTCGCAGAGAGCATTTCTTAAAGCTACTGGCCGCAAAACTAAAAGATCCTGAATTTCGCAACCAAGAAGGCTTCCCTGATGGTACTGACGAAGCCATTCTGGAAATGTCGGATCCTCCTTACTATACCGCTTGTCCTAATCCGTGGCTGGAAGACTTTATAGGGCATTATGGCAAACCCTACGATCCTTCAGATGAATATAGCAGAGAGCCTCTAGCAATTGATGTCTCCGTTGGGAAGACTGATAGCCTGTACAAAGCTCATGGGTACCACACGAAAGTACCGCACCTCGCCATAGTTCCTTCGATTCTCCATTACACCGATCCCGGAGATGTGGTTCTGGACGGGTTCGCCGGTTCTGGAATGACAGGTGTCGCCGCTCAATGGTGCGGTTCCGCATCCGACACCTATCGACACAAATTGGAAACAGAATGGAAATTAGCTGGCAAACCGGCACCTTCGTGGGGCGCGCGCCATGCCATCCTTAACGATTTATCTCCCGCTGCTGCATTTATTGGCGCGAATTACAACACCCCTTTTGAAGTTGGAGCATTTGCCAAGGCTGGTAAAAGAATTCTGAAAGAGGTTGAGCAAGAAATAGGCTGGATGTATGAAACAGTACATACGGATGGAAAAACTAAAGGGCGAATTGAGTATACGGTCTGGAGCGAAGTGTTTACTTGCCCAGAGTGTGCAATAGAAATTAACTTTCTTGATGAGGCGTTAGACCCCGCCACAAAAAAAGTCCATGATTCATTCCCTTGCCCTAATTGTAGCGTTTCACTTAACAAAAACAGCCTTGAACGAGTCCTCGAAAATCGGGTTGACCCTATCACTAAAGAACCGTGGCAAAGGGTAAAGTTCAAACCGTCCTTGATAATTTACACAATTGGCAAGAATCGCTTTGAAAAAGTTCCCGACCGTGCAGACTTAAACCTGATAAAAAAAATAGAGTCGCTACCTTTACCTGATTCCGTCCCAAGTAATCGACTGCCCATTGAAAACATGTATCATGGGTCGCGTATTGCGCCTAAAGGTTTCTTTCGTGTTCATCATTTTTTCCTACCTCGTGCTGCACAAGCTACAGGCTTATTGTGGGAAAAAGCCAAGTCTCATCCAGACGCGCGCATACGAAATTTTTTAATTTTTATGGTTGAGCAGGCGCTATGGACTGCATCTTTGCTTAATCGATATAGGCCAACAGGGTTCTCTCAGGTTAACCAATACCTTACAGGAGTTTACTATGTAGCATCACAACATGCCGAGTGTAGCCCTTGGTATATTCTTGGAGGCAAGCTTGATCGCTTAACAAAGACCTTTGGAAACTTCCAACCTTCCAAAAGGTCTGCAATAAACACGGGCACGGCAACCAAGCTTTCTTTGCCGGATGCTTCGATCGATTATATATTTACTGATCCGCCCTTCGGTGAAAACATCTATTATGCTGATCTCAACATCTTGGTTGAGTCGTGGCATGGAGTGATTACTGATGCTCAACCGGAAGCTATTATTGATAAGTTTAAGGAGAAAGCATTACCCGATTACCAGCATTTGATGCAAGCTTGCTTTTCGGAATTTCACCGCGTGCTAAAACCAAGCCGCTGGATGACTGTAGTATTTTCCAACAGTAAAGCATCGGTATGGAATGCAATTCAAGTAGCACTACAGCAGGCCGGCTTTGTTGTGGCGGAAGTCACTGCGTTAGATAAACAACAAGCCAGCTATAGACAGGTCACCTCCACAACAGCAGTAAAGCAAGACCTAGTAATCTCTGCGTACAAGCCTGATAGCGGCCTGGAAGAGCGCTTCCTACAACTAGGGTCAACTCCTGAATCAGCATGGGATTTCGTGGAGACACACCTTAAACAACTACCAACGGTAAAATTTAGAAGCAGTGAGCTAGAGTTTATTGTTGAACGCGACCCAAGGCGTATTTATGACCGTATGATTGCCTGGTTTGTTCGTCATGATGCGCCCGTACCCTTATCGAGTGATGAGTTTCTACAAGGGTTATACAGCCGATTTCCGGAGCGTGACGGTATGGTTTTTCTACCAGACCAAGTCACCGAATATGATAAAAAGCGCGCTCAGGTTACTGAAGCCCCCCAGCTTGAGCTGTTCGTCTCAGATGAGCGAAGCGCTATTGATTGGCTGAGTGATTTTCTCAAAAAACGGCCATCAACCTATCAACAGATTCATCCCGAGTTCACAACGCAAGTGGGTGCTGGCTGGAAGAAACATGAAGCTAAACCGGAACTCAAAGCTCTTCTCGAAGACAACTTTCTCAAATACGATGGCAACGGAGAGGTTCCCAGCCAGATTCACAGCTATCTATCGACGAATCACAAAGACCTACGCGGCCTGGAGAAGGACGATCCGCGTCTGATCGCTAAGGCAAAAGATCGCTGGTATGTCCCAGACCCAAATAAAGCGCACGACATTGAAAAGAAGCGTGAGAAAGCTCTACTCAAAGAGTTCCAAAGCTACTTAGAATTCACTGGTCGTCGATTGAAGGAGTTTCGCCTAGAGGTGTTGAGAGCCGGCTTCAAGGATGCTTACAGCAAAAAGGACTACCAAACGATCGTCTCCATTGCGAAGAAGATTCCTGAAGAGTCTCTGCAATCAGACGAGAAATTGCTGCTTTGGTATGACCAGGCACTAACGCGTACCGAAGAAAACCTCTAAGGGGTTACAGGCGGTAGTATGAATCAGGAAGAACTTCTAGCCCGGCTCGATGGCATCGAATGGAACGACTTCGAGTGCAAAAGCGCCCGTAATAGTGTTCCGAAAGACGCTTATACAACGGTATCCGCTTTTGCCAATTCCGCCGGTGGCTGGCTGGTATTTGGGGTCAGTGAACGCGATGGCCGCCTAGAGGTGACCGGAGTTGAATCTCCCGATAACGTTCAGAATGACTTTCTCGCCACAGTGCGAGGAGGTCAGAAACTGAATCGTGAGATTGCTGTAGAGCCGCATCGGTACGAAATCGAAGGCAAACACGTCTTCGCTTTTTATGTGCCTGAGGCAACACGGGCTGACAAACCGGTCTATCTGAAAGGCGATCCACGACAAAGCTACATCCGCCGTGGCGCTGGAGACGAAAGGTGCACCCAAACCGAGCTTGAGCGGTTTCTCCGTGACGCGGCCCAAGAGCGGTACGATGGTGCGGCTCTGCCAGATATCCCGGTTGATCGATGCTTTGATCTGGAAATAGTGCGTTGGTATCAAGCTCAGTTTTTCCGCCGCAATCCAGAGCATCCTGAGATTGCCGACCCCGTGGAATTCTTGCTCAACTGGAACTTTATCATCGAGCAAGGCGACGCCATGCACCCCACCCGTGCCGGGGTGCTATTGTTCGGTGAGGGGCGGTATGTAAGGCAGTTAGTGCCCCGCCCGATACTGGATTACCAGCCCCCTCTGTCAGGATAGATGTCGCCCCACCGATGTGGGACTCTAACAAGAACCAAGAGAGGGCGAATCGAGGAGAAGATGCGTTATTCCGCTGAGCGCAGAGAGGCAGT
>Ga0209300_1001256_pt1 | contig 10367 bp, 8 predicted proteins | sample Shrwel_input2_RT_FD_187535 | JGI IMG/M metagenome (GOLD analysis project Ga0209300, IMG submission 187535) | Subsurface microbial communities from deep shales in Ohio, USA - Utica-3 well 1 S input2 RT (SPAdes) (version 2) ... | reverse complement strand
CCTGAAGCAGCTCTTGGAACTGAATCTGCTTTCTGCTGCCGATAGCCAGGTTTGTGAGAAGGAGTAGATAATCTTGAGAAATTGTCAGCACTCTTCCTGAGCGCCCCCTCACCTGGACAAAGTGTGGCGCAATTTCATTCTCAAATGCGTTCACAAATTTATTGTTTACAGCGTGTTGGTTCGTACCTTTTGTCCCAAAAATTTCCTTGGCAGTTCTACTGAGTATCTCAATCAGTTCTTTCGTTGATTGAGGATATTCTTCAAGAGGTGGAAATCTCCTTTTTTCTCGATATCTTTCACAGAATCTTTTCAGCGAGCCATTAACGCTATTACGCTGGAATTCATCCATTTCTTTTATATCTAAAAAGATCTTCCAAAGAGGGAATTTTCTTGCTTTTCTATCCTTTGGTTGATTCATATATTCAAGCATAGAAAGAACTGGGAATAGATCAAAAGCTTTCATCCTCAAGTGACGAAAAGCTTCTCTAACCTGATTCCGCTCTAAGCTAGCCTTCTCGGTATCAAGAATGAAGAAAAGTGGCTTACTAGCAGGCGGCTCCGTCCAACCATTGATATTTAATGCCAACTGGGAGCTGTACAAAAAGGTGTAAAGGCTAAAAAATGCTCTCAGATTATCTAAGAAATATCCGGGGTGCTCCAAAAGGAAACCAAGATCCTGAGAAAAGAGTTCTGCCATAAATGGCAAGTAAGGACTCTCTATTGGGTGCTCGTTACAATCAATCAATTGAGCTTGAAATGCTTCAATGAGTTCTTGCTCTAAGAAATTCACTTCACTGCTGAGTTTCGGAAACTTTTGATCCGAATCACGAATAAAACCGATAAAAACTTGCGCAACATGTTTATTAGTAGACGCCTCAGCCTGAGCGGCTTTAGCAATTAGAAATTCCGGAGAAACTTTAAACAAACCTGCCGCTTCATTATCGAAATACATCTTTTCAATAAGAGGGAAAATTTCTTGGTCCGTTAGCTTATACTGTAAGCGACCATAAACTGAGGACTTAAAACTCTCTAACGTTGAGCCTTTCTCAAGCCGCTTTTGAAAAGCCACCGTCAAAATGCTTCCAGCTATTGCTTCGAAATCAAGGCCAGACGACTGAGACCGAAATGGCAGAAAATGGTTAACGAAGTTTTTGTTCTGAATTTCTTGTTCATCCAGCGCAAACAAGTTATCGGAAATACTCACTCGACACCTCCGACAACGATCTCATTGTCTTCAATTTCATTCGTAAGATAAACGTGTTGCCTACCATCCGAAAGCATCAGCTTGTCTGAACGAATGACGATTTTTATTACGTCGTCGACGATCTCCTCCAAAATCACAATCGTATTCTTATCGTGCTTATTCGGCCTGTACCCATCGTTTATTTTAGAAACCAGCTCAAGAAAACTAAGGTTTACATTAAACGTTTGAAGTGATCCATCACCAACCTTAAGACAAACCGGAAACTCGTGGATATTTGCCATCTCTTCATTTTCAATTCTTTTGAGGTCAGGCTTAATATCGGCAACTGCCGAAATAAAGACACCGTTTCTGGAGCACAAAAATAAATGCTGTTTTGCAGTTAATGACGGATCCAACCTGTTTCCAAATCGAACCAATGCATATACAAGCTCATCCTTATAGAAACTTCTCAGCTTTTGACGCTCCTCAGCGCTTCCATCATAGTTTTTGTGTAAACGCCAAATATCTATGTATCTGTCGTAAAGCGGCTGTTCAAAATCCTTTTTGAACTGTTGATGAAAGTCATTCCCAATGTCGATATCTTGAAACAAGTAGAAAAATCGTAACCAACCAGCCGACTCAATGTCGACTATGCCAAGGGCTTCCTGCACTGAATTCTGGAACTCATCGAAAGCCTCTTCTCTGATACCTAGAGGATGCTGAATGAGGAACTGATCAATACTCCGAGACCTAATCGTGCATGGGTCAAAATGGCTGATAACATCACTCAAGTCATTGTGACCAGCAACAAATAGATTGTTGAAAAGCAAGCTGGGGCCGCAAATCAAATAGTGAACGAAATCGAGCAGAGCCCGTGCAGAAAGAAATTGATCAAATTTCAATCTTGCAGAAAGAAGCAAGTGGACTATCCGATCACGCACCTGCTCGTGTTTGAGTAACTCATAGTTCAGAGTCAGTGTGCTGGGATTCGTTCGCACCGCATCCAGATATGCCAGATGTAGCGGATTATTTTCAGTGGAGGCAACGATCCGCGAAAACAGTTCGCTGATAAAGCTCGACCCGGTCTTTCCGTCCTCAATACTGAATTTCGGATACTGTTCAAAGTTCAGAAACTTGTATGAGTGTAAAATTTCGTCCCCACTTTGGAGGTAGGATTCAATGGCATTCCTGATGCTTTTGTGGCGGGGATGCCCTTGGGATGCAAAGTTAAATAGCATCCCAACATTTATTCCAATGACAAGCGGCTTGTCCGACTCATGGTGCTCGTCAAAGAGCTGGTCTAACGCTTCAATTGCGCCTTGGTCAGGTTTAAACGCATGAGTAGCGTCTAAGTGAAACCTGATTTTGTCCGAGTAGGTCTCGTAATAGCGTTTTAGAATTTCAGACTTGCCGTCACCGGAAGAGCCACACAAGAAAATGACACTTTCTGACGAAAGATTCGAATTCAGAAGATCTCTGAAGTCTTTCTCAATACTCGTTTCGACGTAGAGGTACTCTTTTAGCTCGTCTTGCTGTCTTTGTCCCGCCCCCAGCGTTGTAACCGCTTGAGCTGACGACCGAGCCAGGGTGTCAAGCAACCGTTTGAACTGCACGCTATGTCCTTAACCATCCGATGGTACGGCGAGTGGTGATAATTTTTGGAAAACTGACCAAAGGTCATTGAGGCTACCATAGCTGGCTTTTAAAGGGGAAGCTAGAGGCTCAAACCCATGAGAGGCGACATAGGAAGGCGGGAAAAGGCAGGAAACTCAATAAGTAAGCATCGCTCAGACGATCTCCGAGCTTAGGCTGGCGCCAGACATCGGGCGCGTGATGACCCTTGCCCTCCGGGGAGAGTTTGTAGGACTTCTCAAGATGAGGATCAATCATAATCTTCTGGCTCTTCAACGTGCTGTGCCACCTCCTGTAGCTCCACGCCAAAGTAGATACAAAGCTTGTCCAGAATTTCAGTCGTGGTGTTATAGCCACGCTGGTTAGCTATTTTGGACAGGGTCGTCCTATGGATCCCAGTCTCTTTCGAAACCTCATCCAGTGTAACCCTACGATTTTCTTGAAATCCTTTCTCGGCGATCAGCTCTTTTAGGCGGAATCTAATCATTGGGGCATCCTCGGCTAAGACTTTGATTCTACCGAATGAGCAGCCCATTTTCATCCAACGTTGAACAAAATCTACAAAAGATGCTTGACAGCGTCGACCTTTCGCATATTATGTAGCGTGTACGCATCATAAAGCGCAAAGGAGCTACATATGAAAAGTACAGAATACCTTACAACCGAAGAGCTTGCGGAACGCATTCGTTACGATGCCCGGACCATCCGGGAGCGTCTGAAAGATTCGGTCCTGCTTGAAGGTGTGCACTACATCAGGCCGTTCGGCGGCCGGAAGATTTTGTATCTGTGGGAGCCGATTGAGAGGGACATGCTTGAACACTCTGGCCACCACTCCCTTGCAATTCCTATGGCTAACGGAGGGCGCATGAATGGGTAGCGTTCGAGTGCGTGAATCCACGCAAAAGTTGTTTTTCGATTTCAAGTACCGCGGAAAGCGTTGCAGAGAGCAGACCGCCCTCGACAACACACCTGCTAACCGGAAGAAGCTTCAAGCGATCCTGAAACGCATCGAAGCGGAAATCACTTTGGGGACTTTCGAGTACCACAAGTATTTCCCCGACAGCCCCAAGGTGCAGGAATTTACCCGGCAAGCTGAGTTGCAGCGCGCTCGGGCGGCTCATGACACGCCGCTGTTCAGTGAATTTTCACAAACATGGCTGGACGAGATGCGGATTCAGTGGCGCCGTTCCTATATCGCAACGATCGAGGGAACGCTGGAGAACTATCTGATTCCGGAATTTGGAGAGTCGGAGGTTGGCCACATCACCAGGCAGGAAATTCTTTCGTTCCGGGCGTCACTCGCCAAAGTAGAAACCCGGAGCAAAAAGCCACTTTCCGCCAGCCGTATCAACCGCATCATGACGCCATTGCGCATGATTCTGGGAGAGGCAGCCAACCGATATGAGTTTACCTCACCCTACCAAGGGATCAAATCACTGAAGGTGCCCCGATCAGATGTGGAACCGTTCTCTCTGGAAGAAGTTCGGCTGATTCTGGACACGGTTCGAGAAGATTTCAGGAATTACTACACCGTTCGCTTCTTTACCGGTCTTCGGACCGGCGAGATCGATGGTTTGCCCTGGGATTGTGTCGATTTCAAGCGCCGGCAGATTCTGGTTCGCCAGGCCCTGGTGAAGGGTGAAATCGAGCAGACGAAAACCGATGGTAGCTACCGTCACGTTGAGATGTCTCAACTGGTCGTCGACGCACTTGAGGACCAGAAAAAAGCTACTGGCGGAAATGAATTCGTCTTTTGTACCAGAACAGGCGGGCCGCTTAACCATAACAACGTCACGAAAAGGGTTTGGTACCCGCTGCTCCGCCATCTTGGGCTGCGCAAGCGCCGTCCTTATCAGACTCGCCATACCGCGGCCACGCTGTGGCTGGCCGCTGGTGAGAACCCTGAATGGATTGCCCGGCAGATGGGCCACACCACCACGGAAATGTTGTTCAGGGTTTACTCACGATACGTGCCAAATCTCACTCGTCGTGATGGCAGCGCTTTTGAACGCCTGCTGATCAACGAATTCAACGCCAAAACTGATCCCACAAAGGAAGGTAACTCATGAACTATTCTCAACCGTTTTCTATCAGCCGAAAGTCTTTCGCAAGTCGTTTGGCCGGTGCACTCGCATTTTCGATGCAAATTCCGGACGGAACCCACCTCGTCGCCGTACTTGGCGAAGGCGACGAAAGCTCAAATCTCGCTGCGCTCACTCACTGGGTGGAAAATGAGATGTGGTTGATGGACGACGAGGCCCTTCAGGACCCGCTGCCGCAGCTGCTCAACAATCTGGAACGTCTTCTGCACTCTGCACAGGAGGACTTCGCATGAGCATTATCGTTAACACCACCTGGAAGACCGAGCCGGAAATTTTCATCGGGACCATTACCCATTTGGCGGAAATCCCGAACGGGGAACACCTGCCGGTGCTGGAACTGACTATCGAAAATTCCTTCGAGCAGTACCAGGTCGTGATGTTCCAGCCTCACCCGGATCTTCAGCTCACACAAATCCCGGACTGTGCTGTTCAGCTGGTGCTCTGGGAGGGTGAGCGGGGGAATGCCGTGTCGCGCTCAGACACCGTCATTCTGCTGGACACGCCTGACACACTGCTTCATCTGCCCACATCAAAACTGTGTTGCCCGGATCTGGCGGTGGAGATTGAACTGTTCATTGGAGCATGTCCAATTCAACCGTTAGCTGATTTTGTTCGGCAGGTGCTGGGTCAACCCTCCATTGGCATGCGTTTCTTGAACGGCTTCATGCAGGAACCTGGGCTCAGGAAGCCCGGCAACTTGGCGCGACACGGTCTTGATGTTGCTACAAGATCATTCGATGCCTGCCGAGGATTAAGCGAAGAAGACCGCTGGCTCGCTGCGATCGCTGGGCTTCTGCATGGGATAGGCCGGATTGAGTTGCCTGGCTCTGAACCAGTTGATCACCTAAGGATTGCTTTAAAAGGGCTGGGCTTGCTGTCGGTAGGGCTGCAGCGATTGGGCCAAACAGATGCTGAGGCGGCCAAAACGATTCAGTTTATTGTCGCCTCTATGTACCGCATCGGAAGCCCCACCCGGCCAGACCCGCGGGCTCTGGTTGTGCAATCGACTCACCTTGTCGCAGCGCAATTCCAGTCAGAGCTGATGCACACAGCGAAAGCGCACCTCGGTGACGCCTCAACACTCCCGCTCATACCCTAAAACGGACTGGATTTCAGTGGCCATGGATGGCCCTCTCCTTCTCCATTGCATCATCAACATACACTCGTCCGGCGAATCCAATCAGCGCTATAAATGCCACAAATCGAATAGCTGTCATGCCATGCTGCAGAGAGCGCCCACCAAAACCTTTAGTGGGCTGATCGACCACGATTTGAGCGACGCCCATTGCATTTCTTGGGCCTGCAGGGTCATCCCAACGCACCCGAACACGAGATTCGGGCAGAGACAGCTCTTTACTCCAATATTCCTCCATTTGCTGTCTATCAGGACCGCTTTCGGGTGCACGCACATCCACCCGCGCCAGTTTCAGGAACCCTATAACCTCCAGAAACTTGAGATATAAAACCTTCTTCTCGGTCGAAGAAAATCTCAACTGCGTGTGGCTCCTCTGCACCGCATCGACAACGTTCTCTACTAGCACGACAAAGCGTTTAGCGTCCGAGCGCGCAAGTTCGACCAGGCTTTCATACATCTTCTCGACGGCCGGATACGATGCCACCAGCTTGGGCGGTGCCGGACAAGTGCGCTGGACAGGATTGTCCACTCCACCCACTCCAACTCGGTGAGCAATGTTTTCAGCATCAGGTCTCTCGCCCAACGTAAATGCGTTGCGTTGACCCGGATGCTCTTCTTTAAAATCTCTTGCATGTCGGTCCATCAACCACTCACCACGCCTATGGCAGCGAGTCAAACAGGGCTGGGACAATCCAAACAAGTTTGCGGTCCCGGCAATCGCATTTTTCCATTCTGCGCCGTTCTTTGTGAGCTGAGAGATATGATCAAGCGCAAAATAAACCAACAATGGGGATTCCGGCATCTCCTGTGCCTCAGGCTTGGGCCTTACTCCTGATGAGACCAACGGCTGATATTCAGCGAATGATTTGTCTACGGCCACCTCCCCGCCCTTTTCAAAACGGCCCAACACGGCGGCCAGTTGAACAAGAGTAGAGCCCTTTTTGAGGCCTCGTCGTTTACGAAGCTGATCAAAATTAGCCCGGGTAAAACCCAGGAGCTCGATTTGCCGGCTATCTGATAAAGCATTCATCGGTACCGACCAACGCATCAGGCCAACCGCAACGTCCAGCAGATGTGTGTAGACTCGGGTGGTTTGCCCCGGAGACGCATGACCCATCAAACAGCTCAGGTACTGGAGCTTATCGATAGCAGGCACATACTGCTCTTCCCCACACAAAACTGCATACCAGTTCTCTCCCCAGTGAGGCATGATGATCTCACCGTCATCACTGCAGGCCCATTCAACCGGGAAAAGCTCTCCTGGATAGGATTCCATCAATCGCAACGCATTAAACGTGGCACAGGAATGTCGCAGATTATGGAAACTGAGCCCAGGTGTTCCCGAGGCGATTCGCATCGCATCCTGGACCGGCTCGATCAACGCCTTAGACGGCATCAAAAAATTTGGCTGATGCAACTCACACAGGAACAATTGGTTACGTTTTTTCGATGTCTGCTCCAAGGTCCGCCTGCGATACCAACGCCTCACCAAATCCAACTCAGCCTCAGTTAGTAGAGCCCACAATGACAACACTCGATTGGCGTTACTGGTTTTGGTGGAGCCAAACCTGTTCCCTCTGACGACCAACGTCGGAAACGCCAGGGCAGGCTCATACAATCCCTGCAGATCCCTGAGGAGCAATCGTCGGATTTCCCCTCGTCTCAAACCGCACCGATAGCCGAGTATGAGTGCAACCTGTCGTGCTTCAGCTAACCGCCGGTCTGGCTCATCATCGAGCATGGACATAGCCCTCGCATATTCTGCAGGCGTTAATATCTCTGCATCCACCCGGCCGTTACTGCTCACTCCCTCGATATAGGTGTCTGGCAAACCATGCTGCGTGACCAGGTCACGATGAAATCGTCTGAGAACGCCAGAGCGGTAGGCTCGCTGTTGGATTGACGAACTGGCCTGTAGCAGCTGTGCGTAAAGCCCTTCCCAGTCATCTTCGTCCAGGTCATTCAGGTCCTCTTCGTCAATCAACTCTGCGACCAGTGGTTCGGCAAACTCTGATAAATACCGTTGCAGAGAACTATCTGTCACAGAGAATCTTAAACATGCGCACCACGAAGCTAGAACCCTGACGATGGGGGAAAAGGAATTCGCACTGGCAATTTCCATGAGTGCCTTGTAGCTCCGGCTTTTTTTGGAGGGCCGGCTCGAAGTCTTATCGAGTGCTAACGCCTGAGCGATCGCTTCCATTGCCTCGTTGGCGTTTTCCCTTTTTTGTCCATAAAGCGGACATGGTGATTTACTCTTAATCAATTCTGAGGTGGGTTTTGACGATTTGCTGTGCCGGATTTTTGGAACACGGCCGGTAATCAATCTAATCCAGGCGTCGCGATGTATAGAGACGAAGACGCCGGGAGCGTTTTGTACGAAACCGGCAATTCCCATGATGCCCAGCGATGCCACTGTCGAGGCCGCGCCCATCAAATTACGGAGAAACACATCGGCTTTGTCCTCGGAGACAACATTCTTTGTGGATATGATCCGGTTAACAAACGTTACCAGTAGAAAATCAGGTGGAGCGCTCGGGAAGGCGCCAATACCATGCTCACGATTAAACCGATGCAGCAAACACAGCGTGACCGGGTCTGGAAACCAACGAAAAAACTCCACCCCTTCACCACACTCCACCCAATACAGCTTCCTTGGCCCCAGTTGCTTTTTGGCAGTTTGCATACTGCGGGAAATGACTTCACAGATGGCATTGAGCCGCTTCTGGGCGCATAGCCCGCCAAACCAAATCATGGAATATATCAACCGGCCAGCATCATGCATCAGCCGTTCATTCCTGGCCAACTTGCCACTGTCCACGCTGTTCCAGAAATCTACCTCAATCTCCTCGTAAACCGATTTATGCTCAAAGGATTTCGGCGTCATCGGCGGCGTATCCATTCGGACGACTATCATCAAATCCCGGTTTGGGATTTCGAGGCTATGCGTCTTGGCTATTTCATCGAGGCGCCTCACCACGTGATTGTGGCGGGTGCGCAGTGCATGCCCTGTCACATCAGCGCAGACAGTATCGAAAACGCGCGCGATCATTCCCTCATCAATCGGGCTAGGCACAGCACCTGCAACCAACCCTGAAAAGGACTGGGCAAGAATTCGGTCCACAGCATCACGTTCAGCCTGTACGAGCTTTGCCCGCTCGTGCTCGCGCCGCTCATCGCCGTGCAGCATTTTATTGTTGGATTTTGTATCGCCCATCAGCCCATCCCTCTCAACGGTGTCCAACCGAGTTCCGTTTGGATCTCCTCAAGCACTGGCACCAGAATTTTCTTGTACTCAATCGGCGACAGTGTCGAGAATCTCCCCATGGGCTCTCGACCCGCCACCCAGTGCCCCATCAAGGCATCTACTAATGCCACGGGGACTTTGCGATGTATTAGCTCACTACGCAGGAGATGCCGCCCAACATTTAGCGGTAAACGTGAGAATGGTGAAAGGTGGTCCTCAATCCTATTAGGCGTCACGGGGAGCGGCTTCGTAATTCTCTGAGTCGGTGTTGAGAGAAAAAAGAACACGTGATCCGGAGCTGACTCGCCTAGGTACGTCTCAACCATCCGCACCACATGGTGCCGATGGCGCAGATAATACTCCCAGTGACTCAAGAAATTTTCGGTCAGTGGCACAATGCGCGAGTGGCTCCAAGAGTCGCTTTCCTTGTCCGCGATCACCGCAAACCTGCGATTCAGGTCTACATCTGTAATCCGGGACAGGGGCGCCTGTACGCTTCGGTATCCAGTGCATAAGAACAGCATAAGGACCGTGTATAACGTGTAGGCATTGTGAATATCAGGAAGCGTCGATTTTCCAATTGGCTGGCACAGCATTGCCTGGAAATGCGTTTTCAAATCCGTCGCAAGCTGACTCAATACATTAGATCTTGGGCAGTAAGGCGAACCAATGCGCCGGTCAGACTGCACCGCTGCTACCGGATACAATGCATCGCGAAATGCGGGCACGAGCTGCGAGATAGCCTGCAAGTACCGTTCTTGCAAATCCGACTCATAGGTGCAGTAGTAATTTATTCCAACGTGTTTACTGATCTCATCGTGATCGCCGGCAATAAGAATCGCCTGAACCATGTCACCGGCCCCGTCAGACAAACGGTGAAATAACGCTCGCTGAACTCTTTTGAGGCTCAGCCTGACGTCACCGTCCTTTTTGATTCGTTCAAACAGGCCAACCGCTTGTCCCGCAACATTCTCTTTTTGGTGGTTCTTGAAAAGGCCCCCCCGCCAGGCATTTGAGTCAGAGCCCAGATAACGCTTTAGCAACTTCCAGAGAGGTCCAACAACAGGC
>Ga0209300_1001254_pt1 | contig 10372 bp, 8 predicted proteins | sample Shrwel_input2_RT_FD_187535 | JGI IMG/M metagenome (GOLD analysis project Ga0209300, IMG submission 187535) | Subsurface microbial communities from deep shales in Ohio, USA - Utica-3 well 1 S input2 RT (SPAdes) (version 2) ... | reverse complement strand
GCTGGGCTTGCTGCTGTCACTGCCGTCGGGCAGTTACGGCGTGCTGGCGGTCTCGCTGGCGCTGGGCAGTGCCACGCTCAGCCTGATCGGGGCGATTGGTGCGGCACTGACCGTGGGCCTGGCGCGAGGCAGCGTGCTACTGTCGCTGCTGGTGCTGCCGCTGACCATTCCGGTGCTGATCTTCGGGTCCGGCGCCGTCCAGGCCGCGGCGATGGGCGGGGACGTCGCGCCGGCACTGGCCATGCTGGGCGCCCAGCTGGCCCTGGCGCTGATGCTGGCGCCGTGGGCGATCGCCGGCGCCCTGCGAATCAGTATTCACGGGTGAGGTAACACGCTCATGTGGGACGTCGTTCATCGTCTGGGCTCGCCCAGAACCTTCTACACCATCGCCGGACGCTGGCAGCCGTGGCTGTGGGCGCTGGCGGCCCTGCTGCTGGGCACGGGCAGTGTCTGGGCGCTGCTCTTCGCGCCCGCCGACTACCAGCAGGGCGACAGCTTTCGCATCCTCTACGTGCACGTGCCGGCGGCGATCCTCGCCCAGTCGTGCTTCGTGCTGATGGCCGTGGCCGGGGCGATCTTCCTGGTCTGGCGCATCAAGCTCGCCGACATGGTGGCCACGGTGATCGCGCCGTTCGGCGCGGCCATGACCGGCGTGGCGCTGTTCTCCGGCTCGGTGTGGGGCGTGCCCACCTGGGGCACCTGGTGGGTGTGGGACGCGCGGCTGACCTCGATGCTGATCCAGCTGTTTCTCTATCTGGGGGTCATTGCGCTGCGCGGCGCCTTCGCCAGCCGCGACGGCGGCGCCCGGGCGGCGTCGCTGCTGACCCTGGTCGGCGTGATCAACATCCCGATCATCAAGTATTCGGTGGACTGGTGGAACACCCTTCACCAGCCGGCCACCTTCACCTTGACCGACCGCCCGGCGATGCCCGCCGAGATGTGGCTGCCGCTGGCGGTGATGGTGCTCGGCTTCTACGCCTACTTCGTCGCGCTGACGCTGACCCGCACGCGCAGCGAGATCCTGCGCCGCGAGGGACGCAAGCGCTGGGTGCTCGAGCTGGGGAGCTGATCGGGGCGGTCGCTGCCAGCCGCGGTCGGCCGGCAGGGCATCGCCGTTGGCTTTGACGAGGACGCCGTCGGCCCAGCCCGAGTCATGGTTCATCTATCGGCAATAGCCCCGAGTCGGCCTGGGCTTGATCAAAAATGGCGACAATGGTTGTATACACTTTAAAGCCGATAAATGTATACACTTGTGGTATTCGGTAGCCGTCACCCCTGACCCGCGCGGTCGCACCGCGAGACAACCATGGCCTTCGAGTCGCTGAACGCATTCCTGAACATGGGCGGTTATGCCCCCTACGTCTGGCCCGCCTGGGGCGTGACCCTGGCGGTGCTGGTCGGCGGCGGCCTGCAGGCCGTGATCGAGCATCGTCGCCGGCTGCGGGAGCTGCGCCGTCGGCAGCGGCGCGCGGCGGCGGACGCCGCCCCACGGGAGGCCGTGCCCACGGAAGGCCGTCCCACGAGGTTCCCATGACGCCCGCGCGTAGGCGCCGCCTGGGCGTGCTGCTGGCGCTGGTGGTGCTGGCGGCCGTGGCCGCCGGCCTGCTGGGCTACGCCCTGCGCAGCAACATCAATCTCTTCTTCAGCCCGTCGCAGGTCGCCGCGGGCGAGGCGCCGGTCGGCCGCCAGATCCGTGCCGGGGGCATGGTCGAGACGGGCAGCGTGGCGCGCGATGCCGACAGCCTGGCCGTGACCTTCACGGTGACCGACTTCCAGGCCTCGCTCGAGGTCGCCTATCAGGGCATCCTGCCCGACCTGTTCCGCGAGGGGCAGGGCGTGGTGGTGGTCGGCAGGCTGGCCGACGACGGCGTCCTGCAGGCCGATCAGGTGCTGGCCAAGCACGACGAGAACTACATGCCGCCGGAAGTCGCCGACGCGCTCGCGGCGGCCGGCAAGTCACCCGCCGACTATCGGCGCACCGAGTAGCCCGGAGCCGTCGCATGCTTCTCCCGTTCATCCCGGAAGTCGGCCATTTCGCCCTGATCCTGGCGCTGATGATGGCGCTGATCCAGGCCGGGGTGCCGCTGGCCGGGGCGGCGACCCGGCGTCCGCTGTGGATGGCCTACGCCCGGCCGATGGCGCTCGGCCAGTTCGCCTTCCTGCTGGTGGCATTCGCCAGCCTCATGGCGAGCTTCCTGCTCGACGACTTCAGCGTCGCCTATGTCGCCAACAACGCCAACTCGCAGTTGCCCTGGTACTACAAGGCCACCGCGGTATGGGGTAGCCACGAGGGCTCGATGCTGCTGTGGTGCCTGATGCTGGCCGGCTGGGGATGCGCCGTGGCGGGGCTGTCCCGGCGCCTGCCCGCGGCCCTGATGGCGCGCGTGCTGGGCGTGATGGGGCTGGTCGGCAGCGGCTTTTTGCTGTTCGTGCTGCTCACCTCCAATCCCTTCACGCGGCTGTTGCCCAACGTCCCCGGCGAGGGCGCCGACCTCAACCCGCTGCTCCAGGATGTCGGCCTGATCATCCACCCGCCGATGCTCTACATGGGCTACGTGGGCTTCTCGGTGGTCTTCGCCTTCGCCATTGCCGCACTGCTCGAGGGCCGCATCGATGCTGCCTGGACCCGCTGGGCGCGCCCCTGGACCAACGTCGCCTGGGCGTTTCTCACCGTGGGCATCGCGCTGGGCAGCTGGTGGGCCTACTACGAGCTGGGCTGGGGCGGCTGGTGGTTCTGGGACCCGGTGGAGAACGCCTCGCTGCTGCCCTGGCTGGCGGGTACCGCGCTGCTGCATTCGCTGGCGGTGACCGAGAAGCGCGGCAGCTTCAAGAGCTGGACGGTGCTGCTGGCGATCTTCACCTTCTCGCTGTCGCTGCTGGGCACCTTCCTGGTGCGCTCCGGGGTGCTGACCTCGGTGCACGCCTTCGCCAACGACCCGACACGCGGCGCCTTCATCCTGATCCTGCTGGGGCTGACCGTGGGCGGCGCGCTGACCCTGTTCGCCCTGCGTGCGCCGCGGGTCTCCCAGGCCGTCACCTTCGGCTGGCTGTCCCGCGATGCGCTGCTGCTGGTCAACAACATCCTGCTGGTGGTGATGACCGTCACGGTGCTGCTGGGCACGCTCTACCCGCTGATTCTCGACGCCCTGGGGCTGGGCAAGGTCAGCGTCGGTCCGCCGTACTTCAACGCCCTGTTCGTGCCGCTGACGGCACTGCTGTGCCTGTTCATGGGGCTGGGGCCGGTGGCGCGCTGGAAGCGCATGCCGGCTCGCGAGCTGTGGCGGCGGCTGGCCGGGGCGGCGCTGGGTGCGGTGGTGCTCGCCGCGCTGGCGCCGCTCGTCTATCACGGCCGCTGGAATCCCGGGGTGTCGCTGGGGCTGCTGCTGGCCCTGTGGCTGGTGCTGTCGCTGGCCCGCGACCTGTTCGACAAGCTGCGCCACGCCCGCTCGCCGGGTGCCGGACTGCGGCGGCTGGCACCGGCCTACTGGGGCATGCAGCTCGGCCACCTGGGGCTGGCGGTGACCATCGTCGGAGTGACGGTGGTCTCGAACTACAACGTGGAACGCAACGTGCGAATGGCGGTCGGCGACCGGGTCCAGCTCGCCGGTTACACGTTCGCCCTGCGCTCGCTGGACAAGCGGCGCGGGCCCAACTTCGTCGCCGATGTCGCGACCCTCGACGTCAGTCGCGACGGCGAGAGGCGGTTCACCCTGCATCCCGAGAAGCGTCTCTACCTGGCGCGGCGCATGCCGATGACCGACGTCGCCCTGCGCCCGGGCCTGCTGCGGGATCTGTACGTGGCGATGGGCGAGGACCTGGGGGATGGGGCCTGGGCTCTACGTATTCAGTACAAGCCGTTCGTGCGCTGGCTGTGGCTGGGCGCGGCGCTGATGGCCGCCGGGGGCGTGCTGGCGGTGGCGGATCGCCGCTATCGGCGCGGCCGCGCGATGGCACGATGCAACGACGAGGGGGTGACTTCATGACGCGACGCCTGCTGCTGCTGGTTCCGCTGATCCTCTTCGCGGGACTGGCGGTCTTTCTCTACCGTGGGCTGAACCACGATCCTGTCGGCCGCGAGTCGGCGCTGATCGGTCGTGAATTTCCGGGCTTCTCGCTGGCGACCGTCGCCGACCCGGACGTTCGCCATGATGCCTCGCTGCTGGCGGGCAAGGTGACCCTGGTCAACGTCTGGGGCGCCTGGTGCCCGACCTGCCGCGAGGAGATGCCGCAGCTGATGGCGCTCGCCGAGCAGGGCGTGAGGCTGGTGGGGGTCGACTACAAGGACACCCGGGAAGCGGCCACGGAGTTCCTGGACACGCTGGGCGATCCCTTTGCCGTCAACCTGTTCGACCCGGACGGGACCCTGGGCTTCGATCTCGGCGTCTATGGCGCGCCGGAGAGCTTCCTGGTCGACCGCGACGGCATCATTCGCTATCACCACACGGGCGCTATCCGGCCCGAGAATGTCGAGCAGGAAATCCTGCCCCGGGTGCAACGATGGCGCGACGACTGATCCGGACGGTGTTGCTGGCGGGGCTGCTGACGGCGTTGCTGGGCGTGGCCGCGGCGGCGACCATCGAGGTGCGCGACTTCGACGATCCGCAGCTCGCCCGGCGCTACACGACGCTGACCCACCAGCTGCGCTGCCCCAAGTGCCAGAACGAGACCATCGCCGCCTCCGCCTCGCCGATCGCCGCGGACATGCGTGAACGCGTCGCCGCGATGCTTGAGGCCGGGCGCAGCGACCGCGAGATTCAGGACTTCCTGGTGCAGCGCTTCGGCGAATACGTGCTCTACCGCCCGCGCCTCTCGCCGCGAACCTGGCTGCTGTGGGGCGGGCCCTTCCTGCTGGTGGGGCTGGGTGGCGGGATTCTGGCCTGGCGGGTGCGGCGTCGGACGACGCCCAGAGCGCTCGATGCCGCGGAGCGCCGGCGGCTGGATGCGCTGCTCGAGAGCGAGGAACGCTCATGATCCTGCTGTGGCTGTTGCTGAGTCTGATGCTGATGCCGGCGGTGTGGCTGGTGTGCCGGCCGCTGTGGCGCGCCCGCCTCGAACGGGTGCCTGTCGACGATACTCCCCACACGGCCGAGAACGTGGCGGCCTATCGCCGGCGTCTGGCACGGCTCGAGGCGGCCCGGCAGCGCGGCGAGCTGGATGGCGAGCGCTACGCCGAGGAGCGCCTGGCGCTCGAGCGCGGCCTGCTGGACGATACCGGCGAGAGCGCGCCGCCGCGCTGGCGTTCGCCACGCAGCGGCCGGTGGCTGGTGTTCGTCCTGGCCGTGGCGCTGGTGGCGGGCAGCCTGGGCCTCTATCGCCAGGAGGGCGCCGTGGGGGATCTGGCGCTGTACACGACCATCCAGTCGGTGCGCCATGCGCCCGACGCCACGCCCGCCGAGCTCGTCGCCCGGCTGGAAGCCCAGGCCGAGCGCCAGCCCGGCAACCCCAAGGTGTGGCTGACGCTGGCGCCGCTCTATCGCGATGCCGGGCGGCTCGACAAGGCGATCGCCAGCCTGCGCCGGGCCATCGTGCTGACGTCGCGGCGACCCGAACTGCTCGCCCGGCTGGCGCAGCTCGAATTCTTCGCCGCCGGACGCACCCTGACCGACGAGGTCCAGTCGCTGATCGACGAAACCCTGTCCCGGGACCCGCGCCAGCCGATCGTGCTGGGTCTGCTCGGCGTGGCGGCCTTCGATGGGCAGCACTACGACCGGGCCATCGACTACTGGCGCCGGGCCATGGCCGGTTACGACGATGACGCCGCGGTGGCGGCACTCAAGCGCGGCATCGCCATCGCCCGGCAGCGTCAGGGTGAGCCGGGCAAGGCAGACGCGGGCAGCGGCGTGAGCCTGCGGGTCCGGGTCAGTCTGGCCGACGCTCTGCGCGATCGCGTGGCGCCCGACGCCAGCGTGTTCGTGGTCGCCCGCGACGTCGACGGCAAGCTGCCGCCGCTGGCCGTCGAACGGCTGCGGGTGGCGGATCTGCCGCGTACCGTCACCCTCAATGACGCGGACGCCATGACGCCCCGCGCGCGCCTCTCCGCTGTCGACCGGGTGCGCCTGGTGGTGCGGGTCTCGAAGCAGGGGCAGGCCGCCCCCCGCCCCGGCGACCTGGTCGGCCGGCTGGGCCCGGTGACCCTGGTGGACGATACCCCCGAGCAGGCCCTGCGCATCGATCACGTCGTCGAGTGAGCGCTCGCGAACGATCAGCGCTTGGGCCGTGCCGGTGGGTTGGGTAGACTCTGGCCACTTCGACCGTTGGCAACGAGGGCCTCCCGCAGCGCATGCGTCTCAAATCGATCAAGCTGGCCGGCTTCAAGTCGTTCGTCGACCCCGTGACCGTGCCCTTCGACGGCAACATGACGGCGATCGTCGGCCCCAACGGCTGCGGCAAGTCCAACGTCATCGATGCGGTGCGCTGGGTGATGGGCGAATCCTCGGCCAAGACCCTGCGCGGCGAGTCGATGACCGACGTCATCTTCAACGGCTCCACCGGGCGCAAGCCGGTCGGCCAGGCCTCCATCGAGCTGCTCTTCGACAACCGTGACGGCAGCATGGGCGGGCCCTACGCCCAGTACGCCGAGATCGCCGTCAAGCGCCAGGTCAACCGCGACAGCCAGTCCACCTACTTCTTCAACGGCCAGAAGTGCCGTCGTCGCGACATCGCCGACCTGTTCCTGGGCACCGGGCTGGGGCCGCGCTCCTACGCGATCATCGGTCAGGGCATGATCTCGCGGCTGATCGAAGCACGCCCCGAGGAGCTGCGCTCGACGCTCGAGGAGGCCGCCGGTATCTCCAAGTACAAGGAGCGCCGCCGCGAGACCGAGAATCGCATGCGCCGTACCCAGGAGAACCTCGAACGCCTTGACGACATCCGCGAGGAGCTCGACAAGCAGCTCGAACGCCTGAAGCGCCAGGCCGAGTCGGCGCGCCGCTACCAGACCCTCAAGCAGGAGGAGCATCGCCTCAAGGGCGAGCTGGCACTGCTGCGCGGTCGCGCCCTGCGCGCCCAGCAGACCGAGCAGGAAACCCGCGTGCGCGAGCTCGAGACCCAGGTCGAGCGCGAGATCCTCGGCCAGCGCGAGTGCGAGACTCGCCTGGAAGAGGCGCGTCTCGAGCACGATCGTCTGGCCGAGCAACTCGAGGGCCATCAGGCGCGTTTCTACGAGACCGGCGCGGCCATCGCGCGGCTCGAGCAGCGCCTCGAACATGCCCGCCATCAGGAGCAGCAGCTGGCCCGCGAGATCGAGTCGACGCGGCGCGAGCTGGCCGAGCTGGACCGCCTCGGGGCGTCCGACGGCGAGCGGCTGACCCAGCTCGACGAGCGGCTGGAGACCCTGGGGCCCGAGCAGGAAACCGTGGCCGAGTCGCTGGCCGAGCTGGAAGCCGCGCTGGAGGAAGCCGAGGCCGCCAACGAGGCCGCCCAGGCGCAGTGGCAGGATTTTCAGGAGCGCGACAGCCAGGCAGCCCACGAGGCCGAGCGCGCCCAGGACAGCGTGCGCCATCATGAGCAGGCGCTCGAGGCCCGGGGCCGGGAGATCGAACGGCGGCGCCAGCAGCTTGCCGAGCTGCCCGATGACGCCGCGCTGCGCGAACGTCGCGAGGAATTGGCCGAACGGCTGGCCGACATCGACCTCGAGCTCGAGACACTGGAAACCCGGCGCGATGCCCTGCAGGCCGAGCGTGACGAGGGCCGTGAGGCACTGCGCGAGGCCGAGGCCGAGCGCGAGACCCAGCGCGAGAGCCGCAGCCGCCTGCAGGGCGAGATCGCCTCGCTGGATGCGCTGATCGCCGCCGGCCTCGATGATCAGGGCGCCGCGCTGAACGACTGGCTGGCCGATGAGGGGCTCGATCAGGCGCCGCGTCTGGCCGAGCGGCTGCAGGTGGCGCCGGGCTGGGAGCGGCTGGTCGCCTGGGTGCTGGGGGCCTGGCTGCATGCCCGGCTGCTGCCCGAGCTGCCTCGTCAGGCCCTGGCCCGGGGGCTGGAGAGTGGCGAACTCAGCCTGGTGGCGGCTGGCGGCGGGAACGCGCCGCCGGGCACCCTGGCCGAGAAGACCGGAGGTGCCGGAGCGGCCGGTGCGCTGCTGGCGCGGGTGTACTGTGCCGACGACCTCGAGACCGCATGGGCCCGCCTGCCCGAGCTGGCGCCCGACGAGAGCGTGATCACCGCCGACGGCCTGTGGCTGGGCGACGGCTGGGCACGGCGCCTCGGCCTCGAGGACGGCGAGACGGGCGTGATCGCCCAGCGTCAGCGGCGTGAGGCGGCGGGCGAAGAGCTCGATGCGGCCGCCGCACGGCTCGAGACCTGCGCGCAGCGTGTCGAGGCGCTGCAGGCCCGGGATGCCGAGCTCGAACGGGCCCTGGAACAGGTGCGCGTCGGCGAGCGCGACCTGACCGAGCAGCGGCAGCAGGCGGCGTTGGCCGAGGCGAATCTGGGAACCAAACTGTCCCACGTCGAGGGGCGGCATGGGGAACTCGCCGAGGAGATCGCGGGTCTTCAGGAACAGCGCGAGACACAGGCGCTCGAGCTGGAGAGCGCCCGGGAGCGCTGGCAGGCGGCCATGGAAACGCTCGAGGCCGGCAGCGAGCGGCGCGACGCACTCGACCGGCGCCGCCGCGAGGCCCAGGAGGCGCTGGCCGGGCGCCGTGCCCAGCTGCGCCCCCTGCAGGAGCGCTCACAGCAGCTGGCGCTCGAGGATCAGCGACTGCGTACTGAACGCGCCGGGTTGCTCGAGCAGCGTGGGCGGGGCGACGAAACCCGCACCCGCCTCGAGGAAAAGTGCGCCGAGCTGGAGGCAAGCCGCGAGACGCTGCGCGAGCCGCAGGACGAGGAGCGCGAGCAGCTCGAGGAACTCCTCGACCGCCGCACCCGCGAGGAGCGCGCGCTCAACGCCTGTCGCGACGAGGCGGCCCGGCTCGGCGAGACGCTGCGCGAGACCGAGCTGGCGCGCCAGCAGCACGAGCGTAACCTGGAGGGCATCCGCCAGCGGCTGGAAGAGGGGCGCATGCAGGTGCAGGCGCTCAAGCTCAAGGCCGACGCCCAGGACGAGGCATTGAACGAACTTGGGCATCGGGCGGCCGGTCTCGAGGCCGAGCTCGATCCCGACGCCACCGAATCGGCCTGGCAGAGCCGGCTCGAGACGGTGGGCGAGCGGATTCGCCGGCTGGGCGCCATCAACCTCGCCGCCATCGAGGAGTATGACCAGCAGGCCGAGCGGCGCGACTATCTCGAGGCCCAGCATGCCGAGCTCAGCGAAGCACTGGACACCCTGGAGCGGGCGATCCGCAAGATCGACCAGGAAACCCGCACCCGTTTCAAGGAAACCTTCGAACGGGTCAACGCCGGTTTCGGCGAACTTTTTCCGCGGGTTTTCGGCGGCGGAACGGCGTGGTTGACGCTGACCGGCGAGGATTTGCTGGAGACGGGCGTGGCGATCATGGCGCGCCCGCCGGGCAAGAAAAACAGCACCATTCACCTGCTCTCCGGCGGGGAAAAGGCGCTGACGGCGCTGTCGCTGGTGTTCGCGATCTTCCAGCTGAATCCGGCGCCGTTCTGCATGCTCGACGAGGTCGATGCGCCGCTGGACGACGCCAATGTCGGCCGTTATGCCAGACTGGTCAGGGACATGGCCGAGAGCGTGCAGTTCATCTACATAACGCACAACAAGATCGCCATGGAGGCCGCCGATCGGCTGATGGGGGTCACCATGCAGGAGCCGGGGGTGTCGCGGCTGGTGGCGGTCGGTGTCGAGGAAGCCGCCGAACTGGCCGAGGCGTGACGCCAATGATCCGGCCCCCGGCGTTCGACAATCGTGTTTCGCCGGCAGGGAAATGAAGGGCGATTGCGCAGGCCACGGGGAAGTCTTGACTTTCCCGTGCAAGTGGCCTTTTTTTTGTCAATCGCGCTATGCTAGTGACGAGGTGAATACCTAGGCATTGCGCCTTACCAAACAGGCAAGACGACCCATGGAACTAAGAGAGTGGTTGATCATCCTGGGGCTGGTTCTGGTGGCGATCATCGTCGTCGATGGCGTGCGCCGCCTGCAGCGCCAGCGCAAGGTCCCCCGGCTCGATGAAGTCGAGGACGACGACCGGGACATCGTGGACCCCGAAGAGGCCGCACGCCGGGCCGAAGTCAACTGGGAGCTGCCCAATGGAGGGGCAAGGGTCGTCAGTCCGGCATCGAAGACGACCGTCGAGCCCAAGCCCGACCTCGAGCGCCAGGAGCACCCGGGGCCGTCGCGGGTGTTCGCGCGCATGAAGCGCGAGGCCGCCGGCGCCCGCGAGGCTGACGCCGAACGGCCGGCCCAGACCCCGCGGGCCCGGCGCGACGCGGAGACGGCCGACGCGCCGTCGGTGTCCATGCCCCTGCATGC
>Ga0209300_1001253_pt1 | contig 10391 bp, 5 predicted proteins | sample Shrwel_input2_RT_FD_187535 | JGI IMG/M metagenome (GOLD analysis project Ga0209300, IMG submission 187535) | Subsurface microbial communities from deep shales in Ohio, USA - Utica-3 well 1 S input2 RT (SPAdes) (version 2) ... | reverse complement strand
CGGCACGGTCGCCCTGAACAGTGATGGCACCATCACCTTCACGCCCGCCGCCGACTTCAACGGTGACGCCCAGTTCGACTACACCGTCGACGACGGCAACGGTGGCACGGCCAGTGCCACGGTCACGGTCGACGTCACGCCGGTGAACGACACCCCGACCCCGGAAGACGACAACGCCGCGGCTGCCAGCGACGACGCGCTGACCACCGAAGAAGACACCGCGCTGACCATCCAGCCCCAAACGCTGCTGGCCAACGACACGGATCCCGACGGTGACACGCTGACCATCACCAGCGTGGGCAATGCCACGAACGGCACGGTCGCCCTGAACAGTGATGGCACCATCACCTTCACGCCCGCCGCCGACTTCAACGGTGACGCCCAGTTCGACTACACCGTCGACGACGGCAACGGTGGCACGGCCAGTGCCACGGTCACGATCGACGTCACGCCGGTGAACGACGGCCCCACGATCGAGGTCACCGCTGTGGCCGAGTTCAACGAAAACGACGCCGATGTTGGCCAGACCGTAGCCACCTTCACCGCCAATGACGAAGAAGACGGCTCGCTGACGGTGGGTGACGGTGACGTCACCTTCACTGCTGGCAGCAACGACACCGGCTACTACGCTTTCGACGGCGAGAATGTGGTCCTCACCCAGGCCGGGGTCGAGGCCATCAACGCCGGTGAAACCCTGCCCGCGGTGAACCTGACCGCCGAAGACAGCGACGGCCTCAGCGCCGAAGACAGCGACACGCCGAGCTACGTCGCGAATCCTGATGCAGTAGCTGCGATAGGCGAGGGTCTAGAAGACAGTAACGGGATTGATATCGAACTATCGGGAAGCGTTCCCGGTGAAAGTGGCACTGTGGAAAGCTTCGTTATTCAAACGCTACCCGCGAAGGGCACCTTGTATGTTGGCGATACGGTGGTAACAGCAGGTATGTCCATCGATGCTACGGACGGTAGTGCCACCTTAACCTTCGTTCCGGTTGAGGACTGGAGTGATAACAACGGTGATCCGAAGGTGACTTTCGACTACATCGCCGTTGACAATGATGATAACCAATCAGAACCAGCGACTGCGACGATTGACGTTACACCAGTGACAGATACCCCAGATGTCGAGTTGACACTGACCGAGAGCACTACAAGCTCGCTTTACGCTGTGGATCTGGAAAACAGTGAAGATGTTCAATCCGGTCATCCGGCAGGCTTTACCGTCACCGCATTTAAAAATGGAAATATAGGCGACATTTCTATCAAAGAGACCGGTGCACCGACTGGTTTCGGTGTGGCAGGGTCAGCCAGCAATGGTGCAGACTCTGAAATTGGTAAAGGTGAAGAGCTGCATATAGGATTGGATACCCCGGCATCGTCGGTAACCTTCCAGTTGTCGTGGCTGAATAATCACAATGAAACGGCTGTTTATGAGGTCCATTACGACGATGGATCGTCGGAGTCTTTTTCAGTCTATGGCGGAAGTGACGGTATTGATCCACCCATGACGGTGGATGCGCCAGAAGGCAAGAAAATTACAGAAGTTGATTTTCGAACCGGTAGCCATAATGAGTCGACTAGTGACTATCTGTTGCATAGCTTCTCATATGAGTCGGCTAAAACGACTTACACCGTCGATATTACCGCTGAGCCAACCGATAGAGATTTCTCGGAAAGCATTACCAACCTAGTTGTCAAAACACCAGAAGGTGTCTCCTTATCCGGTGCAGAGAACCTAGGGACTGACAATGGTGTAACGACCTGGGGTATCGCACTGGACCCCGATGGTGGGTATACAAATTCGGTAGAAGTTGACTCCACTACTGGCGTAGTCAAGGTTGAAGGCCTGATATTGTCGGTGCCGGATGACTTTACTGGTGACCTAACGGTTGAGGCCATTGCGACAGCGTATGATCCTGATGCGGCTACAACTGCTCAAGGCTCGGATAGTGCAACCGCAACTATCGAAAACAACGTTCCAACATCCAGTGATGATTCAGTAACGATGCTGGAGGGAGAGGAAGAAATTGTCCTTAACGTTGATGACTTCGGTACCTATTCAGATCCGGAGGGTGACCCATTAGACAGTATCAGGGTGGAGTCCTTGCCTGATAGCGACGTTGGGAAGCTTCAGTTCAATGGGGCCGATGTCGGAGTAGGCCAAGAAGTAACCGTCCAGGAACTTGAGGACGGGGCGCTGACGTTCATCCCAGCGAATGACGATACCGACGCAGACACGTCGTTCGATTTCAGCGTATCGGATGGCCAAGGCTGGTCGAGCAATACCTATACCACCACGGTGAATATTGATGCCGTGGCCGATGCGCCAACGATCGAACTCTCGATAGGTGAACCTGAACCTGTTAACCAGACCATCGAAGTAGATGGCCAGACCAAGCAATTCACCGAGGTGCTGGGTGAAGAGCGAGGCGATGGTAACATTCAGGGAACGCCTAATTACGATTATACAGAGGCTGCCATCCAGACCTTTGACTTCGGGTCGGCATTTGCCGGGCAGGTTGTGACCGTGGATATGCCCGTCAGGATTCAAGGTAGTTGGAATACCGGTTCTGGTGTCTTTAATGATCGTTGGGTGGTCCGCGCTAATGGAGAGGAGTATGAGTTTGATAATTATGGCTCTCCGGACAACGCTTACATTGATGAAACCTACAATGAAACCATCACCGCCGTCCTGGATAGCCAAGGCAAACTGACGCTTGAGTTCAGCGCAGCGACGACCGAGACCTCAGAAACCGCAACCATACAGGGGGCGACCGCCACGGTCGAGCCTGTGGAGACAACGGAAGTTGCGGCATACAAGTATGCTGTTGACCTCAGTGCCTCGCTTCAAGATACAGATGGTAGCGAGGCGTTAAGCATCAAAGTAACGGGTGTGCCGGAAGGCGGCGTGCTTAGTGACGGCGTCGAGCAAAATGATGGTAGCTGGTTGATCGAGATTGCCCCTGGTGATACTGGCTATATTAGTGATGACTTGACACTGACAGTGCCTGTGGATCAGGCCGGCGAGAGTTTCCAGCTTTCTGCCGAAGCCATTGCCACCGAGTCTAATCCAGGCATCACGGATACAACGGTTGAACTATTAACGCGTTCCGAGACTGATTCGGCTGAAAGTAAAGTGGTACCAACACCGCCAGACAATTCGGCTTCTGAACCTGAGCTTGATGGCAGTATTGGTGAGCCTGACAGCACGGGGGGGCGTTTCGAAAGTACCGACGAGTATAGGTTGGATTACTGGGATGACAGCGTGACTTATGACTTGGGAGGAATTGCAACAAGTTTTGATATAGCGCTTCAGAGCTATCAAGATTATTCAGATGGCGCGTATGTAGATTTCTACAAAGAGGGTGATTTTGTAGGTGGCATGTGGCTTCCAACCAACGGTAGTAATGGTGTTGCTAGTCAGACAGTTACTCCTGGTTTTGAATTTGACCAGGTGGTTGTGAGTAACGTGTGGGGAGACTTCAAGGTCAAGGGCTTCACAGCTGAGATCGGCAGCGCTTCCTATGAATACGATCTGGATGCTTCAGCCGCCCTGACAGATACGGACGGCTCTGAGTCACTCAGCGATATCACAGTGGATAACTTGCCTAGTGATGGGGCTGCTGAAGTTTCTGGAACGGGAGTTACTTCTAACGCTGGTGGTACCTATACCATTGAGCTTCAAGCGGATGGCGAGATTGCTGATGACGTCAAGTTGGTTTCGAGTCGTGAGCTGAGTCAAAGTGAGTTAAAAGCGATCACTATCTCAGTTACTTCGACTGAGGAAAGCACCAATGATACCAATACGGTAGAGGCAACACTGGTCGATGGCATCGTCGCAGGTGCAATATACAGCACGTCCTCCGGCCTGACAGGCACTACCGACGCAAACGGTGCCTTCACTTACCGCGAGGGTGACTCTGTCACCTTCACGGTAGGTGGGGTTGATATTGGCACCGCGAGTGCTGAGGCGTTGGCCGATGGCAAAGTATTCTTGCAAGAGATAGCCGATACGGCCTTGACGGATCTTAATGATGAATATGTCGAGAACATGGCCGTCTTCCTGCAATCGCTGGATGCGGATGGCAATGCCAATAATGGCATTACGATCACGCCCGAGATGCATGCCAGGTTTGCTGATACGCCGCTGGATCTACGAAGCGTGTCGGAAGCGAATCTAAAAGCGGCAATCGAGGAAGCGGATCAGTCTTACGTCACTGAAGATGAGGCAATGGCCCACGTTCGCGAGATGCTGGAAATACATGGGGGAGTCACGGCGTTCGATGAGCGCGTGAGTGACTCGCTGCAAACGGCAACGCTGGCAACTGGCACCGTTGAGGGTGTGCGTTACGAAACATCATCGGGCCTAAGTGGTGACGTCACCGGCGGGCTGTTTGAGTATCGCGATGGCGATACTGTTGATCTGTTTATGGGTGATCAGTCGGTAGCGAGCTTCAGTGCCGAAAGCATAGCGGAAAACGGCATTATTCGTTTTGAGGATGCCGGGTTTACCGTGAGCCAAGATGAGCTTGAAGCGTTGTTGCCACTGGATGACGGAGAAGAGAATGTTAACGAAGAACAAACCGATGATGATGAGATCTCTTCAGATGTAGACGACACTAGTCAGCCTTCAGAAGACGAGGATGACACTAACGAAAATGATGACGAATCTACTGAAGAACAGGTCGGTGGAGAAGATCAGGTTGAAGAGGTAAATGCGTCTGATGATATGCAGGAGGGCGATACCGCTCCGGCCATCATTTCTGACGAAGATGAAGAGCCACTGTTCTTTATCGACGAGAGCCCCGGTGAAAGCACCAGAGGAGAGAGTGCCGGTGAGAATAGCGCTCAGGCTGAGCAAGATGAGACTGAAAAGTCGCTAGAAACCGATGAAGCTGATGAGTCAAGCGACGAGTCTTCTGAAGCGCTTGCGGCCAGCGACATCCTGAGAGATGGCAACGACGAGATCTTCAAGGACGATGATGGCGAGCATGCCCAAAAAGCCAATGGCAAGCCTACATCGCCTGGCAACAGTGGCGAGGCACATGCCAACATGCCAAGTCACCAGGATGACCTCGATACATCCATCAATTCGGTCGATCAGTGATATATACACATCGATGAAGCAGTAACTTGAGACACCGCCAGGCTTGCCTGGCGGTTTTTTGTTGAGTGGTGTGTCACTATGCCGGAATGTAAAGAGAGGAGAGTCACATGTACGTCAATCGCGACAGCCAGGACGAGATCAGCCAGGTCAGCCGTACAGTAACCGATGACTGCCAGGAGTACGTCTCGCCGGAATCGACGGAGCTACAGCGTTTTATCAACGCTGAAACTCATGAAGCCGCGCTGCTTAGACAGTCGGATATGGAGTTTGTGCGGGTGTTGGAAGACGTGATCAACCTGCTGATGGATCGGGGTATTATCCGCTTCACGGACCTGCCGGAAAAAGCCCAGGAAAAGCTTCTGGATAGGCAGTCGCTGCGCAAACGCGTCAATGACGTGGGGCTTATCAGTGACGACGACAGCGACGTTATCTAGTCGTCGATCATGATGATATCAACCAGCGGCTTTCATGCCGCTGATTTGCCGTTACATTTCCAGCTTTCGGTTATCCCGCTTTAACACTAGGGCCAGTCACCGCATCCAGCCCCAGATCAAACAGGGTCTCGGCTTCATCGGGGCGCTTAACGCCTTCGGCGATGGCCAGTATGCCCAGCGAGTGGGCCAGGGTGGCCATGCCGCGCAGGATGGTCTGCTGGTCAAACGCCTGGTCGACGCCGCTGACCAGGCTGGCGTCAAATTTGAGGAACGCAAGCCCCAGGTCGTGAAGGTCGGCCAGGCGGGTAAACTCGCTACCCACGTGTTCCAGACCAATCCGCACGCCGGTGTGCTGCAGCTCGCGGCACAATAACCGGAAGCTTGCTAGGTCATGCAGCGCGATACTCTCCGGCAGCTCAATCCATAAGTGGTCGGCCGCTTCGGGAGCGTGCTCAAGCCGTTGGCGTAGCGCCTTGATAAACGCCATGTCGCTGACCGCGCGGCCGGAAAGGTTGATGCCCAACGGTATCTGGTCGGTTTCGATAATGGCCAGCGCGCGCTCGGCAACGGCCAGGTCCAGCTTGTCTTCCAACTGCAGGCGCGCCACCCAAGGCATGAACAAGCCCGCACTCCGCCATTCACCTTCAAGCTCCAGGCGCGAGGGCGCTTCATAATGCACCACTTCCTGACGGGCATTGACTACCGGGAAGCGGGCCAGCGCGACACCAGTGTCCATTGACTGGCTCAGTGCTGACCGCCACGCCTCATGGGTCGTATACAGCGGCAAGCGCGCCTCGCCAGAGGCCACCACCAGTGCCATATCACCACGGCCCTCGGCATCGGCCAGTGCGCCATCGAGCGCTGCAAGCCGTTGAGAGGGCGTATCGCCATGAGTGTATTCGCTCAGCGCGGCGGGTAGCCGCAGCGGTGCGCCCACGGCATCGCGTAGCAGCGTCAGCTGATGTTTCAAACTGTCGCTGACGTGCTCGATATCCTGGGAGCCATGGATCACCACCAGAAAGTCACTGCCGTTCAAGCGGCCCACTTCACCGCCGCCCAGTTCATTGGCCAACTGCGCCAGATGGCTCACCAGCGACCGCAATGCTTCATCGGTAGCCTGGCGACCCAGGCGCTCGTTGACTTCGGGCAGGTCGTCCACCCGCACCATAATCAACACGCCGCTGGCACGCTGGGAGTCACTTTCCAGGTTGCGCTGCAAATGCTCCAACAGCGTCGTGCGGTTGGAGGCACCCGTGGTGGCATCCTCCTGCAAGCGGCGGCGCAACTGATCGAGCTTGCCGGTTTCTTCGCTCAGCATGGTATGCACCGCCCCGGAGAGCGTGTTCATCGCCTGCACCACTTCTCGAAGCTCCAGCGTGCGCGGCTCTGAAGACGTGGTAAAGCGGCGCGCACTGATGCTGCGTGCCTGGCTGACTACTTCCAATAGCGGCCGACGTATGGTGCGCACAATCCACCACGCCAACAACAGGCTGATGGCACCCACCAAGGCAAACCAGGCAGCCATTTTCAGCGTGCTTTGCCACAGCGAGCGGTAGGCGTAGTCGTGCTGGCTCGCCAGGGTCAGGGTGCCGTACTGGCTCCAGCCGTCCTGCACCACTGCCTTGCCAGGGGAAACATCCAGGCGCACCAGGTCAACAAACCAGCCGGGTACACCGTCGTCCAGCGGCTCGGCTTCACGGCGCTGCATGATGTCACCTTGCGGCGAGCGCAGTTCAATCAAGCGGTAATGCCCGGTATCGAACTGTGCGGATAGCAGCAGCTCGATGCTGACGTCTTCTTTTTCCATCTGGGTCATGGAAAGGGCCAGCGCATTGGCATTGTCGGCATTCTTGATTTGCACTTCCTGCTCAACGTAATCCCGCGTGGATGTCACGCTCACCGCCAGACTGCCCACGAACGCCAACAGCAGTATCAGGATGACCGTCAGCCAAAGCTGCTTGATGAGAGACATATCCTATCCTCTTAAATAAATCCTTGATCGCGCATGCGGTTAACCACGCTTTGCCAACGTGAAAGCCGCGCGAGTGGGTCAGCCCGTGACTCCTGCGAGCCCCCGGCCCACAAGCCGCTGCTGTTGAAACTGAATACAGGGGTCAGGTCGTCGCGTTCCGAGGCCGGTCGAATGGAGGGGATGATGTTATCCAGTACCAACGGCTCGGACGCCGGTGTTTGATAGTACCCAAGCACCATGTGCGCCTGGCTTTGCTGGGAACGGCCAATCTGCGCCCGAACATAAATCATGCGCAGCTTGTTGCCCGGCACGCCCAGTTCCTTGAGCGTGATGTACTTGGCAATCGAGTAATCCTCGCAGTCACCTTCGCGCTTGCCCAGCATGTCTAGCGGCGTTGCCCAGTAATCTTGCTGGCCCCAGATGTCGATGTCGTCTCGCCAGCGCACCTTGCGGTTGAAGAAGTCATTCACCTCACGCATCTGGTCGCCAAGCCTTGCGTCGCGCAGCTGCTGGATCATGGCCAGCCACTCGTTGATTAGGGAAACCCCCGAGGCGCCATATGCCTGTTGCATCTTTCGACGGACTCGATCAGGGTCCAGTACTGAGGCAGGCGAGGGCATGCCAAGCGCTAGGCCTAGCAGGCCGGCACCTAGTCCGACGAGTAGCTGCCGCCGAGTGACGCTCATATGCCTGAACGTCCTGGGCCTGAGAGATAGACACTGATGCGGTTGTGAGCGAGACGTTGCCCAAGTGTCTGCACGCGTGAAGCGCTGCGTTGCCTGGTGCTCGAAAAATCTCCTGACTGCATGTTTTATCTCGTTTTATGCGCTCGATGTGCCTTGCGTTTCATCTCCGAGGGGCATGGCGGGCCGCTTTCCAGAAAGCCTCTCACTTAGAAAGCCTCTTGCCCAAAAACCACGGGGCGCGACCTCGGCATCGCGCAAAAGCAGAGAAGATCGGGCGGAAAAGCAGCAGAGGCAAATAAATGAGGGCTTGCCTTTTCGCCTATGTTTGCTTTGTTCTGGCCGTCGCTCGTCGACTTCTCAGACAAAGCATGGCTGTTCTGGCTGGCTTTTTGACCATCCGCGCTTGCGTTGCCGTTGGCGCGGGCGTTGCGGGTTGGCGCGACCTCAGTTATCTAGTCGCCACGCGATGCTCCTGCCGTCTGCCGATCACTCATCGCCTCTGTTGTCAGTTTGTCAGTCGTGCGTCGCTAAAATAGTCAGCGCTGATATGCGAAAAATCAACCGTTGGCGGTTCAGGCGTCGCTTGTGCGTTAGGCAGGCGTGCGTCCCGGATAGACAAGCGAGGTCGAGCTCGTGCATGAAGTGGAGAAGGTGGTGTGGCGGCATTGATAGCTGGCGTTGGCTCTTTTACGTGCGTCATCGTCGTGAAATAGTGCGCACTAATCGGCCTATCATTTGATGCTGTGAGTCGATACGCGGTTTTCCTGGGGATATTGGACACAAGGAAGGGAGCATGACACAGGAACGTTACGCCATGCTGTGCGGCCTGGGCGCTGTCGGCCTCTGGTCCACGGTGGCCACGGCCTTCAAGGTGGCGCTTGGCGAAATGTCGCCGCTGGAACTGATGTGGATCGCTGCCCTGGTCTCCTGGGGGCTGATGGGCATTCTGGTATGGCGAAAGGGGCTCTTGCGCCAGGCGCTGGTGCAGGGCTGGCGCACCGCGCTGTGGGCCGGGCTGATGAACCCGGTGGCCTACTACCTGGTGCTGTTCGCTGCCTATGATCGACTGCCGGGGCAGGAGGCGATGGCGCTCAACTACACCTGGGCCCTGGCCATGGCCTTTCTCGCCGTGCCGATTCTCGGCCAGCGGTTGACCCGCATCGATATACTCGCCGGTTTGATTGCCTATGCCGGGGTCTGGACCATCGCCACCCGCGGCGCAGTGCTCGACGTGGCCTTCGCCGACCCGCTGGGCGTAGGGCTGGCGCTGGCCTCGACTCTGCTCTGGGCGCTCTACTGGCTGCTCAATGCTCGCGATAGCCGTCCCCCGCTGGTCGCACAGTGGCAGAACTTCAGCGTTGGCCTGCCGGTGTTCACGGTGCTGATCGCACTGGGACCGGGCTTCGAGTGGTATGGCTGGAAAGGCGTTGGCGCCGGCATCTATGTGGGGCTTTTCGAGATGGGCATCGCCTTCGTGCTCTGGCAACTGGCCGTGCGCGGCATTTCGCGCACGGCCAAGGTGGCCAATCTGATCTTTCTGTCGCCGCCGATTTCCCTGTTGCTGCTGCACCTGGTGGTCGGCGAGCCGATCCTGATCTCGACGCTGGCTGGCCTGGTGCTGATTCTAGGCGGCCTGGGCCTTCAGCAGTGGCAGAAGACCGCCGAGCCGGCCCCTCAGGTCTGAGCGGATAATGAGTTGGATAGGGAGGTCGTTTGGGAAGTGATCTCTGACCCTGTCGCCGCCTGATCGAGCAGCGGCGCCAGGGTCGTCCATACATTTTCAAGGATCAGTGGCTGGGCCTCGGCGGTGGGATGCAGGCCGTCGTCCTGCATCAGCCCATCTTCCAGAGCGACACCCTCGAGCAGGAAGGGCACCAGCGGCAGCTCATAGCGCTCGGCCAAGTCTTCAAAAACGCCAGTGAAGGCAGCCCGGTAGGCGTCGCCGTAATTGGGCGGAATATCGATGCCGAGCAGTACCACTTGGGCGCCGCTGGCCTGACTTTTCTCGATCATCGACTCGAGGTTGGTGCGCATCTGGCCAGGCGCCAGGCCGCGCAGGCCATCGTTGGCGCCCAGTTCCAATAGCACGATTTCAGGGGAATGCTGTCGTAACAGCTCAGGCAGGCGTGTGGCGCCGCCGGCGGAAGTCTCGCCGCTGATGCTGGCATTCACTACCCGGGCCTCGTCGTCGA
>Ga0209300_1001250_pt1 | contig 10407 bp, 16 predicted proteins | sample Shrwel_input2_RT_FD_187535 | JGI IMG/M metagenome (GOLD analysis project Ga0209300, IMG submission 187535) | Subsurface microbial communities from deep shales in Ohio, USA - Utica-3 well 1 S input2 RT (SPAdes) (version 2) ... | reverse complement strand
CTTCACTGACATGCCCCCGGCCATCGATAAAAGCGGGGGACAGTAGCTGGTTCTGTGGCCTGACGGCCACCCGGGGGTGGGTCAAAATTAATGGCCAGTAGTGGGTCACTTTAATTGGCCACTAACACTCTACGTTAACTATCCGCAGACGAGCAGCAGGGAACGCTACCAGCGCTGATTATCGCTGGCTGCTCACTCAACCTGGCCATCCCACCGCCTCACGGCACACCCACCCCGCGGGTATCACGCTGATCACGTGATGCCGCTCCCCAAAGCGCTGCCAGTCGATTATCGACAGGCAGCGTTTCACGGTACCGCAATGGTGACGAGTCAGTGCTGGTACAGCAGCACGATTGATGCTCCCTCTGGCGGCCCCTAGCCGGGCCTGCACCCACACTTAATGTGACCTCTTGGGGCGGAGCATCAGCGCGGGGGCCGCTCCGCCCTGGAGGTCACAAGGAGCTTCATATGGCTTGCCGCGCACATCTGTACATTCATTTGATCATTGAGGAGGTTGTTATGAGTAACAAACAGGTTTCACGAGGACGACGTTCGTCCCGTAAGAAACGGCCGAGTAGAAAAGAAAATTTCGGACGAGGACGGCAACTCGGATATGCGGTAAGAGAGGCGCTGGACGATTACTACAGCCGCGTTTCCCACTACAACACCAGAGCCACGCACAAGCGGCGCGCGGTTACATTCATTCATTTTTGCCGGCGTCATGGCGTTACCGATGCGAGGGATATTGATCGGGAGTTTGTTTTGTCCTTCGGTCAGTATGTTCGCCAGCGGATTGAAGGAGAATACCAGTGGCTCGATGGCACGGTTGATGCTCAGATCAGTGTGGCCTATGCGCATAACCTGATCAGCACCATGAACGTGATCATGCGGGCATTCCGTGGTGACAATGCACTGAAAATCTCCGGGAGAGACGTTCTTGGTGTTTGCCGGAAATCGGTGCGGACACGGGAGATTCAGGCTGATGTTGTGGATACCAAAGATGCCGTAGACCGAGCGATGGTTGAAGGGTTCTGCCTGGCGGCTGCCGTTATGATGCTGGCGCGGGCCTGGGGGATGCGGGTTCGGGAAGCGATTTTAGCGGACCTTGACCGAATGATGAGAGAAATCAAAAGGACAGGCGAGGCTGCCATTCTTGAGGGCTGCAAGGGGGGCAGGAGAAGTCGCGACCGCACCGTCCGGGCCAACGAGTTCCGCATGGAAGCCCTCCGGTTCGCGATCGAAGTTCGACCGAAGGGCTCCAAGAACTTGCTGTCTGAATCCGACACTGTGAAGCGGTTTTTGCTGCGAGAGATCAACCCGTGTCGCCTGATTCTCAAACAAGCGGGTGTCCCTAGCTTCCAGGAGCTGCGGGCGGGATTCGCCCAGGATGTGTACGAGGAAATCCTGGAGGGGCCATCACCGCTCAAACAGCCGATTCGAGATAAGGTCATGGACCGAATTGCCCGGACGGAGGTCTCTAGGCAGCTGGGGCATAACCGCATCAGTGTTGCGAGTTCGTACATTGGAGGGACCCGTCATGCAGCTTGACCGTGTTCTGGAGAATCTTGATTTCCGCCGGCTGCAACCCAACGAGCGCAAGCGCTACATCAATCGTATCCACAATGTCGTTGTGGTCATTGAAAAGCGATTTCCTGAGGTGGTGAGGCCAGAGCAGATCAAACTGAAGCATGCGCAATATTTTCGGAACGAGTGGTTGCCGAACCACTCCGCCTCCGAGCGCACCCAGCAAGAGCACATGCGAGCCCTGGGGTTGCTGGTGATGGCTCTGGGGCGTGATCAGAGCTGGCTGGGAGCGCTGGGCATAAATCAGTCAAAAGGCAGGGGAGGTCGTCCTACCAGTGTCGGTGTAAAAAAACAGAAACCGTAATATGCTGGAGGGTGTGCTTGCCGGTTCAATTTGGGGCAAAGGAGAATTCTATGCCAGACCAGACAGAGCCAAATAACACCGGGGTTCCGGAGAGCGGGGACGTGAACTTCCCCGGCCAACAGAGCCTCTCTGAACTCAAAAGTGTGGTTTGGAGTGAGGCGCTAGATCTGTTTGAAGGCAATGAAAAGGAGGCTCGTGAGTGGATGAGTCGGAACAGGCCCTTCCTTGGCAACATGGCACCGGAAGACATGCTGGATTCTCATGAAAACATTCATCGCCTGAGATGTTTTATTCAGCAGATCCAGAGGGGCGTTCTCCCATAGCTTGCGCAGCGTCTCCACAAAAATACCCCGGCCACAAGAGAATGGTCGGGGCATGTCGTGGAAGTCCCGGCGTCAGTGCAGGTTTTTTGCGCTGTCCACCAAAAGGTGCGAGCCGGTATCGAAATTCAGTGTTGCCAGAATTCTCGAAGGCTCCTCGGGGGCATGGTACATATCGATGCTGATCCAGCCCTCGCCGCGCTGCATTTGGACATTGATGTGCAGATCGCCACAGCCGAACTCGGATGAGAGTGCTGCAGCGAGTCGCTTTGCTTCGGCAATTGATTTCATTTTCACTCTCCCGTCAGAACCAGGTGTTTTGCTTGATGTCGCCCAGCTGATCCGCGAGCGAACGCTGTGGCGGGGTTCGTTGGATGGATGATCCGGAGTTATCGGTGTCATCACCTGGGTTGTCGAGAGTTTCTGTCACCACTGCGCCGCTGCCGTCGAAACAGGACAGGTCCAGTGACACGACAGCGCCTTTGAAGTGATCGACAGTTTCTGCGACTGCAAGTGCCTCTTTCAGCAATGAGCTGATCTCGTTGAGTGCTTTCTTCATAGATAAAACTCCTGTGGAATTAAATTGTTGACCGGTCGAATTCCACAATACACGAATGGGCCGTTTGACCAAGCAATTGGCCAGGCGAGCCAAATTGGCGGGGATTAGTTGACCACTACAGTGGGTGGAGTATTGATATGAGTGGAGAGCAAGCTGTAGCTGAATTGAGAGAGCAGGTCTATCGTGAGGTTTTCGAGCTGTACGAGGGCGATAGAGCGACCGCTGAACTATGGCTGTCATCTCCGATTCGGGCTTTAGGTAATCAAGCGCCGATTACACTGATGGACACTGAAGTGGGGCTCCTAAAAGTTCGGAATTTGATTAGAAAATGGGAAGAGGGCGCTGTCTCATAGACGGTGATGATTATTTGAGCTTTTGAGTAGTCTAAGAGGTGGGCTTTTAAACAATAGCGAACATCGAGCCAGAGCTTTCCTCCAGAGCTGACGACTTAATCACAGCCAGTTTATCCAGTGTGATTGGCGGAGCAAATTGCAGGCGCTGCCGCCGTAAAGATAGTGCTCATTATATCGGGGTAAGTCCAATATCGATCGATTGACGTTCGTGAAATCGGCGCAGAACCTGGGCTTCAGTCTCGATGAGATTATCGACTTGCTTCGGCTGGAAGATGGTGCCTACTGCCAGGAAGCCAGTGTCCTGGCCGAGCACAAACTGGAGTCCGTGCGTGGAAAGATCAAAAAGCTGGAGAGGATTGAAGGTGTTCTGAGCGATATGGTCACCCGATGCCATATTCAAAAAGGGGATGTTCAATGTCCTCTAATTGCGTCATTGCACACTGGAATCAGTGAAGCCCCAGAGGTTTGAGTGGGATCGTTGTTGAGATTCTAGAAGCGGGGCACCGGGACCTCCGCTTTTAGAAAAACATTAGCCGAGCTTTCCCAGCACTGGAAATGTGGACAGCATCCAGGTGGCAAATAGAGTCATTTGACCGGTTAACACCATCACGCCCATGACAATCAAAACCAAACCAGCTAGCGCTCTCAGAAACCTACTCCAGCGGCTCAAGCCGCGCACGCGCTTGCGAAAATGCTCAATGAACAGGGCGGTCCCAAGAAAAGGCAACGCCAGTCCCAACGAGTATATTGCCAGATACAGCATTCCCGTTTCGGCGTTGGCATGCGTAGAGCTCAGAGCCAGAATGGCACCAAGTATGGGGCCGATACAGGGCGTCCAGCCGACGGCAAAGGCGACGCCCAGTACAAAGGCCGCCGTCGGCCGCCCACCTTCGAGTGTCTGCCCGAGGCGCCAGTCACGTTGCAGAGCGGGCATGCTCCACCAACCCAGCATGAACAGCCCCATCAGCACAATTAGTGTGCCTGCCACCAGGTTGGCTTCCTGACGGTAGGCCATCAGCCATTGGCCCAGGAGGCTGGCGCTCGCACCGAGCGCGACAAAAACCAGGCTGAATCCCATCACAAAACAAAGGCTCAACCAAAAAGCCTTCAACCTATTTGAGGCTTCGCTTACCGCGCCGCCGGTCACAACGGATAGATAACCCGGTACGAGCGGAAGGGTACAAGGGGAGAAGAAGGACACAAGGCCGCCGAGAAAGGCGGCCAGAGTGCCCCAGGTTGCGAGGTCCGGCATATCAGAACTCGTATCGTTTGACGCTTTGAGCCATGCCGTCGGCGGTAAATGCCATCACGTCATAGTTATCCTGCCTGCCTGTTTCCATACCAGGCGTGCCATGAGGCATGCCAGGGACCGCGAGGCCGACGGCGTTGTCGCCGAATGGTTGTGACGGTGAATCAAGGTATGCCTTGATGTCGTCTGCTGGAACATGACCCTCGATCACCAAGCCATCGATGATACCCGTGTGGCAGGATGCCATGTCCCGTGGAATCTGATGCTGGATTTTGACTTCGTTGATGTTGCTTGTGTTCTCAATGGTCACGTCGAATCCGTTGTTCTCAAGATGCTCTGCCCAGTCGGCACAGCATGAACAATTGGGACTCTTGTAAACGGTAATGGCATGATCGGCTTTACCCGATACGCCGTTTTCGAGAGTGGGTTCGGCGGCGTGAAGCTGGAATCCCGTAGAAAGAGTGCTCAAAGCAAGAGCGATTGAGCCGGCAGCGATGGAGGTTCTCATAGAGTGTTCCTGTCAAATGATTTGAGTGAGGCTGGTGTCGCAGGTTTTAGCGCGTCACCAGCCATGGGCTCTTGATTAGTTATTGGCTGGATTCGTCCTGATTGCTTGATGGCGACGCTTTGTTGTGGCTCTGCATCATCTTCATGCACGCCGCCTGCATTTTGGAACGATCCTCGGCGGACATGCCGGACATCATTCCCATCATGCCGCCCATGGTCTCCATGTGTTCGCCCATCATGCCCATACCTTGCTGTTCAGGTTTGTGGGCAAAAGCGGAAACGCTAGCGATGGCGGCGGTAAGAACAGCACCTGCACCGATCATTTTGAACGTAGTGGTTTTCATCGTCATTCTCCTTACGCGCAGATCCGGACCCGTGTAGCCATTGCCAGAACTGCTTTTGTGTTCGAGCGGATATTCTTGTGCCGAGCTTTGGAGCACGGACTCGGCGGAACAGTGGTTCAGGAGCGAGAATCAGGTGGGGGCGTGAGAACGTCTGCAATAGGACTCTGGTATTCCGCACTGATCGGTGCGGCACGAAAACCTGTGGTGAGCTGAATACTTGGAACGGAGCTTGTGCCTGTCAGCGCATATAACGGTATTAAGGGGCATTGCGCTGCGATCCGCAAACAGTTCATCTTCTCAGGATCACTGCAGTTCGTCGGTACCTTGGCGGTGCCAGATTCCATATCAGCTGGATAACCTTGACCCATTCCGCGGCAATGAGTCTCACTGCCAATCGCGTCAGTGGCACCCATTGCTACCCCAGCTAGACCCGATGGTACGGTGCCGAGCAAAAGCAGAATACTTAGCAATGCGGTGGTGACGTTTCGGAAGAGCATTGGTCGACCCGGATTAAATACCGAAGGTCATAATAAAACCCTTGAGCTGCTCATACGTCAAGCACTGGATCAGGGCAATCAAAAAAATATTAAACCTATATCACCTCTGTGAACCAGGGCACTGAAAGTGCCTTCCCTCCCAATTCACAGAGGTAATTTCCAATGTCTGAACAATGCCCCAACTGCCTGTCCCGGCGGATTGGCAAGAATAACTACGGAAAGAAAACCGCTGGTGTGGTCGGTGCGTCTGCCGGTATCTACGACGGTTATGCAGCTGCCACTGCCGGTGCACAAGCGGGTGCCGCGATGGGGCCAGCAATTCAGCGGGGTTTAAAGAACGGAAAATTGGAAATAGCTTAGTTAAGCGTTATAAACCAGGCAGCCGAAATATCGGCTGCCACTAAGCGTGCGCCACATCTTTCCAATATTCAGCAAAGCAATGTATTTGGGCACTGGCCCTCACAACGCTCCCACTGAACGGTCGTATGCTGGATTCCAAAGTGCTGATTCAGCATTTCAGCGGCCTCACTGATCACCTGGTCGTCACTCTCGGGGTCGGGTTTCACCAGGTGAACGGTTAGCGCGTTTTCGGTGGTACTCAGGGCCCAGATGTGTAGGTGATGGGCCGATATTACTCCTGGCAATCGTTCAAGACGCTCATGGACAGCCGAAGGATCAATCCCCTTGGGAACAGCATCCACCGCCAGGTTTACGGAGTCCTTCAGTAACTGCCAGGTGCCCACAAAGATTACAACGGCAATAACGAGACTCACAATTGGATCAATCCAGGTCAGGTTGGTGAACATCAGTATCGTGCCGGAGATCACGACGCCGACCGACACTGCGGTATCTGCGGCCATATGCAAGAAAGCGCCCCGGATATTGATGTCCCCTTTCTGCCCTTTGAGAAAGAGCATCATGGTTGCGCCGTTGATCAGTACGCCAATGCCAGCCACGATCACCACGGTCAGACCGGCGACGGCGGCAGGATCTGTCAGGCGCTGAAGGGCTTCCCAGGTAATGCCACCGACAGCGGCGATCAGAATCAGAGCGTTAAACAGGGCCGCCAGAATCGTGGTTTTCTTTAGGCCATAGGTCTTGGCGGAGGTTGCCGCTTTGCTGGCCAGCCAGCTGGCCGCCCAGGCCATGATTAATCCCATGACATCGCTGAGGTTGTGGCCGGCATCGGCAAGCAGTGCCAGTGAGCCGGATATAACCCCGTACACCGCTTCGATGACGACAAACAGGATGTTGAGGCACACAGCAATCGCAAAGGAGCGGTTGTGGGTGTCGAAGTGATGGCTGTGGTCGTGACCGTGACTGTGATCGTGCATTTTTGCCTCTATCAATGATCAACAACGATGCTGGCGTAGCTATGAACCCTGTAGCATCTACAGGGTCAAGGGTTTGCCACTGATTTGCGGTACGCTGAGTGTAACCCTACTGATCGCGCGCTTTTCCCAGCACCTCTACCAAGTCCTCGGGCACCGGCATGGGTGCAAATGCGCTGACGTTTGCCCGGCCGGTGTTTCCGGCCGGGACCCAAATTCGGGAAAAGACCAGGGCGGCAATGGTTCGAATAGACTGCCCCAGCACTTCACGAACGTCTCTTGTCCGCCACCCTAGTCTGAGCATTCGCAGATGGGTTGCAGTGTGCGCCAGAGCAAATTTCTGGCTGAGGATATGGGCTCGCTCAAGGTGAGTGAAGGCTGTTTGAAAATCGCCCGCCCATTCCGCAACGCGTGCCGCTTCAAGCTCCGTAAGATAGGACGCCTTCAATTCACTGTGCATTGATGTTCACTCCCCATGAATGGCAAACGACGGGCCAATAATCGGCCACCCGACCCCGAAAGGTTCAGCCTTTCAGTGCCAGTATGCGTTTGGCACCCATCAATACGATGGCACCAACAATTCCTCCAATAATCAGATCTGGGTAGTTGGACCCGGTCCAGGCAACGAGCAGCCCGGCAAGTATTACCCCCAGGTTGATGACCACATCGTTGGCTGAAAATATCCAGCTGGCTTTCATGTGAGCACCGCCCTCACGGTGTTTTGCGATCAAAAGGAGGCAACTGATATTCGCAATAAGGGCCACAGAGGCGACGGTCATCATCATTAACGACTGAGGGTCACTGCCGAACAGAAAACGCCTGCCGACTTCAACCAGTACCCCAGCGGCAAGGATCACTTGGAGAATGCCGGCAACATGTGCCGCTCTGACCTGCATTTTGATGCCGTGCCCAACGGCGTAAAGCGCGAGACCGTAGACGGCGGCATCGGCAAGCATGTCTAGCGAGTCTGCAATCAGGCCAGCGGACTGGGCGATCAGGCCCATCGTCATCTCGACCAGAAACATCAGAGCGTTGATTGCCAGCAGTATCCATAAAGTGCCGGACTCTTCGCTTTCGTTGGCATTAGACGACTCAGCCGATCTGACGGATTCAGCGCTGGCCTCTTCTGACTTCTGCAAGGAAGCGCCCAGCCCCAGGGTTTCCAGTTTGCTGGTAATTGGTCCGGTTTCGCCCTGATGGATAATTTCCAGCTTTCGATTCGATAGGTCGAATGAGAGTGACTGAATGTTGTCAAAGCCCGTGAGCGCCATTCGAATCATTCGCTCTTCTGAAGGGCAATCCATTTTTGGCACGGTGTAGGTGCTGACCTGACTGCCTATTTCGGCGGTGACGGGGCTCTTAAACTCATTGCTTACGACAGCATCTTCGCTGCCACACTGTCCATTGCAGGGGGTGCTCATTTTTTTGGGGCTCCGGTTCTCGCAAAAGTTCCGTAATTTAAAACCCTGTAGTAACTACAGGGTCAATGGCTGGTTTACTCTCGTCGCAAAAAATCGGTGCCTATCTGGATAAAGATCTACAATTAAAAGCGGGATGGAGTGAGCGTCTCACTTTCAGGGGAGAATTTTATGATTTCAATTAAAGGACTGATAGCAACCGCTGCGCTGTTGGGTTTTCCAGCATTCGTACTAGCGCATGGTGATCAAGGCTCATGGCAAGGGCATGGTCCTGGCATGATGATGGATCAGGAGCAAATGCAGCAGATGCACCAGAACTGGTCCCACATGAATCAGCTGATGCAACGCATTCCTGATGAAGCTTCACCGCAAGAACGACAACGATTGATGCGAGAACACAGGGAGGCAATGCAAGAGCAAATGGGTTTTATGCATCACGGTATGATGGGCCCCGGCATGATGCGGGGACAACAGGGCATGATGGGAGGCAAGCACATGATGAATGGTGGTAAACCAAAAGATGGTGGTGGCCTGACTACCGATCAACAAATTCAAATGATGCAGGAGCGCATGGATCAAATGCAGCTGATGATGGAGCAAATGCTGCAATACCAGCAGAATCTAAAGGTAGAGTGATCGAGAAGCCTTCAAATACCTCTATTTAACAGACGCTTAGTTTCTGGCGAGTTTGATAGGCTGACGTTTGTGAAAACGGCGCAGTAGCTGGCTTTCAGTCTCTACTATCCGTAACCTTTTACGGCTGAAAATTGGCGCTCCGGGCGCTCCGGGCGCTCCGGGCGCTCCGGGCGCTACTTCGAATGTTCGCTTTGCGACCAGGGCATACTCCGGGCCCTGCTAAACAAAAGCGAACGTTCGCGCACCTCGGTTCGATAAATCTGCCTATCTTTTCGTAGTGTCCGCAGTGACGGGGTAGAACCTCAAGAGGTCGATTGGTTCAGAAGCTAATCCCTTTGGCCTTTTTTTCCAATGTCTCCCTCATGTAGAGATGCAATGAGCGGGCACGCGATGCTGTCCGGCTGCGCGTGGCATTGACTGACCATTTCGCTCAGAGCCTCCTCGATTTTTACCAGCCTTTCGATCTTTTCGCGCACATCCTTCAGCTTGTGCTCGGCGAGCGCACTGGCTTCTTCACAGTGGGTGCCATCTTCTAGCCGTAGGAGGTCGCTTATCTCGTCGAGACTGAAACCCAGCTGCTGCGCAGTTTTCACAAATGTCAGCCGATCAATATCGGCGAAACCGTAGCGTCGAATACCACCTGGAGGTCGTTTGGGTTCTGACAAAAGACCTCGCCGCTGGTAATAGCGGATCGTCTCGACATTTACATTGGCCGCCTTGGCCAAGCCGCCAATAGTCAGTGAATTAGCTTTATCCAACATGATGCTTGACTCCGTACTTGACTACGGAAGTAACCTTATCTTATCGAGTCCATGGGCAACAGGTGTCAACGTCATGTCGAAACTCAAATCTAAATCCGGAGGTGCTTCTCTCGCTGTCGGGGGGATTGCAGGAATTCTCGCCTCGGCTTGCTGTCTCGGGCCATTGGTACTTATCACTTTGGGCGTTTCCGGTGCCTGGATCGGCAACCTGACAGCTTTGGAGCCCTATCGACCGCTGTTCATTGGCGCGGCCATCGTCGCCATGTACTTTGCTTGGCGACGAATCTATCGCCCTGTAGAGCAATGCTCACCCGGTGAAACGTGTGCGATCCCTCAAGTCCGAAAGACTTATAAGGTGATCTTTTGGGTAGTTACGGCTCTGGTACTGGTCGCTTTAGTTTTCCCCTACGTTTTGCCCCTATTCTACTAAAAGGAGATCTTGCTCATGCGTAAACAGTTTGTACTTGCCATGTTCCTCACTTTGCTCAGCATGTCCTCCTGGGCTGCGTCTCAAACAGTAACTCTCTCGGTGCCTGACATGACC
>Ga0209300_1001248_pt1 | contig 10410 bp, 11 predicted proteins | sample Shrwel_input2_RT_FD_187535 | JGI IMG/M metagenome (GOLD analysis project Ga0209300, IMG submission 187535) | Subsurface microbial communities from deep shales in Ohio, USA - Utica-3 well 1 S input2 RT (SPAdes) (version 2) ... | reverse complement strand
TGGCCCGCATCGCCGTCGCCGGCCTGTCGGAGAAGCTCGACAGCCACCTCAGCGGTGCACAGGTGCGCCTTGGAGGCAGGCTTGCGCAGCCGATAGCGGGTCTCGCGCTCGGTGGCAAGCGGCAGCACCGGCAAGCCGTCTAGATAGGGGCTGCGACGAAAGATGCGTCTTGCCTGGCGCCAGGTGCCGTCGAGGATGATGAACACCGGAATCCTGGCGCCCGTCCCTGTGGCGGGATCTTTAGCATCATGCACCGCCTCCATGCCCACCACCCGGTCGGCGTAGTCCGGCTGATCGTCGGGGAAGATCACAAAGGGCGCGAATCGCTCATCGGCGAGCAGTTCGAGCAGCTGCTCGTCCGGTGCCGTGCGATACCAGGTAAAGACCTCGGTGCTCGGCAGCACGTCGGCGATCAACCGCCCGGTGTTGGTCGGTTTCAGGTGCTCAAGCGAATGGGTAATCAACCAGAAGCGCGTCAGGCTCTCGGCTTGCACCCGATAGGGGCAGAGACAGTTCAGCGCCGGCAAACGGCAGATATCACAGCGTGTCACGGTGCTGCCCCGAGCCTTGAACTCACGCCGCGCTGGGCGAGCCGGATCGGCGTCAGGCTCGTCAGTAGAGCCCTCAGCAGCCCCGGCAGTAGAGCCCTCAGCAGCCCCGGTAAAAGAGCCATCCGAAGCCCCAGTAGCGGGATCTTGGTAAGGCTCAGTAGCGAGAGGCTCGGTAGCGGGAGGATCAGAGAATCCGTCGGCCGTGTCGGCCTCTGGCGTATCGTCGGTGGACGGGCCGGCGGTCTCGCCCGCCGGCTCGGTAATGTCATTCATGGCGTAATCGGGCTCGGGCGCTGTCGCTGGGTAGGCCGCGCATTCTAGCATGCGCGGCCTGACCCTGACGCCGCCCCTTGCCTAGCGGGACGCGGTGGCCGGCGTTGGCTGGCCAACCGGGCGCCGCTTCCAGTAGCCGGCCAGCAGCGAGCCGGACACGTTGTGCCACACCGAGAACAGCGCGCCGGGAAGCGCCGCGCTTGCCGAGAAGAACTGGCTGGCCAGGGCTACCGCGAGCCCGGAATTCTGCATGCCCACCTCGATGGCCACGGTGCGAGCGATGCGCTCCTCGAAGCCCACCAGCCGCGCCAGCCCATAGCCACCGGCCAGGCCGATGCCGTTGTGCAGCACCACCGCCAACGCCACCAGCGGCCCCAGGGTCAGCAGACGGTCGGCGTTAAGGCCCACCACGATGGCGATGATCAACACGATGGCGGCCATGGCCAGCGTCGCCAGCATGGGCTCGACCCGGCGGACCCGGTCGCCAAGCAGGTGGTGCACCACCACGCCCAGGGCGATCGGTGCAATGACCAGCTGAGCGATGCTCATGAACATTCCGGCAACCGGCACGGCGATGCTCTCACCGACCAGCAGCCAGGTCAGCAGCGGCGTTGCCGCCACCGAGACCAGGGTGGAGGCCAGCGTCATCGACACCGACAGCGCCACATGGCCACCGGCCAACCAGGCGATGACGTTGGAAGCGGTACCGCCAGCAGTGGCGCCAACCAGCACCATGCCGGTGGTCAGGGCCGGATCGAGCCCCAGCAGCTTTGAGACAAGGAGCGCTGCCAGCGGCATCAGCGTGAACTGCAGCACAATGCCCACCGCCACCGGCTTCGGGGCGCGCACCACGCCGAGGAAATCCTGGCGCGACAGGGTCAGGCCCATGGCAAACATGATCAGCGCCAGCAGCAGCTTGATCTGGCCGGCAAGTCCGGTAAACCAGTCCGGCTGCCAGGCGGCGCACAAGGCAAAGAGGATCGCCCACACGGGAAAGAGGCGATTGAGGCGTTCGAAGGCGTGCATGAGGTGTCCTAAGCGTTGCGTGATGAGAAAAAACCAGGCGGATGCCCGGCCGTCAGGCCGTTGAGACGGCTCTTGATATCCCGGCTGAGATGCACTCTTCACATCTACAGCGAAGCGGGACGCCCATCATGCCGTATGCGCGCTAACGAATGAAGGCGCGCCCCGGCATTCGGGGCGCGCCTTCTTTATGGGCCTTGGAAAATGGCCTGGTCTAGAACGCCGCTTACTCGCCAGCGGCAGCCGCCGGATCATGGCTGTAATTCACCGGCAGCCACTCATAGCCGTCGCCATCGGCACGCAAGTGGCCAATACCGGGAAAGGACAAGTGCGCGCCGGCGACCCAGTCACCTTCTTCAGCGACGGTGGCGAACACTGCCTTGCGCTCTTCGCGGGCCTGATCAGGGGCACTGTCGAAATCGATGGTGACGTCGGGGTTCGGGAACTGCACCGCAGCGGCATGCATGGTGTCGCCCCACAGCACCAGAGTCTCGCCGTTGCTTTCGACACGATAGGTGCTGTGTCCCGGCGTATGGCCGGGGTGCTCCTGCGCATAGATGCCCGGCATCAGCTCGGTATCGCCATCGAAGGCCTCAAAGGCGCCCGCCTCGACGTAAGGGTTCAGCGATGCCATGGCCCCCTGGAAGAAGCCCTTCTGGCCTTCCGGCGCGGCCTCGAGCTGGGCGGGGTCGAGCCAGAAGTCGATGTCGTCCTGGTCGGCGTGCAGGGTGGCATTGGGGAACATCCGCGACTCGCCATCCATCAGCCCGCCCACATGGTCCGGGTGCAGATGCGTCAGGTAGATCTCATCGACCTGCTTGGGCCGATAACCGGCGGCCTCAAGGCTCGCGCCCAGTTTGCCAAGCGTCGGCCCGAAGAGCGTGCCAGCACCGGTGTCCACCAGCACCAGCTTGTCGCCGGTGTTGATCAGGAAGGCGTTGACCGAGGTTTCCACCGGCACGTCCAGGTAGGCGTCCTCGAACATCGCCTTAGCCTCGTCGGCGGGCATGTGCAGCAGTTCGTGCATCGGCAGATTGACGGTGCCATCACTCAGCGCCGTGACCTCGAAGTCGCCTAGCATCATGCGGTAGTAGCCGGGATTGGGGCCATCGGCCATGTCGCCAGCGGCGAAGGCCGGAGCACTGACGGCAAGCCCCAGAACGGTCGCAGTGGCCAACGGCAAAGCGGCGCGCGGCAAGAAGGCTGTCATGGCATTCTCCTGTGCAAAGTATCGGGCGTTGATGGATAACTTGGACACAAAGCTAGCGGACAAATAAATTTTGTACAAGATAGTTCTGGTAGCGTCTGCATGACGCCGTTGCAAGACAGCGCGTTGGGGAAAACGCTTTTCAAGACAGCGCATTTACGGCCAACCCCTTACAACAAAGCCCCAATACGAAAGGATCCTTAAACAAACACAGCACACCTCAGCCGACGCGATCGTCATTTTCGGGCCCGGTGGCAAGCAGGGCGTTGGGTACCTCGAGACGGCCGGTGGCCTTCCAATACTCAGCCAGCCTCGGCACGCCCTGCCCCGCCGGCAAGGCGAGCCGACCGACGCCGGGAGGCGCCAGCGCGTGAGCGTCGGGGTCGACCAGCACCGCATCAACGTCCAGAGGCACCTGCTCGAGCAGCAGCGCCGCCGGCATTACGGCAAGCGAGGTGCCCACCACCAGCAACAGGTCCGCCTCGGCGACGATGTCACAGGCATCCGCGTAGCGCGGCACCGACTCGCCAAACCAGACCACATCCGGGCGCAGCTGGCTGCCCTTGTCGCAGATGTCTCCCAGGCGAATGCCACCCCGGCGCAACGGATAGCGCAGCCGCTCATCCACCGTGGAGCGGGCCATCAGGATTTCGCCGTGCAGGTGCAGCACGTTCCGGGAGCCGGCCCGCTCGTGCAGGTCGTCGATGTTCTGGGTGATGATACTGACCCGGATACCCGCGCGCTCCAGCTCGGCCAGCGCCCGGTGGGCGGCGTTGGGCGCGGCGCGGCGCACCTGCTCCCGGCGCTCGTCATAGAAGCGCAGCACCCTTGCCGGGTCGTGGGCGAAGCCTTCAGGGGTCGCCACCGCCTCGATGGGATGCTCCTCCCAGAGGCCGTCGCTCGAACGAAAGGTACGAATGCCGCTTTCGGCGCTGATGCCCGCGCCGGTCAGCACCACCAGGTGGGGCGCACGTTGTTCTTCCATCCATCACCTCTCGCCACCTGGCCGCCAACTCCTCTCTTCTGAGAAACCAGCGACCTGCTGTGCATATTTTTGCCTTTGGCGACGCTATCACTCCCTTACCAGCACGGCCAGCAAGCACACCGCCTAGTGGTATACCGCCTGGCAAACTGCACGGTCGCCGATCTAGCCGGCGACTCAGCCCTTCGGAGTGGACGAGGAAGTGATCACGGAAGGGGAGGCGGGAAGGCTGCGAAGACCGATATCGGCCAAAAGCGAACGTTCAGCCAGAGCAGATATAACGCTGAAGCACAGCGGCACTGAACTGCACCCTGGCAAGGGCGTCCTGCGGCCCTCGGCCGCGTACTGATGCACCTTGTTAGCTGTAACTGCGGACTCAAAGGTGCTGCTCTAGTAAAGTTGCCATGTCACTCGCTACCGCAATGGCATGCTCTGCACTGCAAGAAAAACATTCGTCCGCATAGCTTGGTTTTCCGTTAATCAGGTTCTTCCAAGAAACCCTAGGTAGCTTATGCCCTTGATTGGATAACTTGGCGATAACCAGACTTTCCAGTGCGAGAGCTTCATGATTCGAATTCATTGGAAAGCTAGCAATGTGCAACCAGTCGTCTTTCCCAGCGTATCCCATACGAGCAAGCGAGCGGGTGCGGCTGAGATTATTCGCCTTACCCACCTTAACTACATTCTCTTCGCCCTCGCTCACAAGAATGTAGACATGAAAGTATTGATTAGCTTTTCTTCTACTCACTCACCCTCCTTATCACCACAAAATAGCTAGCGCCGCCAGCATGCGCGGCTTTTAGTGGAGGCGAAGCCGAAACGGAAACGCCGTCACCGTGCCGGGCCTTGTTAGCCGCCCCGCCTGAGAATTCGCTGCTCTTCCGGAACTTTTGCGGACAGCTCTTTTAACTGTGCATTAGGGAATCGGAGCAATTTTTCACCAATGCCAGAACGATGCGCATAGTGATCGAAAATCGGCTGCCCGGGACCATTATAAATTTCTTCAAATGTGCCATCCCGGTTGATCTTGATACCCAGATAGTACTCGGGAACGGTTTTGAAAGTGAGCGCATCCTGAAAAGTTGCCTTAATCTGTACACGGCCAAGATTCGAAGCAGTCCCATCGTGGGTATGCTGAGAAACTTCATCAAGATCTATCTCATAAACCATCGCCGCAATCACCTCACCAATGTCACCAACCAATCGCCCATCGATAGTAAACTGGCGATCCGGGAAGGACTCATTTAAATGGGAAATTCCAGAGAAGATTGATTCAAGAGATTTGGCGATTTCCTGCCTAGTTGGCATTGATCCTCCTTGCGGCTAAAGGCAACCATCAGCCGCGCGAGGTACGAGCGTCGGCTGCATTGCATTGCTGGGCATATATTCAAAACCGTTCAAAGCGGCACCCCTATTCTCGTATCAGCTTCTACAGCATACGACTTACCATCCTGCTCCTTTAGTTCGAACCTAGGTTTCTTTGGGAGACTAATGCCTTTCTCTCGCGCCTTCTCGGCGATTTCTTCAATATTCTCCACAACCGCACGCTCCAATTCTTCTAATTGCTCCTTTATGAAATCAGCTTGCCTTACCACGTCAACGCTGATGCCAGAAGAAGCCGAACCGCCGCCAATTGGTGCGTACACAATGTTTGGGGCGATCTCAACAAAGGTATTAACATTCTTCTTCCTAACCACCTTGACATCTTGGTCGCTGACGGAATTGGCTAAGCCGATAACATTGTTCAGCCGATACGGTTCAATGCTCTCGGGCCAATTGTCGTGCAGGATACGAACCATATCTTGCATGGCCCATGCCCCATGTGAGTACACATTAATCAGGTAAGCGCACTCCGAGTCGAACATAGCGAAAAGGAGTGGACCTGTTCTTTCTACGAACTGATCAGAGTCTATATTCGTGCCCAGATGGAGATGATGGATTCCCCAATGATTGAGAAGGGGATCATCATAGTCTGCTCGCTTGATAAGTTTACTTAAGTGGGGAGTGAGATCATCTCCCCGGCGCATCGCGCATTCGGCGACGGACAAACCATTCTGTAGTTCAGCCGGACATTGAAATTCTTTGGAGCGGTGGACTTTCCTTGGCTTTGGCTCTACTAGCCGTTTTTGCAAATTCAAATAAACACGGACGACCTCCTCGTCAGGTCGCGACGACACTTGATAACCAAGCTGGCCAAGCTCTTGGCGGAGCTCCGCTACCCAGTCCGAATAAAAGTTCGCTTCCACGTGTCTCATATCAATCTGCCCAACAGGTATTAGACAGCGCGCTCGTTTATTGACTTGAACGAGCACGCGCGTTCAACATTCTCATACCACCACACCAACCCATTGATTTTTCTGTTTGTTTTCGTTTACGTGGCTATATAACACCAATAAACGCGCATGTTGCCTTTGCCAGCACGCTTGCTTTGCGGCGGTAGCCGCTATCATGACGCCGACTCCGTCATATCGTCGCTTAGCCTTTCACGCCTACGCTCCGCCTTACCTGCACCATCAAACAAGACATACGCCGAGCGATCCTTGTGCGGGTGAGCCTCGGGGTGAATCAGCGAGTCCATGTGCACATCATGTCGAAAACGGACTGCCGCCTCGGATAGCCGGGCGCGCAGTATTTACCAACAAGGCAAATGCCGGCGAACTGGGTAATGCGAGACACAGATGAAGCCGTTGCCATATAGGTATCCCTGCGTATGGGCGGTGTCATTAGATTGTTCTTGGTTATCTGGTGCTCAGCCTAGCACCGAGGAATGATTTTCCCATGTGCAGGGTCAACGCTAGGCATGATTCACTCACCGGGTCAGCCATACCTTGGCATCGGCCATGAAAAAGGCATGAGGCGGCAGGCAAGCCGTCGGGGCTTTGGCCTGACGACCCTTGCAGTACCCGCCAGGCGGATGACATCCCCACGCCAAGCGGCGACAATGGGCGCCCTTTTTCGGTCGCAGTCGTTTCATGTCCACACCGCTTCCTATCCTTTATCAGGACGATGCCCTGGTCGTTATCGCCAAGCCCTCGGGGCTTTTGGTGCATCGCACGGCGCTGGCGCGCGGCGAGACACGCTTCGCGCTGCAGCTGCTGCGCGATCAGTTGGGCCGCCACGTCTATCCGGTGCATCGCCTGGACCGGCCGACCTCCGGGGTGCTGGTGTTCGCGCTGTCTTCCGAGATTGCCCGCACTCTCGGCGAGGCCTTCGCCGAGCAACGGGTCAGCAAGCGCTATCTGGCGGTGGTGCGCGGCCACGGCCCTGAGGCCGAGTGCCTCGACTATGCCCTGCGCGAGGAAGATGGTCGTCGGCCCAAGGCCGAGATGCCGGCGATGGCGGCGACTACCGAGGTCCGGCGCCTGGATAGCGTCGAACTGCCGGTGCGGGTCGACCGTTATCCCAGCGCCCGCTATTCACTGATGGAGGCGCGCCCGCTGACCGGGCGCCGCCACCAGATCCGCCGCCATCTATCGCGGCGCGGCTATCCGATCATCGGCGATGCGAGGCACGGCAAGGGCAACCACAACCGCTTTTTCAGCGAGAACCTGGACACGTCCCGGCTGTTGCTAGCGGCAGTCGAAATGAGCCTTGAGCATCCGGTGACCGGTGAGCGCCTGACCGTGAGCGCCGGACTCGAAGACGACATGACGCAGCTGTTTGCGCGCTTCGGCTGGAACGCCCATCTGCCCCGCCATGGCCACCGCTTCGAAAAGGCCGAAACCGAACCGTCAACGACTCAAGCAGCGATACCGACGCCATGACCGACACTGACCCGACTCTTGACGATACCGACTATGACTTCCGCTTCGGCGGCATCCGACGCCTCTATGGCCAGCGCGCCGCCGCCTACTTTCGTCATGCCCATGTGGTCGTGGTGGGTGTTGGCGGTGTGGGCAGTTGGACGGTAGAGGCCCTGGCGCGGGCCGGTATCGGCAAGCTGACGCTGATCGATCTTGATGATGTCTGCGTGTCCAACGTCAATCGCCAGCTACATGCACTGGACGGCACCATCGGCCGGCCCAAGGTCGAGGTGCTGGCCGAGCGCTGCCGGGCGATCTCGCCGGGCATCGAGGTGGTCGCGGACACGGCCTTCGTCACCCCTACCAACCTGGCCGAACGGATTCCCGCCGACGCCGATCATGTGGTCGATGCCATCGACAGTGTGATCGCCAAGGCAGCGCTAATCGCCTGGTGCAAGCGGCGCAAGCTCGGCCTGACCGTGACCGGCGCCGCCGGCGGCCAGCTCGACCCGACCCGCATCCGCATCGCCGACCTAAGCCGTACCGAGCAAGACCCGTTGCTTGCCAAGGTGCGCGCCCGGCTGCGCCGCGACTACGGTTTTTCCCGCAATCCCAAGCGCCGTTTCAGCGTCGAGTGCGTGTATTCCGACGAGCAGCTGGTCTACCCCGGCGCCGATGGCGAGGTCTGCCATACCAAGCCAAGTGACGGCGAGAGCACCCGGCTGGACTGCGCCAGCGGCTTCGGCGCGGCCACCTTCGTCACCGGTGCCTTCGGCTTTGCCGCTGCCGCCCGGGTGATGGCACGGCTGGCTCGCAAGGCCGCCCGCCCCCAGCAACATGTGTCAGACACAGGGTCTGATACGGCGAATGAGAAAGAGACAGGTACCGATACGGTCAGCGCCACGCTCTCAGAGGAGTCTTTTGATGATCGCTCATGAATCCCCGCGCCCGGTGCCGGGCATCTATGTCCACTACAAGGGCGCCCGCTATGAAGTCATGGGCGTCGCCCAGCACAGCGAGACCGAGGAAGCGTTGGTGATCTACCGGGCGCTCTACGGCGACTACGGCCTGTGGGTCAGGCCACTTGCCATGTTCTGCGAGAGCGTCGAAGTGCAGGGCGAGCCGGTGCCGCGCTTCGCGCTGGAGAAAGCCTTCGACTGAAAACGGCCCGAACCGCTAGCCGTCCTCCTCTCAAAGCACCAAGCTCAAAGACCCAAACGCAAAGAAGGCGCCCCCTTGGGGCGCCTTCTTTGGTTCAGCCAGTCGCGAAGCCGATGGCTTCAGGCCGTATGCATCTGCTTTTGCAGGTAGTTCTGGATGCCCACCGCGTCGATCAGGCCAAGCTCGGTCTCGAGGTGATCGATGTGCTCTTCCTCGTCGTCGAGGATCTTCTGGAACAGGTCGCGGCTGGTGTAATCACGCACCTGCTCGCAATGGGCGATGGCATCCTTGAGGTCGGCGTGAGCCTTATGCTCGAGCTTGAGATCGCACTCGAGCATCTCGCGGGTGTTCTCGCCGATCATCAGCTTGCCGTAGTCCTGCAGGTTGGGCAGGCCCTCGAGGAAGAGGATGCGCTCGATCAGGGTATCGGCGTGCTTCATCTCCTCGATGGATTCCTCGTATTCCCACTTGCCCAGCGCCGCTAGCCCCCAGTCCTGATACATCTTGGCATGCAGGTAATACTGGTTGATGGCTACCAGCTCGTTGCCGAGCACGGTGTTGAGGTACTGGATGACCTTGGCATCACCTTTCATTGCCACTCTCCCGAAGTCGGGTTCGCCAGGGGCCGGCGAACGCTGAAACATTAGGACAGCCTTGGCTGGCCCGCAAAGCAGAAAGTATCCCCCAGCAGCCGGAAAAAGTCGAATCAGGACAGGATGTTAAAGGGGAATGGCTGACAACTGAGAAGGCGATGCGAACGCGGGCGAAAGCGTCTTGCAGCGACGTGCCGCCAGAGCGACGCCAGACATTCCTAGACCGCGTAGGCCAGATCAGGCGACAGCATTTCCTCGGTGATGGCTTCACGCGTGATGGTCTTGGCCATGCAGGCGCACTTGCCGCACTGGGTCGCACACTCGGTGCGCTCGCGCACCTCGCGCCAGCTGCGGGCGCCATCGCTGACGGCAGCGCGGATCATCCGGTCAGATACGCCCTTGCAAAGACATACGTACATCACATCACCTCGCTATCGGCACTAAGATGAATGTAAATGATTCGCATAGGGAATTGCAAGACATTGCCAGCCACGAAATCGATGACCTGCTCAGAGGCCTTCCAGAGCGTTGTCTGAGCGCCCGCTGGTAAGGCCGCTAGGCCTGCTTGCCGGGCTCGTTTTTACCAGGCTTATTCTTGCCGGATTTATTCTTGCCGGGTTTATTCTTTCCAGACTTCGGCACCACCACCACCCGCGAGCCCGAGGCGATATCCGACCAGCCGCGTCGTTCGCCGTCGATGAGCACCCACCAGTACCCCAGGCCAAGTGCCGCGAACGATAGGCCCGCAACCAGAAAGCGCATCAGGCACTGAGGCAGCGTCAGCGAGAGGCCTTCCGGCGTCTCGACGCGCAGCCGCCAGGCCTGCATGCCGAGCGTCATGCCGCCGCGCATCCAGAAGAAGGCGAAGAAGGCGAAG
>Ga0209300_1001246_pt1 | contig 10422 bp, 4 predicted proteins | sample Shrwel_input2_RT_FD_187535 | JGI IMG/M metagenome (GOLD analysis project Ga0209300, IMG submission 187535) | Subsurface microbial communities from deep shales in Ohio, USA - Utica-3 well 1 S input2 RT (SPAdes) (version 2) ... | reverse complement strand
GCTGCGATCCAGTACCTCCGCGGCGTGGTAGACGCGCTGGTGGAACAGGCAGATAGAGCTTTGCAGCCTAATATCGGCCAGATCCGGATAAAAGGCCGGCAGATCGGCCGGCATCATCAAACCTTTGTAGACAATGACCTGGCCGGAGAGGCTGGCGACATAAAAGTCTTTATCCTGGCTTAATTGCTGCTCGAGACGGCGGCGAGCCATATAGAGGCGCCGCTCCAGATCTTTTTCTCGCCAGCCAATGGGAGCATTGATGAGCACTTGCCAAATTTGCGGCAAGCTGGACTTGCCTATCTCGCCGAGCACTTGCGGATTGACCGGAACCGGGCGCCAGCCGGCAATACTCAGGGTTTCTTTCTCCAGTTCCCGTTCGAGCAATATTCTGGCTTCGGCGGCCAGGGTTTCATCTTGGTTTAAAAACAGCATACCAACGGCGAACTTACGGCTGAGATGCCAGCCCTGTTCGGCCGCAATGGCTTCAAAGAATCCTGTGGGCATTTGCATCAGCAAACCGCAACCGTCGCCAGTGCGTCCGTCAGCTGCAATACCACCACGATGTTTCATGCGGTCGAGGCCATGGATTGCCGTGCGAACAATGCGATGGCTGGCTTCGCCATCCATTTGGGCTATTAATCCAAAACCACAGTTATCCCGCTCGAAACTGGGATGATACAAGCTCATACAAAACCTCCCTTAACATCACTATTACTACTCGGGAGAGAGTACCAAACTCTATAGATATGCACCCGAACCATTCAAATTATCCTGAGACTTGCTAAAGGTCAAACCTAAATATTGCATATATTTGATGAATCTTGGGGTGTTTCATACGGAATCTTCAATTGCATTACGTTAACGTAAACTGAGGATTGCGCTGTATAACACTATGAATGAAAAGAAAATCTACTTTGCCCCTGTTTTCTGTTCACCTAATTTTAACAAGAGGCCTCGAATTATCCTTAAAGAAGAAAAACTGATTTCCGGTCTCGCTGGCGTTTACATTAAAAATTTGCATTAAATGATTAAATATTCACAAAAGTGTGATCTGGGAGCGGTTTGCGCTCAAGCGGTTTGATCATAGATCACCGGCAAAAGTAGCAGCCATTTGTGACATAAATTGACCTGGAGCAGAGCGGCCCTGAATGGGAGTCGTTAGACTGGCGACTTTTTTGAGAGAAGCAAATGGGACTGGACGACTTTGTCACTACCTTTGGTCAATACTGCCGTCAACACTTTGGTCAACGGTTACAAAAGCTGACCCTGGATGCGCGTTTTACCTGTCCCAATCGCGATGGAACTCTGGGGCGCGGTGGTTGCACTTTCTGTAATGTCGCCTCTTTCAGTCATGAACATGGAACCGACTTGTCGATTGCGGCTCAGCTCGAGGCCGGCAAACAGAAGATGCGGGCTAAGGCTTCGCGGTTTTTGGCGTACTTTCAAGCTTATACCAGTACCTATGAAGAGTATGCCGAACTGAAGCGTAAATACGATGAGGCGCTGCAGAGCGAGCAGGTGGTGGGCTTGTGTGTCGGTACCCGCCCGGATTGCGTACCGGACAGGGTGCTGGATCTGCTGGCGCAATATCAACAAAGCGGCAGTGAAGTTTGGTTGGAACTGGGTTTACAAACAGCTCACGACGCCACGCTGAAAAGAATTAACCGTGGTCATGACTTTGCCGCTTACCAGGATGCTGTATGCCGCGCCCGCAGTCGCGGACTCAAGGTATGTACTCATCTGATCCTCGGACTGCCGGGAGAAGGGCTGATTGAACATCAACAAACGCTGGAAGCAGTGTTAAACGCCGGTGTCGATGGCCTTAAATTACATCCCCTTCATATAGTAGCCGGCAGTACCATGGCCAAGGCCTGGGAAGCAGGTAGGTTGCAGCCACCGACACTGGAGGAGTATGTTACCAGTGCGGCGCAACTGATCCGTCACACGCCAAAAGAGATAGTGTTTCATCGGGTGACCGCTTATGCCAGCCGTCCCGTGTTGCTGGCGCCGGATTGGTGCGCTCAGCGCTGGATAGGCTTGGTAGCACTGGTGGATGAGTTGGCGGCCAAGGGCGGGCAAGGTTCTAGTTTAATCAATTTAAATCAATAGCCTATAAATCATTGTATCTATTGTGCCCGGATTTTGTATCGCCAATGTTAAATCCGGGAAAGTTTTGTCTTGTTTAGCGCCTATAAGTTGCACCGGTAATTTTAGCGGGTATGATGTGGTAAATCTGACACATTTGAGGAGCGCCTTCATGGCCACAACTGAACTGGATACTATCTTAGATCTCAATACCCTGGAGCAGTACTGTAGTGCTATTGGTGCCGGCACCTTACTCAAGAGTGTGGTGTTATTTGAACAGTTGTTGCCTGAATACGTCGCGAATTTGCAAAAGGCCGAAGCGGCCGGAGATAAAGATACCCTGTGCGCTGAGGCTCACAAGTTCAAAGGTGCTGCCGGTTCTGTGGGATTAAAGCGGATCCAGCAAACCGCACAGCAGCTGCAACACGGTGAAGAAGCCGCTTGGGAAGCCGGGCATAAAGAGTGGCTGGCGGTTATTGTTGAACATGCCGGTGCAGATCTGCAGCAACTCAAGTCTTTCCTCGAAGCCAAAGCATAAATTAGCCTTGGGTGCCGGAGAGAAGCTCCGGCGCAGTCAAGGTACTCAGAAACTCCCGTTACTACCCCTTTTCTATTACCTGAACCTTAGCCGTCAAGGCTTGGGTTCTCTGCTATTTCCGCTTCAGTGATAGATATCTTGGGGGATGATTTATCGCCTCGGTCACACTCCTGATGTGATACTGCTGCTCGACAGACTTTTTGTGTTAGATTAGATAGAACTTTCTAATGCATTACTCAATTGGTAATCGACAAAATGAAACACTTACCCAGTTTGAAAAATCTCTATTATCTGGTGAACCTGCATCAGGAACAGAACTTCAACCGGGCAGCCAAGGTGTGCCATGTTAGCCAATCGACGCTGTCCAGCGGGATCCAGAATCTGGAAGAACAGTTGGGTTATCAGCTGATTGAACGGGATCATAAGTCTTTTATGTTTACCGCTATCGGTGAAGAAGTAGTACAGCGTTCGTTGAAAATTCTGACCGATGTCGATGACTTGGTGGAATTGGTGAAAAACCAGGGTGCGCCTATGACTGGAGAGATCCGACTTGGCTGTATTCCCACCATTGCCCCGTTCCTGCTGAGCCGTGTAGTTAAGCAGTGCCAGAAGACCTATCCGGATCTGAGTTTGCTGCTCAAAGAGGACACCACAGAGCGTTTGTTGACAGCTTTGGGTAAGGGCGAGTTGGATCTGTTGTTGTTGGCTCTGCCTGCTGATACTTCCGGCTATCACAGCATGAAAGTGGGTATAGATCCCTTCAAGATGGTGGTGCACAAGGACTTATCTGCCGATATTCATGAGCCGGTGGACTATCAGGCGCTGCCGGATGAGAGTATTTTTCTGTTGCAGAGTGAGCACTGCATTACCGGTCATGCCATCAGTGCCTGCCAACTGGGTGACAGCGCCAAGGTCAACCCTTTTGCGGCCACCAGTTTGCACACTCTGGTACAGATGGTGAACAGTAAATTGGGTACGACTTTCCTGCCGCAGATGGCAATAGATGCCGGGATATTGAAAGACACAGATCTGGCGGTGATGAGCCCTCCAGGGGAGGCTCCATATCGTGAGATAGGTCTGGTATGGCGTCAGACTACCAGCCGGATCCTGACTTTCAGAACTTTGGGGCTGGAGATCCAGCAGCTGCTTCAGCAGCAGGTTTAGGCTTGGATTCAAGTCGTAACAGTAAGAAAATACATCTATGATATCTTAGCAGGATGGGGCTCTGCGTAGAACCGTTTACTCAAACTGCTCTACGCAGGTATATTGAAAGCTCAAGAACGGTAGTTACACCGATTCAAAACTGGAGCTTGACGCTGTCTCAGTTGTTCATCCATTTTGAAGAGCGACAGGAAACCTACATTGCGCTGTGATTTTTAACGTGACACAGAATTTTGAAAACCCTCTTTCGAATATAATCCGTAAAGCATGTTACTTGACGATGAGCTTCATCTTTACCATCAATATAGCGTTGTGAAAACAAACTAGGGACGATTCCCAAAGTCATCTTACCTGATGGACATACTTATTATTGTAAGAGTAAGACTCCATTCAACTATTCACCTAACTTCCTTTTATAACTCCTTATTGCACATTGTTTTTAAATTGATGGTTTTAGTTGTGGGTGATGGATAGGTGTTTTATTTGGTTTTTGTTTGGTGTGTTTGTTGGTTTTTTGAGGGCGGTTTGTTTTGGGTGTTGACTTTTTGCCTGTTGTTGTGTTGGATGGTCATTGATAATGATTGTACAAGTGGAATGACTTTAAACATGGAGTGTTTGTCATTATGCGTTGGCTCCCCCGTTTTATTTTGCTGGTTTCTTTCGCAGTTCTAACAATATCAACAGTGCACGCATCATCCACTGCCCCTTTAAGTGGCGCTTTTCGGGTCAGTGAGCAAGGTGCGGCAACATATACCATCCCCATAGATACTCCCGCAGCCAGAGGTAAACTAAAGCCCGCCGTAGAGCTAAGTTATTCATCAGGTAGCGGCGAAGCCATTATGGGATTGGGGTGGGGGCTTCAAGGGCTTTCCGCCATCAGCCGCTGTCCAAAAACCATTGAACAGGATGGTTATTTGCAAGGTGTAGAGCTTACCAACAAGGACAGTTACTGCCTTGACGGTGCTCGTCTGGTTTTAACCGCCGGAACCCATAGTCTAAATGGCGCCGAGTACCATAAGGAGCTGGATGATGCCTCCGTGGTGACTGTGATTGGCCAGGCGCCTGGCGGCGGCCCAGCGGCCTTCAAGGTTGAAACCAAATCGGGAGACACCTATTTTTATGGCGATGTGGATGAGGTTTCCGGGAAGCGGTTTCTGGATGTGAATGGCACCTCATCATCCGGAGATGGTTATCGGTCCGTATCTCAAAACAACAGTGATGTGATTTATCATTGGAGTCTGAAGGCCATTGAGGACTCTGTAGGTAATTACATTAGTTATCACTATGAAAACATCGCCGGTGAGCAATACCTGAAAAGCATCGATTACGCCGGGCACAGCAATGGTGAGGTTCCCTATAATCAGGTCAGATTTATCTATACCCCCCTTAGTTACCCTAAGTATGGTTATTCCTATGGCACCTCTGTTGCGATAAAGCAGCAATTGCAAAAGATTGAGGTGAGGCTGGATGACGAAGTCGACAAAACCTATTACCTGACGTATCACAAGGCGACTTCCAGCGATAAGCATGATTACCTTGAGCAGGTTAAAGCCTGTATTGGTCAAACCCAAACCGACTGCAGCACACCGATAACCTTTGAGTGGGACAGACCGCCGGGTGCATCTGCCGGCCCTGCTTATCAACCCTTTTCCGGCAGACGGGCGTTGAATATTCCGTCCGGTAACAACGACACCGCCAAGTTTTTTGATATGGACGGCGACGGCTTATCAGATATCGTTTATGTACGGGGCGGGCGTTGGTACAAGCGTGGTATTCAGTCGGGTATTGAACAGGCGATGGCCTCGACCGGAGCCGCTAAGGCGGCTTATGCCCAAACCATAGATTATGATGGTGATGGCCAGCGTGACTTGTTGGTGGCCAACAGTGAAACCGCCAATTGGCAAATTCTGTCTTTTAAACCTTCTACTTATCAGCACACTGTGTGTGAGCCAAATGGCCGTGGTACTCAGCTATGTGAGGATGTTGAGCGTGTAGTGAATTACACGCTCAAGGATTTGGGGCGTAAGGCTATTGGGCTTGAAGGCAAAGCGCTGGTTGCCGATGTCAATGGTGATGCATTGGAAGACATCATCTTCATCGATGGTGGCGCCATCAAGTGGTATCGCAATCTGGGAAATGGAAGTTTTGCTGCGGCGCAAAGTCTTTATAGCTTTCCCAGTACTGAAGTTGGGCACAACACCAGTGTTCACCAGTGGCATTCCAGTCGAGGTTTTGGCAGCTCCTTTATGGATATCAACGGTGATGGACTCACCGACTTTATGTTGGAGGTTAGAGAGCGGGAGGCCGTGTGTATTCACGGTAGCGGCAAAGTGATTTCGGGAGTGACCGAGAATGAGTGTCGTCTGGATATCAGAGGTACTTGGTCTGTCAGTGATTACGAGTATTGGAATCTTTATGTCTCGACTGGCTCCAGTTATCAAAGACGGCAGAAAATTTACCGGGGGCCACACAATAATATCAATATCGCCAATACCCTACGCAGTGCCGATTTCAATGGTGATGGCTTGTCGGACATTGCCTATGTCCATAATAATAAATGGTTTATTCAACTGTCAGATGGCAATGGTTTCTTGCCTCGAATGGATACGGGCATTACTACTTCCGATACTCAGAAGTACAAAACCTATTTTATCGATATCGCGGGTGATGGCAGAGCCGAAATGGTGGTTCAGCATACCTCGTCTCAGGCGTTGGTGTATCACTCCAACCCCGAGTTAACTTCATGGACCACTTATGGCGCAATCAATTACCTGTCCGATCAACCATTGAATTTTGCGGATATCGATGGTCGTGGAAAACTGGATATTGTCTATTTCAGTAACGGTCAATGGCAAAGGTTAACCCATAAGAGCCATGCATATCACAATACCATCAAGGGGATTACCGACGGATTTGGAGTCAAGACCAGGGTGACTTACGCGTCGTTGACGGAAAAGTCTGCTGGCGAATACAGTGTCTATAAGACTCAGGTTTCCAGTTATCTGGACAACAGTCGTAACTTCTCCCTTATTCCGCCGCAAAAAGTTGTTAAGCAAGTTGCCACTGAAACCGGGGATGGCAGCCAGGTTTCCGTTAACTATGAGTATGGCGGCTTGCTGATAAACCGTTTGGGGCGTGGCCCGGCCGGGTTTGAGTTATTACGCACCATAGACAATCAGACTCAGGTGGTGACCGAGACTATCTATCATCAGTTGTTCCCGCAAATAGGTTTGCCCCTGGCAACCAAACAAACCTATCAGGGAAAAACATTGTACTCGGCAATCAATGAATACAGCTTTCAGCGAGGCAATGACGGTATTTATCGCCGGGGTGAAGAAAACGTAGTGGAGCGCACCTCGCAATATGGCAGCGATGGGGTGGTAAGGGAGTTAACGCAGACAAACACCCAGACTCAGTTCGACGACTGGGGAAATGCCATTGCCATTAAAGCGGATGTGACTGACCTTGAAGCCAATCAATTGGTTTCAAGGGTCGAGACGGTTAACCAGTATGACGGTCATGGTGGAGGCGAAGCTAAGGGGCGACTGAGTCATACCAGGGTGACTAAATCACGCTTTAATCAGCGAGAGCAGGTTCAGGCGATAGTGACCGAGAGCGCATTCAGCTATTACGATAACGGTTTGCTGATGAACTCAACGGTATCGCCAAATGACAATCGCTACAAATTGACTACCGGCAAAACCTATGACATTTACGGCAACACCCTGACCGAGCGGGTCTCCGGAGGCGTAGATGCCGCCGGCAACACCCAGCAGTCGAGACAGATGAGCTATTTATTCGATGCCAGAGGGCGTCTGCTCAAGACAGTGACCAACGCGGCAGGCGACAGCAGCACCTATACCTACAATGGTCAGTCTGCAGATCAGGTAACGGGTAAAATCACTCAAATTACCGTGACTGATGCCAATGGTCGCAAACTGACCAAGGACCATGACAAGTGGGGAAGGCTGGTGCGGGAAGTCACTCCGGATGGTGTTCCAACAAGTTATCAGTATGCCACCTGTGATGCCGGGTGTTCACCTCTCGGTCATGGCCATTTGGTTACCACCAAGACCAAGGCCGGTGCGCCTCAATCCAAAGTCATCACAGATAAATATGGCCGTGAAGTCGGTAAGCAGAAGCAGGGTTTTGATGGGCAATGGATTGTTACTGCAACTAGCTACGATGCGCAGGGAAGGCCTGTCAGACAATATGAACCCGCTTTTGCCGGTATCAGTGCCTATTACACCGAAATAGAGTACGACCACTTTGGTCGGGTCATCAACCAAACCAATCCCAACGGTGGTGTTTCCAGTATTCAATATCTGGGATTTGAGACGCTGACGATAGACCCTAATGGCAAGCAAAAGCGTGCTATCTCCAATGCCATGGGTGAGCAATTTAAAGTTGTTGATGATATCGGCAACGAACTGGAGTTTGTCTATGATGCCGGTGGCAAGCTGGTGAAAAGTTTTATCACCTCAGCATCGGGACAAGAGCTGCTGCGCACCGAGGCAAGCTATGATGCCTACGGCCGCAAAATCAGCACCAAGGACATTGATAAGGGACAGTGGCGCTACACCTATAACGCCTTTGGCGAAATGCTGTCACAGACCAATGGTAAATCCCAATCCAGCTTTATCTACTATGACATTCTAGGGCGTAAAGTCAGGCAAACTGAGCCAGATGGCACCTCTTGCTGGACCTATGGTAACAAAAGCAGCAAAACCGCCGGTTTACTTATTGCGGAAACCCGTTTCGACGCCGTTGTGTCCAATTGCTCTCAAACCGGCTGGGTACACAGCAAGCAGAGCGGGTATGACAGTGCCGGCCGGTTGGCCAGCAGCAAGACAAGCATAGCAGGTAGTAGCTATGAGCATCGCTTTACCTATGACAGCCATGGCAGAGCGGCGACTCAGACATACCCCAATAACTTGCTGACGGTCGTCAACCACTACAATGCTCAGGGATACCTTTTCAAGCGTACCGACCAACAAACAGGTAAGGCATATCAAACTATCACCGAAATGAATGCCCGTGGTCAGGTGGAACAGGTGCGTTATGGTAATGGTGCCCAGGAATCAACTGTTTTTGATGCAACCACTGGCTGGGTTAGCGGTATCAATTTGACCACTGCGGGAGTAACAGCCCATCAACTTGACTATCGCTTTGATACCGTGGGTAACCTGGAGTACCGTCAGCACAGCCTGTCTTCGGCTCCGGCCACATTCAGCGAAAACTATCACTATGATGATTTGTATCGCCTGTATGAGCGTACCGTCAGTATCCACTCCGGTGGTACGAGTCTGCCATCAGACTTTAAAGCCACCCATGAGATGCAATATGACGATTTGGGCAATATCACCTTTAAAACCGGTGTTGGTGATTACCGCTACGATAGCACCAACCCTTACCGTTTATTAGATATTTGTGGTAAAGGAGGCTGTGGTGCGCTTGAAACAACACCTGTAAGTAAATCCTGCCCAACAGGTTATGCGCTCAATGCGGCAGGCACAACCTGCCAAAAGAGTGAAACTCAATCAGCATCGCTAAGCTACAGCTATAGCTGTCCCAGTGGTTACACTCTTTCCGGTACAACTTGTTCTAAAACGGAAACCAAAGTTGCACAGGTTAAAACCGAACAAACTTGTCCTAAAGGTGGCTACTTAAATGCATCAACGGGTAAGTGCTCTCGAGATTTCACCATAGTTTCAGCAACTAAACCTTCAGGAGCAGGGGTTGTATGCGGTGGTGGTGAACCAATGGGAGGAGGGCGCCGTCTGTGGGAGTGTACAGAAACGTATCAATCCACACCTAAACAGGTCTATAACTGTGATGCGGGCTGGACATTAAGCGGCACTAACTGCACGCGGACGCTATCACAAGCGGCAACAAAGACGCCTGTTTATTCTTGTCCCGCTGGCTGGTCTGTTTCAGGGAGCGCTTGTAATCGAACACTCACTGCCCCCATAACCTACAGCTGTCCAACGGGGTGGACGCAAAATGGCGCCCAGTGTAGTCGTGCCCGTCAAGCCAGCTATGTGATGGTTTATGATAAGAATGGCAATATCACCCAGGATGGCAGTCGCCGTTTCACTTACAGTTCTTACGATTTGGTCACCAACATTACTCAAGGTGGGGAATCAACCCGCTTTAAGTATGATGCCAACCGGCAACGCTACGAGCGTTACGACGTTAAAGTTGAAGCGGGAGTGACAAGCTATCTCACCACCTTATATGTCGGGGGGTATGAGAAAGTCACCCGTAGCGGCGGCAACAAACCGGCACTCACCGAGCAAAAATTGTATGTCGGCAATTTGGTGATAACCAAGCGTAGTAATAACACTGTTGACGAGTTTTACCTGCACAAAGATCATCAAGGCTCAACCACGACGATTACCAATAAGTCAGGTAATGTGGTGCAGCAGTTTACCTATGACCCTTGGGGTAAACAAACCGCCGCCTATAGCCATTCACTGTTGAATGATTATATCGCGCCCGCGGCATCCAAAGGTTAGAAGTGGACCCCAACGGTTGGACACATAAGCTCATTTCTTAAGTGGTTGACCCAGCTCATGCTGCGTATCTTTGCCTACCGAAGTAGGCCTCATCAGGAGTGAGGTTATTGAGTCCTTGAT
>Ga0209300_1001244_pt1 | contig 10426 bp, 7 predicted proteins | sample Shrwel_input2_RT_FD_187535 | JGI IMG/M metagenome (GOLD analysis project Ga0209300, IMG submission 187535) | Subsurface microbial communities from deep shales in Ohio, USA - Utica-3 well 1 S input2 RT (SPAdes) (version 2) ... | reverse complement strand
ACCTGGCTGGTGTCGTGCAATCCCTTCGACGTGATCGGCGCCAAGCACGCCGGCCTGCGGGCCGCCTGGGTGCGGCGCAGCGCCGAGGCGCCGTTCGACACCTGGGGCGGCGAACCGGACCTGACGGTGTCGTCCCTCGACGAGCTGGCCGAGCGCCTGGGCTGATTCAAGGCCTGCCCAGCGTGACGACGCGCCCGCCGGCCGCCTCGGCGTCGGCGGGGTCATGGGTCACCAGCAGGGCCGGCAGGCCGCGTCGGGCGATCTCGGCGACGACCCGCCGACGCAGGTCGTCGCGCAACGCGACATCGAGGCTCGAGAAGGGCTCGTCGAGCAGCATCGCCCGGGGCTCGGAGAGCAGTACCCGCAGCAGCGCGACCCGCGCCTTCTGGCCGCCCGAGAGGGTGGCCGGATCGCGGTCGGCGTAGCCCGCCAGCCCGGCCTGGGCGAGCGCCTCGGCAACGCGGGCGCGACGCTCGCGGCGCCGGCCGCCGGGAGCCATGCCGAAGGCGAGATTGCCGCCGACCGAGAGGTGCGGGAACAGCAGCGGGTCCTGAAACAGCAGCCCCACCCGGCGCCGCTCGGCCGGCAGGCCGTCGAGCAGGGTCTCGCCAAGCCGCACATGGCCGCCAGCAGGGTCGACTTGCCGCTGCCGGAAGGCCCCATCACGGTCAGGATCTCGCCGGGGGCGATGGTGGTATCGAGCGTCACCAGCGGGCGTCCCGCTAGGCGAATGGCCAGTCGCTCGAGATGCAGCGGCACGGTAGCGAGGGGCGTGTCGGACAGGTCGGTCATGCGTGACTCATCAGGCCGGAGCGATGGCGGAACAGCAGGCGCGGCAGCCCCAGCGCCAGGGCGAAGCCGACGGCCGGCAGCAGCAGCTGCAGCAGGGCATGCACGGCGGTCAGGCGGCGATCGCCGCCGCTGGCCAGGCTCACCGCCACGGTGGTGATGGTCGCCACCCGCCCGGCCCCCAGCAGCAGCGTGGGCAGGTACTGGCCGATGCTGACCGCGAAGCCCACGGCGGCGGCGCTCATCAGCGGCACGGCGAGCAGCGGCAGGCGCACCCGCCGGAATACCCGCCCCGGCGAGGCGCCCAGGCTCCGCGCCAGTTGCGACCAGCGCGGGTCGAGTCGCCGGTAGCTTTCCGCGAGCACCAGATAGACATAGGGCAGCACGAAGAGCGTGTGCCCGGCAATTACCGCGCCGAGGCCGGGAGGCGGGCCATGGGCGGCCTGCAGCTGTACCAGTCCGAACAGGAAGGCGCTCTGGGGCACCAGCAGCGGCAGGTAGACCAGTGCGGCTTGCCAGCGCCCGCCGCGTCGTCCCTCGGCCTCCAGCGTGCCCACCACCAGCGTCAGTGACACGGCCGTGGCCGCGGCGCCGATCACGGCGGCCCGGGTCAGCGGCGCCCAGATGCCGGCGGCATCGCGCCAGTTGTCCAGGGTCAGGGGCGGAATGACGGCCGGAAAGCGCCAGTACCCCGCCAGCGACCACAGCACCAGCCCGATCAGGCTGCCGGCCATCAGCGCCAGCGCCAGGCCCGGCAGCCCCGCACCCAGCACCCGCGTGGGCCCCTCGGCGGCGGTCCGTCGGCCATTGCTCGACCAGCCACGACACAGGCGCACGGTCGTCGCCTCCAGCAGCCGCCAGACGACCAGCACTGCCAGGGTCACGCCGAGCTGGGTCAGCGCCGCGGCGGAGGCCATGAAGCGCAGGCTCAGGTCCGGGTCGTGGAACCAGCGCAGCACCATCACCGACAGCGGCGGCGGCGTCGAGGGCCCGAGGATCAGCGCCACATCCACCGTGGCGGTGGCGAAGGCGATCACCGCGTAGACCGGCAGGCGCAGCAGCGGGTAGAGCCCCGGCAGCACGGCCTTGAAGAACGCCGCCGCGGGGCGGTAGCCGAGCCCGCGGGCGACGCGCAGGCGCGCATCGGCCTGGCATTGCGGCAGGGCGGCCAGGCTCATCAGCAGCAGGAAGGGCACCTCCTTGATCGTCAGGCCGAGGATCAGCGCCAGCCCGCCGGGGTCGTGGGGAAACAGGTAGTCCGGCGGGTACTGCCAGCCGCTGAGCCAGGGAGACATCATCCGGCTGGCCAGCCCCGACGGGGCGAGCAGGAAGGCCAGGCCGATGGCGGCGGCGGCATGCGGTATCGCGAGCAGCGGCGAGAGCAGCCGGCGAACCATCCCCATGACCCGGGTCTGCAGGCAGGCGCCGAGCAACAGCACCACGGCGGCCAGCGACAGCAGGGTGCTGGCCAGTCCGGTGACCGCGCTCAGGCGGATCATCCCGGCCAGCCCGGGCACCCGGGCGAGCGCCTGCCAGGGGGCCAGGGACAGCGAGGTGCCGCCGAGGGCCGGCAGCCAGCCGAAGGCCGGCGCGATCACGCCGATAAGCCCGGCGACGACCGGCAGGCCGATCAGGCCGACGGTCAGCCAGCGGGCCAGCCGGGTCCAGGCGGCGTGGCCGGTCATCGGGCGCCGTAGCGGGCCTGCCAGGCGGCCTCGAGCCGCGGCGTCCAGCTGGGATGCGGCTCGGCGAGCGTGCGGGCCAGGGCGTCGGCCGGCAGACGGGCGGGGTTGTCGGTGTCGTCGGCCAGGGCCGCGCGCTGGGCCGGGCTCAGCGCTTCCGGGGACAGCACCGTGGCGTCACCCCAGCCATCGAGCGACTGCTTGCGGGCCTGGGCCTGCGGCGAGAGCAGGAAGTTGGCCAGCACCAGCGCGCCGGCTTTGTGGGCGGCGTTGAAGGGGATGGCGACGAAGTGGACGTTGCCCAGGGTGCCGCCGTCGAGCACGTAGCTGCGCGTGGTGGGCGGCAGGCGATGGGCGGCCACGGCCACCGCGGGGGCGGAGGGCGTGAAGGTGAAGGCCAGGCTCAGCTCGCCGTCGCCCATCAGCCGGCGCAGGGTGGCGTCGCTGGCCGGAAAGGTGCGCCCCCGGCGCCAGAGATAGGGATGCAGGCGATCGAGATAGTCCCACAGCGGTGCGGTGACCGCGTCGAAGTCGGCCTCCGCGACCGGGTGGTAGAGGGGCGTGCGGTCGTCGACCAGCGCCAGCAGCGCCTGCTTGAGAAAGCTCGAGCCCAGGAAGTCGGGCGGCAGCGGGTAGGTGAAGCGCCCCGGATGCGCCCGAGCCCAGTCGAGCAGGGCCGGAATGCTGCGCGGCGGCGAGGCGACGCGGGCGCTGTCATGATAGAAGGTCAGCTGCGCCTTGCCCCACGGCGACTCGTAGCCCTCGGTGGGCAGGGTGAAGTCCTCGCGGACCGCCGGATGGTCGGCGGGGTCGGTCAGCGCGTAGTGCGGCAGCCGCGGGGCGAAGGGGCCGTAGAGCAACCCGTTCGTCTTCATGGCGGCGAAGTTCTCGCCGTTGAGCCAGATCAGGTCGATGGCGCCGGCCTCCGTGTTGCCGGCGGCCTTCTCGGCGAGTACCCGCGACACCGCCTCGGCGGTATCGGCCAGCTTGACGTGGACGACGTCGACCCCGTGACGGGCGGCCATCGTCCCGGCGACCCAGTCGAGATAGGCGTTGACGTCCGGATCACCGCCCCAGGCATTGAAGTACACGGTTTGGCCGCGTGCCTCGGCTTCCACCGACGACCAGTCGTCGAGGGCGAAGGCCTGGGCGACGCCGGCGACGAGCAGCAGGACGAGCGAGAGAAGGGGCCGGAGGCCGGCCGGGAGCAAGCGGGGCATCGCGAGGGGCTCCTGAGCGTCGAGGGCTGAGCGGAAGGTTGGGTGTCTGTCCTTTCTTACGCTCAGCCTGCCCGGAAAGATGCAGTCTGGCCAGCCGCGGGCCCGGGTTGTCGGGACGGCGCGACAGTGGTCGGGGGTCGCCCCGGCTGCCACCCTGAAGACAGGACGGGCCACGGAAGGGCAGAGGCGTGATGGCGATACGGAGCAAGGCGGCAAGAAGCGGCCACCGCAAGGGTTGGTGGCTGGCAGGGCTGTTGCTGGTGGCGGGCGTGCTGGTGATCGGCTGGCAATGGGCCCTGCCGCGTTACGTGGCGTCGCGCCTGACCGGCACGCTCTCCGCCATGACCGGGCGCGAGGTGACGGTCAAGCACGTGGAGGTCACGCCCTGGCAGGCGACGGTGCAGCTCGAGGGGCTGCGCATCGCCGGCGAGGCCGGGCAGCCGCCGGTGCTGGCCAGCCGTGAGGTCGATGCCCGGATCGCCTGGTCGTCGCTGTGGCACCCGGGCTGGCATGTCGAGCGGCTGCATTTCATCGCCCCGCGGCTGCGCCTGATCTGGCGGGAGAGCGGCGAGTGGAACCTGGCGCAGCTGTTCGCCGGGGGCGACGGTGAAAAGGCGCCGCTGCGCATCGATCGCCTCACCGCCGAGCAGGGGCGCTTCGACTGGGTCAACCGGCGGCCGTCGCGTCCGGTGACCCTGTCGCTCGCCTCGGCGTCGCTGACCGCCACCGGCTATGACTCGCGCGACGCCGAGCCGATGAAGCTCGACGTCAAGGCGGACTGGGCGGGCCGGCCGTTCACCGCCGAGGGCACACTGGGCTTCGCGCCCTGGCAGGCCGATCTGGCGTTTCGGGTCGAGGCCCTGCCGGTGGCGGTGGTGAGCCGGTATGTCGCCTATCTCACCCGGGCCGAGGTGCCGCACGGCACCCTGAGTGGCCGCGTCCGGCTGCGCGCCGGGTCGGCGTCGTCGTCCGGCACCACGCTGACGGCGCAGGGCTCGCTGGCCGATATCCAGGCGACCACGCCCGACGGGGCGCCGCTGGGGCGCTTCGCGCACGTCGCGGTCGAGGGAGTGCACTTCGACAGCGAGGCCTCGCGCCTGACGATCGATGCCATCCGGCTGGCGCACCCCTGGTGGCAAGTCACCATCGACGAGGCGCTGACCACCAATCTGGGTGCCTGGCTGCCGCCCGGCGGCGGGTCGGGCCAGGGGCAAGGAAAGGGGCGCGGACTGCGCTGGTCGCTGGCACGGCTGGCCATCAGCGACGGCCGGGTGGCGCTGGAGGATCGTCATCTGTCCCGTCCGGTGTCACTGAAGCTGGCGGCGCTGCATGGCGACTGGACGGGGCTGGGCGCCGGTGAAGGCGACGGCGCCCTGGCGCTCGACGGACGTGTCGACGGTGAATCGCCCCTGCGTATCGAGGGCACCTTCCAGCCCCTGAAACGCCCCCTGCAGGGCGACATGACCCTGCATGTCGAGCAGCTGGCGCTGACCACCCTGGCCCCCTACATTCGCCGCTTCGGCGGCTATCGGATCGAGCAGGGCCGGCTCACGCTGGATGCCGCCTACCGGATCCGCGACGGCCGGCTGCGCGCCGAGACGCACGTGGCCCTGCACCGGCTGGATCTGGGCGAGCCGGTGCCCGGCCAGGCGCCCGATCTGCCTGCCCGGCTGCTGGTGGGCCTGCTGCAGGGCGATGACGGCGTGATCCGCTTCGAGGTGCCGGTCACCATCCGGCTCGATGACCCCGAGCTGGATGTCGGCAGTGTCATGGGGCAGGCGATCCGCGAAGCCCTCGAGAACCTGGTGACCTCCCCGCTGGAGACGCTGTCCTCGGTGGCCGGTGGTGAGGGCGACGAGGCCGGCGACGCCGGAAAGGAAAGCCCGGCCGGTGCGGATTCCGGGTCGAGCGCTGCCGAGAGCGACCGGCCTGAGTCGCCCGCACCGTCGGCCGACGAGACGGAATCGACGGGCTCGCCGACGGGCTCGCCGAAGGGCTCGCTCTATCAGCGGGCGCGGACGCGGGAGTGACGCGGCTGCCAATGTGATTGGCTTAGCAACTTTCGCGCGATGACACTAGCTTGAAGACAGCACCGTTCGATCCAGAGCGAGGCACTCATGCCGTCGATGCCGAACCATTCGCATGTCGCTCGTCACCACCGCCTGGTCTGGCTTGTATTCCTGGCGTGCACGCTGCTGGGCTGGGCCATGCTCACGCCCACGGCGCAGCCGGCCTCACGCCAGGCGCTGGTGATGACTTTGCACGGCAGCATCGGACCGGCGACCAGCGACTACTTCCGGCGCGGCCTGGAACGTGCGCAGGCGCAGGACATGGCGCTCGCCGTGCTGCGGCTCGATACCCCGGGCGGACTCGATGCCGCGATGCGCGACATGATCCAGGCGATGCTCGCCAGCCCGGTGCCGGTGGTGGTCTACGTCGCTCCCGACGGTGCGCGCGCCGCCAGCGCCGGCACCTATCTGCTCTACGCCAGTCACGTCGCGGCGATGGCGCCGTCCACGCATCTGGGATCGGCGACACCGGTGCAGATCGGCGGCGGGCTGCTGCCGGGCGGTTCGCCGGAGTCGGCGCCGTCCGGCAACGATGGCGGGAAGGACGGGAATGACGCTGGCCAGAGCGATGCGAAGGCCACCGACAGCGAGTCGTCGAAACGTCGCGGCGACACCGCCATGCAGCGCAAGGTACTCGAGGATGCGGTGGCGACCATCCGCAGCCTGGCCCAGCGCCACGGGCGCAATGCCGACTGGGCCGAGCGGGCGGTGCGCGACGCCGTCAATCTCACCGCCGGCGAGGCGCTCGACAAGAATGTCATCGACGTCGTCGCCCGTGACGTGCCCGAACTGCTCGACAAGATCGACGGCCGGCAGGTGGTGATGGCCGACGGCACGCGCACGCTCGACACCGCCGGTCTTGCCACGGTCGCCTTCGATCCCGACTGGCGTACCGAGCTGCTGAGCGTGATCTCGGATCCCAACGTCGCCTATTTCCTGATGATCCTCGGCTTCTACGGGCTGGTCTTCGAGCTGCTCAGCCCGGGGGCGCTGGTGCCCGGCGTGGTCGGCGGGATCTGCCTGCTGCTGGCGCTGTTCGCCTTCCAGGTGCTGCCGATCAACTACGCCGGGCTGGGCCTGGTGCTGCTGGGGCTGGCGCTGATCGTCGGCGAGGCGCTGATGCCCAGCTTCGGCGTGCTGGGCATCGGCGGCATCGTCGCCTTCGTGGCCGGTTCGGTGATCCTCATGGACGATCGCAACCTGGCGGTGTCGCTGCCGCTGATCGGTGGCGTGGCGCTGGTCGCCTCGGGGTTCATGCTGTGGGTGGCGCTGCGCTTTCTGCACCTGCGACGGCGTCGGCCGAAGACCGGCCAGGACGAGATGATCGGTGAGCGTGCCACCGCGTTGCACGATTTTCGGGGCGACGTCGAGGCCGAAGGGCACGTGTGGCTGCACGGCGAGCGCTGGCGCGCACGCAGCCGGGCACCGGTGAAGGCCGGTGAGACACTCAAGGTGGTGGCGGTCGACGGTCTCACCGTCGAGGTCGTGCCGGATGATGCGGCGACGCCCGATCCGCCCCCCTCCGTATCGGGAGAATCGACATGATGCTGTCCTATCTGGTTCCGCTGGTGCTGCTGGTGCTGCTGATCGGCGCCTCGATTCGCATCCTGCCCGAGTACAAGCGCGGGGTGGTGTTCTTCCTCGGGCGTTTCCAGGCGGTCAAGGGGCCGGGGCTGTTCATCATCATCCCGGTGATCCAGAAGATGCAGGTGGTCGACCTGCGCCTGGTGACCCTCGACGTGCCCGAGCAGGACGTGATCTCGCAGGACAACGTCACCGTGCGCGTCAACGCGGTGCTCTATTTCCGCGTGGTCGACCCGGAGAAGGCGATCATCCAGGTGGAGCACTACGGGGTGGCGACCAGCCAGCTGGCGCAGACCACCCTGCGTTCGGTGCTCGGCAAGCACGATCTCGACGAGATGCTCTCCGAGCGCGATCGGCTCAACGATGACATTCAGGAGATCCTCGACACCCAGACCGAGGGCTGGGGCATCAAGGTCGCCAATGTCGAGATCAAGCACGTCGACCTCGACGAGAGCATGATCCGCGCCATCGCCCGCCAGGCTGAGGCCGAGCGCGAGCGGCGTGCCAAGGTGATCCACGCCGAGGGCGAACTCCAGGCCTCGCACAAGCTGCTCGAGGCCGCCGACGTGATGGCGGCCAACCCCATGGCGCTGCAGCTGCGATACCTGCAGACGATGAGCGACATGAGCGGCAAGAATACCTCGACCGTGGTCTTCCCCATGCCCATGGACCTGCTCAAGGGCTTCTCCGCCATGGTGGGACAGGTTCCTCAGGCCGGCGCGCCGTCGCGTCCCGAGGGCGAGGGGTCGCCCCGAAACGACGACGCCACCCGTTGAGGGTGGCGTCGAACGACGGCGGCGACGGCGCGGTCAGCCGGCCAGTTCGGCGATCGCCGACTCGACGATGTCCAGGCCTTCCTCGACCAGGCTGCCCTCGGCGGTCAGCGGCACCAGGATGCGAATGGTGTTGGCATAGAAGCCGCAGGAGAGCAGGATCAGTCCCTTCTCGCGGGCCTTGGCGCACACCGCCTGGGTGAGTGCGGGGTCCGGCTTGCCGCTTGCCGGGTCGACGAACTCGAAGGCCGCCATGGCACCCAGGTGGCGGGCGTGGGCGACGGCGCCGAAGCGCGACTCCCAGGTCGCGAAGCGCTCGGCCAGGGCGCGGCCCAGGCGCTCGCTCCTGGCGAGGATGTCCTCCTCCTCGATGGCCTCGATGACCGCCAGCGCCGCGGCGCAGGCCAGCGGGTTGCCGCTGTAGGTGCCGCCCAGCGAGTTGGGGCCGGAGGCATCCATGACCGCGGCGTTGCCGACCACCGCCGACAGCGGCATGCCGTCGGCCAGGCTCTTGGCCATGGTGACGATGTCCGGCGCGACGCCGCTGTGCTCGATGGCGAACAGCTTGCCGGTGCGCGCGAAGCCGGACTGGACCTCGTCGACGATCAGCAGGATGCCGTGCTCGTCGCACAGCGCGCGCAGCTGCTCAAGGAAGTAGGTCGAGGCGCTGTAGAAGCCGCCCTCGCCCTGCACCGGCTCGATGACGATCGCGGCGGTGCGATGCGGGGCGATGTCGGTCTTGAAGACCTTCTTCAGGCCGGCCAGGGCCTCGTCGTCGCTGATGCCGTGCAGCGGGTTGGGGTAGGGCGCGCGGTAGACGTCGCCCGGCATGGGGCCGAAGTCGTTCTTGTAGGGCATGACCTTGCCGGTCATGGCCAGCGTCATGAAGGTGCGCCCGTGGAAGCTGCCGTCGAAGCAGATCACGCCGCTGCGGCCGGTGGCGGCGCGGGCGATCTTGACGGCGTTCTCCAGCGCCTCGGCGCCGGTGTTGACCAGCAGCGCCTTGCGTGCCGCGTCGCGGGTCGGGGTCAGTTCGCACAGCCGTTGGGCCAGCTGCACATAGGGGGCGTAGGGCATCACCGTGGCGCAGGTGTGCATCACGCGGTCGAGCTGGGCCTTGACGGCCTCGACCACCCGGGGGTGACGGTGGCCCAGGTTGAGCACGCCGATGCCCCCGGCGAAGTCGATCCAGCGGCGGCCGTCGGCGTCCCAGATCTCGGCGTTCTCGGCGCGATCGGCGAAGACGGGGGTGGGCGAGGCGGCGCCGCTGGCGACGTACTGTTCCTTCAGGGCATTGAGTTCGGCATTGGTCATGGCAAGCAGACTCCTGTGATCGAGCGCCGTGAGGGCGATCGTGAAGGTTGGACACACGTCGGCCGTCAGCGGCCGGCGCGGCAGGTCATGGCCCGCCGCGGATCGGCGCTGTCGGTGAGCGGTGTGAGGTGCTTCAGAGGCCGCCGAGGCAGGCGTACTTCAACTCGGTAAACTCCTCGAGGCCGTGATGCGAGCCCTCGCGGCCCAGCCCCGATTCCTTGATGCCACCGAAGGGGGCCAGCTCGGTGGAGATGAGCCCTTCGTTGACCCCCACCATGCCGTACTCCAGGGCTTCCAGGGTGTGGAAGATGCGCCGGTAGTCGCGGCTGTAGAAGTAGGCGGCCAGGCCGAAGGGCGTATCGTTGGCCAGGGCGATGGCTTCCGCGTCGCTGTCGAAGCGGAACACCGGGGCCAGCGGGCCGAAGGTCTCCTCCTCGGCGACCGCCATGTCGCGGGTGGCGTCGGCGATCACTGTGGGCGTGAAGAACTGCGCGCCCGCGGGGTGGGGCTCGCCGCCGCACAGCAGGCGGGCGCCCTTTGCCAGCGCGTCGCCGACATGCCGCTGGACCTTGTCCACCGCGGCGCCGTTGATGAGCGGGCCGATCTGCACGCCCGGCTCGCGGCCGTCGCCGACCTTGAGGGTCTTCACCCGGGCGGTCAGCTTGTCGACGAAGGCGTCGTAGACCCCCGACTGCACCAGGAAGCGATTGGTGCACACGCAGGTCTGGCCGGCGTTGCGGAACTTGGCGGCGATCGCGCCCTCCACGGCGGCGTCCAGGTCGGCATCGTCGAAGACGATGAACGGCGCGTTGCCGCCCAGCTCCATGGCGGTCTTCTTGACCGTGCTCGCGCACTGGGCCAGCAGGGTCTTGCCGACTGGGGTGGAGCCGGTGAACGAGACCTTGCGCACGCGCGGGTCGGTGGTCAGGACCTCGCCGATCGCCCCGGGACGCTCGCTGGTGACCACATTGAGCACGCCGGCCGGGATCCCGGCC
>Ga0209300_1001243_pt1 | contig 10428 bp, 11 predicted proteins | sample Shrwel_input2_RT_FD_187535 | JGI IMG/M metagenome (GOLD analysis project Ga0209300, IMG submission 187535) | Subsurface microbial communities from deep shales in Ohio, USA - Utica-3 well 1 S input2 RT (SPAdes) (version 2) ... | reverse complement strand
CAGAGCCCGAGTGGCCGTCTGTGCAGACCTCGCCCGCGTTTATCCAGCAGGATTTCGAGCGCGTCATGGGTGGCAGCGGCTACCACCTGGCGTTCGATGTGGTGGACTTTTTGGGCGGCGAAAAGCCCGAGCTGCAGTACAACTTCGAAGACCGCGCAAACAACACGTTCCGGGCCTATCTGGCCGGATCGGCCGATTCTGTCCGCGTCCGCTACGTGGCGCACCTCATGAACCAGTAGGAGCACAACCATGCGACTGATCACCCGGGGCCCCGGCCCACATGCTGATGTAGGAGTAGACGGCGCCATCGTCACCGTTGGCGGCCAGGCCTACAACACCGAAGAACGCCAGGCGCAATCCGCCGTCATGATCGACCTACGCCAAGAAGGCGGCCAGATCACCGAAGGCGGCGCTGGCTTCCAGGTAGCCACTATCGAAATCCCGCCCATTCGCACCGAAGAGGTGGACACCGGCGAGGTGGACGAAGACGGCAACCCCGTTATCGAGCGCCGCCAGATCCCGCTGGACCCGGACCTGGTAACCGTCACCCTCTGGACTATCCAGAAATAAGGAGCAGACCTCATGTCTATTATTTTTTCGCCAGACAGCCTGCGCGCGCAGGTTGAAGCCGCAACCGGCGGGCACATCACTGTGCTGTACGACGACCAGGGTTACCCCTCGTTTATGCGCGTGATCCCGAAATTCCGCTACGAAGACCTGGGCCTGGACAGCGTGCTGGGCACCGGCGTAGCCAGCGCCTTTATGGTGGGCGGCCAGGAGAAATCGGAGATCTTCATCGGCCAGTACCAGGCAGACCTCTACAACGGCCGCGCCGTGTCTCTGCCAGGTAAGGACCCGCGCACCTCCATCGATTACGACGCCGCCAAAGCCGCGTGTGAAGACAAAGGGCCGGGCTGGCACCTGATGAGCATGCACGAGTGGGCAGCGATTGCGCTGTGGTGCAAAGTGAACGGGTTCATCCCGCGCGGCAACACAGACTGGGGCCGAGCCCACGACGCGCCACACGAGACGGCCGTTCGTCCTGACGGCGGAACGCCCGGCGTGTCGTCCGGAACCGGCCGCACCGCAACCGGTGGCGGGCCAGCCAGCTGGCGCCATGACGGCCGAGCCGAAGGCATTGCGGATCTGGTCGGCAACGTGTGGGAATGGCAGGACCAGTTCAAAATCGTGGATGGTGAGATCTACTGCACCACCGACAACGATTTCACGGCTGGCGAGGCCAACTGGCAGAGCGCCGGGCACTTCCTGAACAACGTTTCCGGCACCATCACGCTGGATAACTCTCAGGGCACCCCGACAGACGCCGGTATCAGTAACGACTGGAACAGCACTGCCAAAGCCACCGGCTACACGGAAAGCGAGCTGATGAAGCGTCTGATGATCAGCCCGCAGACCGAGACCGAAGCGCAGGGCCGCCTGTACGTGAACAGCTCCGGCGAGCGCCTTCCGTATCGTGGCGGCAACTGGTACTACGGCTCCACTGCCGGCTTGGGCGCGCTCATCTTGAACTCCCCGCGCTCGTACTCGTACACGAGCTTCGGCTTTCGGCCCGCTTTTGTCGGCTGAGCACTGAGCCCTGACCACTGGCAGGGCCCACGGTAGTGGGCCCTCAGTATTTTGGATTGTTATGTCAGCCATCAATGACCTGAAAATCGCCCAAAAGATCGCCGAAATGGAGCTGTACGGCCGGCAGGCCTTGCGCCATTTCCCGCGCGCTGAAAAGCCCGCATCGGCTGCCGAAATGCGCTACGGCATGCAGCAAATGATGAGGCTCACGGTTCGCGCGGCCAGGCAGCACAAGAACCACACCGTGCTGGGCTATCTGTCTGACGAGGTGGACATGCTGCGCTACAACGTGCGCATGGCCCGCATTGAAGGACATTTGCCAAAGAAGAAGTACGAAGTGTGGAGCAAGCACCTGGACGAAATCGGGCGGATGGTCGGCGGCTGGATTAACAGCACGAAAAAGGGTTAGCCACACAAGCGCCTTCCGTATCGTGGCGGCAACTGGAACAACGGCTCCAATGCCGGCTTGGGCGCGCTGAACTTGAACAACCCGCGCTCGAACTCGAACACGAACATCGGCTTTCGGCCCGCTCTTGAGGAACGCCAGAAGCTGTAAGGCCAAGGCTTTACAGACAGTGCACCTTCAAAAGGGTGGCTAATCCCCGGCCAAGCGCCGAAACACAAAACCAGGCACCGGTAGTGTAGTAGCCATGGCAAGGCTCTTCCGGTGTCGATTGCCAAGGAACCCACCGATGAAAACCTACAGCAACTTGTTTCCACAGGTGTACGACTTCGAAAGCCTGTACCAGGGCTACCTGCGCGCCCGAAAGGGCAAACGACACCACGCCGAAGTGCTGAAATTTGAAAGCAATCTGGAAGGCGAGCTGATCCAGCTGCAAAACGAGCTGATCTGGAACGAATACCGCACCGGCCGGTACCGCGAATTCTACGTGCACGAACCCAAAACCCGCCTGGTAGCCGCGCTGCCGTTCCGCGACCGCGTAGTGCAGCACAGCCTGGTGGCAGCCATAGAGCCCATTTGGGAGAACCGATTCATCCACCACAGCTACGCCTGCCGGCCAGGCCGGGGCATGCACGCCGGCGCGCTGCAGGCTCAGAAGTGGCTGCGCGAAGTGGAGCGCAAGCACGGCAAGGCCTACGTGCTGAAAGCCGACGTGCGAAAGTATTTCCCAAGCATTAACCACGACATACTGCTGGCCATCCTGGCGCGCCGAATCAAATGCCCGCGAACCATGGCCCTGTTAACCGAAATCATCGAATCCTGGGCGCCCGGCCTGCCGATCGGCAACCTCACCAGCCAGCTGTCTGCCAACGTTTACCTGCACGAGCTGGACCACTACGTGAAACAAAGCCTGCGCGAACACCGATACATTCGGTATATGGACGACTGGGTGATCATCCACCACGACAAAGCCCACCTGCACCGCCTGCGCCGGCACCTGGAAAACTGGCTGCGCCACAACCTGGCGCTGGAACTGAACGGCAAAACCCAAGTGTTCCCCGTAGCCACTCGCCACGGCCGCGCGTTGGATTTCCTGGGCTACCGCATGTGGACCACTCATCGAAAGATCCGCAAAGGCTCCGTGCGCCGGATGAAAGCCCGCCTGAAACAGATGCGCTACGAATACGCCCGGGGCAAGATCGGCCCGCAGGAGATCCAGAACCGAATCAACTCATGGATCGGGCATGCGAAGTTTGCGGATACCTACCGGATCAGGTCGTTGGTTCTGGGTGGGGCGAGGTTTAGGCGAAACGGCCGAAAATAGAACCACTGCCAGCGGAGGCCCGCGCGCGTGTGACTCATCCTGACGGTACGAAATAACCCGATCAGGCGAGGCAACCGCAATGGCAAAGTTTCTACACGGGGTGGAGGTGCTGGAAATCGACACCGGCCCACGCCCCATTCAAACAGTTCGCTCCGGCGTTATCGGTATCGTAGGTACCGCGCCTGACGCGGAAGGGGCGACCCCGGCCGAAGTGACTATCGGCAAGTCAGCAACAAACACCGGCATTCTCTACACCGCTAACGAAGCGGGCGCTGCAGGAAACAACCTCCGTATCCGCTACGTTAACCCGGGCACGGCTTCTGCCACTTTGTCGGCCAGTCTGTCCGGTGACGATATCACCGTGAATCTGGCCACAGACACCAAAGGCCTGCCGACCTCCACAGCCAACGACGTGCTGGCGGAGGTGAACAGCATTACAGGCGCTCCGGTTACCGCTGCGCTGGCGGATGGCAGCGACGGCACCGGCGTAGTGAAAGCGCGTGATTTTGTTTCTCTGGCTGGCGGCGCTGCAGAGCCGTTCCCGCTCAACCACCCCACTCTGGTGGCCGGCTCTCGCACCGAGGCTGCCCGCCTTGGCACTTCTGGCACCTTGCCGCCTGCCATGGATGGCATTTTTGACCAGGTGGGCGCCGTAGTTGTCATCATTCGTGTGGAGGAGGGCCAAGACGAGCAAGCGACAATTGCCAATGTCGTGGGCGGCGTCAACGCCACCACCGGTCAGCTGGAGGGTGTTCAAGCCTTGCTTGGCGCTGAATCCGTTGTTGGCTTCCAGCCCCGCATTCTGTGCGCGCCTGGATTCACTCACCAGCGCGAATCCGGCCTGCGCAACGCAGTGGCATCTGAGCTGCTGGGCGTGTGTGAGCGCTTGGGCGCCGTAGCCACTCTGGACGGCCCGAACACCACAGACGATGCAGCGCAGCAGTACGCGGACGATTTCGGCAGCGATCGCTTCTACCTGGTAGACCCATGGCCCATGGTTATCCAGTCCGATGGCAGCTACGCAGCAGAGCCTGGCTCCGCCCGCGCGGCCGGCATCATCGCCTGGGTGGACAACAATCGCGGCTTCTGGCACTCGCCATCCAACAAACGAATCGTCGGCATTGTCGGCACGGCGCGCCCCATCGACTTCAAGCTGGGAGACGCGAACAGCCGCGCCAACCTGCTCAACGAAGGCGGCATTGCGACCATTATCCGCCAGGACGGCTACCGGCTGTGGGGTAATCGCTCCCTGACCGATGACACCAAATGGATGTTCCTGTCAGTGCGCCGGACTGCCGATATGATCAACGACAGCATCCAGCGCGCGCACCTGTGGGCGGTAGACCGAAACATCACGAAAACGTACGTGGAAGACGTGACCGATGGCGTGAACGCCTACCTCGCAAGCCTCAAGGCTCAAGGCGCAATCCTTGGCGGCCGCTGCTGGCCAGACCCGGACCTGAACACCCCCGCGAATATCCAGCAGGGCAAAGTGTTCTTCAATTTCGAGTTCACCCCGCCATACCCGGCAGAGCACATCACGTTCCGCTCAATGCTGGTGAACGACTACGTGACAGAGGTGTTTGAATAATGTCCGCCACTCGCGATGTACTCAAGAATATTAACCTGTTCGTCGATGGCCGGGGCTACGCCGGCCAGCTGCAGGACTACACCCCGCCGGTCCTAACCGTTCAGACCGAAGACTTTCGGGCTGGCGGCATGGACTCTGCCGAAGCCATGGACATGGGCATGGAGCCGCTGGAAAGCAGCTTCAACCTCATTTCCTATGACCGGGACGTGCTCGCTCAATTCGGCGTGGCCGAGGGCAATGAAATTCCCTTCACTGCCCGGGGCGCTCTGGAATCTGTGGATGGCACCGTAAAGCAGGTGATCCACAAGATGCGCGGCAAGATTACTTCTATCGATTCTGGAACTTGGCAGCCCGGGCAAATGTCCCCGCTGGCGGTCACCATGCGGCTGAACAAATACAGCCTGGAGCATGATGGCGAAGTGATCCACGACATCGATATTCGCAACATGGTGCGCATCATCAACGGCACCGATCGGCTGGCGGAAATCCGCGAAGCCCTGGGCGAGTAAGCGCTATCCGAAAGGCCCGCGAAGTTCGGGCCAAATCCGGAGGCTAGTTATGACGAACGGAGGCGAAATTGGGCAAGCGAAAAAGCAAACCGTCGCGCCGTGAGATAGAGCGCAGGAAAGAGCAATCGTTCCGAGCAAAAGGCGGCAAGCACTTGACAGACTTCAGCGGCGGATCGATTCGCGCGGCACCACTGAAAGGCAGGCAAGGATTCAAGATTGAGTGCTAGTAGTAACGCGGGCGGTCCAGCCGCCCCTCACTGATTAATCAAAAGCGAGAAGAACATGGCAGAGCAAGAGCTACCCGAATACATGGTTGAGACTGATGAAGGCCTGGCTATCGAGCTGAAAACGCCGGTGGAAATCGACGGCGCAGAGACCAAAACCATCGTCATGCGCGAGCCGACCGTTCGCGACCAGCTGGACGTTCAGGCGGTTAAGGGCAGCGAGGCGCACCGGGAGGTGTCGCTCATGGCGAACCTTTGCAGCATCGCGCCTGGCCAGGTTGAGGCCATGACCATGCGCAACTATCGCCGGCTTCAGGAAGGGCTGGAGGTTTTTACACAGTAAGGGCCGAAGATCTCCGATCAGGCGTGTTGGCTCTCGCGTCTCACACCGGTTGGGCCATGGCCGAAATCACGGCCATGCGCACCAGCCAGCTTTTCTGGTGGCTAGACGGATTACCCAAAGATGGCAACAAACAAGCGCCTTAACGCAACAATCACCATCGGCGGGGGCGTTGGCCGCACCCTGACCAAAGGCCTGACCTCAACCAAAAAGCGTCTGGGCGAGGTCGGCGACTCCATCCGCACCGTTGAAAAGCGCCAGAAGACCCTGGGCAAGTCCATTGATACGTTCGGCCGCATGGGCAAGAACGTGGATGGCTTGCGGCGCGAGTACGGCCAGCTAACGGATGAAATGGAGCGCCTGCGCAAGAAGCAGGAACAGCTGCTGCGCGTGGAAAAAGCCAGAAATCGCGTGTCCGGCTCTTACTCCAAGTTCACCGGCGAAGTCGGCAAATCCATCGGCACCCTGCGTAATGCCTCAATAGCAGCTGCCGGCGTAGGCGCCGCCGCCGTTGGCTTGACCAGCAAAGTGGCCACGGCCGGCGATGAGGTGGCGAAGACCAGCCGGGCCATCGAGTTTAACGCCCAATCCTTCCAGGAATACCAGTTCGCGGCAGAGCGAGTGGGCGTAGCTCAGGGTACCTTCAATCAGTCTCTGATGGCGTTCGGCAAGCGCCTGGGCGAGCTCAAAACCCGGGGCAGCGGCGCGCTGGCCACTCAGCTGAAAGAAATGAATCCGGCCCTGTATGAGACTCTGAAAACCACCGAATCCACGGAAGAGGCTTTCGAGATCTACATGCAGGCGATGCGGGAGTCCGGCGATGCCGCCGAACGAAACGCCATGGCCTCCGCCGCATTCAGCCGAGCCGGCCTTAAAATGGGCCTGATCGCTCAGACCTCATCCGAAGAGATCCAGCGCCTGCGCCGCCGAGCAGAAGAGCTGGGCTATGTGCTGAGCAATGATGACCTGGCCGCCGCCGAGAAATTCACCGATGAAATGACCAACATGCAGACCGCCATGGGCGGCGTTGGCAAGCTGATCGGTGCTGAGCTGATGCCAGTCATGTCCAAGTTTTTCAACCGGTTCACCGGCTTTGTCGTGGAGAACCGGGACAAAATATCCGGCTGGGCAGAAACCATTGCCGAAAAAACCGAGGCAGCCCTGCCTTCCATCGTGAGCGCAGCCAAGGGCATAGGCCAGACCATGATGGCGGTGGGCCGGCTGACCGGCAAGCTGGCGGATCTCGTGGGCGGCTTCGACAATCTGGCGCTGATCGTCGTGGGCCTCAAGTTCGCTCCTCTGATTGTCAGTACCGTTAAGCTCGTGGGCGCGCTGGGCTCGCTGGCAACTGCTTTTCCGATGGTTGCTGCCGGCATCAAAGCTGTCGGCCTGGCTTTGACGGCCAACCCCATAGGCATTGCAGTCACCGCCATCGGTGCGGCCGCTTTCGTGATCTACAAGTACTGGGAGCCGATCAAGGGCTTTTTCTCCGGCCTGTGGGATGGCGTGAAAGGCATCTTTTCCTCTGCCTTCGGTGTGATCAAGAAAATTATCAGCTGGACGCCTCTCGGAATCATCATCAAGAGCTGGAGCGGCATCACAGGATTCGTCGGGAAAGTGTGGGATGGCGTAACCGGCCTGACTGACTCTGCCGTGTCTTCAGTGAAAGCCGCCTGGGCGCCGATTGGCCGGTTCTTTTCGTGGGTCTGGCGGGGCGTTTCCGGTGTTGTTTCCGGTGCCATTGATGGGATTAAGGGCATTCTCAGCTGGAGTCCTCTGGGGGCGATCAAGGCGGCATGGAGCGGCGTTACCGGATTTATCGGCGGCCTTTGGGACAAGATCACCGGCAGCACTGATGATGCCGTGATATCTGTGAAGCTGGCCTGGGAGCCGATCAAGGGCTTTTTCTCCAATCTGTGGGGCGGTGTGTCCGGCGTTGTCTCTGGCGCGCTGGACGGCATCAAGTCTGTTCTGGGCTGGACCCCTGTTGGTCTGATTGCCAAAAACTGGGGCGGCATAACCGAATTCATCGGTGGCATGTGGGACGGCGTAACTCGGATGACCGAGAAAACGCTGAACTGGGTCAGCAGCAAGCTCGAATGGGCCGGCAACGCAATCGACAAGATCGGCGGATTCCTAGGCTTTGGAGACGACGAAGAGCAGGACCAGAGCAGCAGCCAGCCGGCCAAAAAATCACCGCCGCGCTCCAACGTCATGGCCAGAAGCGAGCCCGATGAAGGCCGCGACGAAAAAGCGGCAGAAGATTCAGCGGCCAGGATGCCGGGACAGCCAGGCAGAGCAATGGCGCGCACAGAGCAATCAGAGCCAGGCCGCGTTGTCGCCAGTAAGCCGGCTCCGGAACCGGCTGAACCCCGGCCCGCTCAGGTTAACAAAACCGAGCAAAACACCAATAACAACCAGATAAACGACCGGCGTGGTGGCGACACCTTCCAGATCAGCATTTTCCAACAGCCAGGCGAGGACGCCGAGACGCTGGCACAGCGAGTGGCCCGAATCATTCAACAGCAGCGCCGCCAGGAAAGCGCGGGCGCTCTTTACGATCAGCCGGCAGGAGCGTAATTCATGGCAAGCGTAATGCTAAAGCTGGGCGACTTCGCCTTCGGGGTCGATACGGCGGCTTACCAGCAGCTGACACGAGTAACGGAATACCGGTGGGCATCGCAGGAGCGAATCGGCAAAGGGCCGGCGCTTCAGCCGGTAGGCCCCGGCGGAGACTCGCTGAACATGGATGGCACCATATTTCCATCGTATCGAGGCGGAACTGGTCAGCTGGAAGAAATGAGGGCCGAGGCAGGAAAGTTTAGGCCTCTTATTTTGGTAGATGGACGCGGCTTTGTGCATGGCCGGTGGGTGATCGAGCGCGTTGAAGAGGGTCAGGAAAATTTCGCACAACGCGGAGCGGCCAGAAAGCAGACCTTTCGCCTGCAAATAAGGAAGTATGACGATGGCCTCTAAGTACACCACCAAGCAGGGCGACACCGTGGATTATATCGCCTGGAAGTATTACGGGACGCAAGAGGGTCACGTGGTGGAGATGATTCTTGACGATAACAGAGGGCTGGCGGATCGCGGCCCCATCTTGCCTGCCGGCCTGAAAATAACGCTACCGGATGCGCCGGAGCCTGAGCAGGAAGCCGGGGTGCGCCTGTGGGACTAACGCCAACTTTCCGGATCGAGGCGAACAGCAGCGACATAACCGCCACCATTCGTGATCGTTTCCGCTCCCTGTCAATCACCGACAACGCCGGCATCCAGTCCGACAGCCTGACCCTCACGCTGGCGGACCACACCCCCGATCAGCCGATCATGATCCCGAACACTGGCGCCGAGCTGGCGGTGTGGATCGGTTACGACAGGCAAGCGGTGAAGATGGGGCTTTTCGTGGTTGATGAGGTGGAGCTGTCCGGACCTCCGAACATGATGATGATTCGGGCCAAAGCTGCGCCGCAGCAGAGCACCCCGGCAAAGAGAACCCCGCTACAGACGCAGAAGTGGCGATCGTGGGACGCCGGAACCACTCTGGGCGATCTGGTGGCGACAATCGCCGAAGAGCACGGCATGGAGTCCGCTGTGCCGCCGGAGCTGGCGGCCCAAGAGCTCCCCCATTACGATCAGGTGGGCGAGTCTGACATAAACCTGCTCACCCGCGCGGCCAAAACCTATGACGCGATCGTGAAGCCGGCCAACGGCAAGCTGCTGGTTACCAAAAAGGCCGCCTCCGAAACCGTCTCCGGCCAATCTCTCCCGACAGTGACCGTAGCCGCCACCGATCTTACAGATTGGTCAGTGACCATTGCCGAGCGGGATCACTTCAACACCGTCACCGCCACCTGGTACGACCAGGACGCCGCCGAAGAAAAGCAGGCAACCGTGGGCGAGGGCGAGCCGGTGAAGGCCTTGCGCCATGGCTACAAAAACGAGGCTGAAGCGAAAGCCGCCGCGAAGTCGGAACTGGACAGCAGATCACGCGGGCAGTCCACTCTGTCCTTCACCATGCCAGGGCGAACAGACCTGATCGCGGAAAGTCGGCTCAAGCTGACCGGCTTGCGCCCGGGGATTAACCAGGAATGGCTGGTTACCCGAGTAACCCACACCATCGATGGCGGGGGGTATCGGGTTTCAGGCGCAGCGGAAACGCCGAAGTAATTCGGCCGCTGTTTGTGCCAAATGCGACCGCCTGCGATAATCCGCCAGCATTTTTAATAAAAGTTCGCGCCAAGCCGCGACCACTGTGAGTAAGATTGTGAGTAACACGCGCCCACCTCACATTACAATCAGCTTAAAAACAGGCGGTTAGACTGCAAATGGTTTTGATGATCGATAACTGAGATCGTGTCCTGAAGCGTTCAAAACAGTTCACCGCCACACCGTAACCCGTTGATTTTAAACACCACGCGTTCATACCCGTTCGGGCCTATCTCTGGCAAGC
>Ga0209300_1001240_pt1 | contig 10446 bp, 6 predicted proteins | sample Shrwel_input2_RT_FD_187535 | JGI IMG/M metagenome (GOLD analysis project Ga0209300, IMG submission 187535) | Subsurface microbial communities from deep shales in Ohio, USA - Utica-3 well 1 S input2 RT (SPAdes) (version 2) ... | reverse complement strand
CTTAGCAGCTGGAGAGTCCTGACAATGGGCTCTCCTTAATAAAAAGAAGTTTGGATCATATTTAAGCATAAGCTTTATGATCTTGAAGCTAACTCTATAAGCCTCGTAGTCCCATAGTGTGATAATTTAACTTAGAACAAGTACAGCAAGGTGCCACCGATTGGCTCTGGACATACAACCATGAACGGACTAATATGGCACTAGGTGGCATCACACCGATGCAGAAATTACGAACCCATTCTACTGAAAAATACTGCTAAAAATGGGGGGATTACCGATTTTCCTATTCTCAACTGAACTTTTTATTATTTAAGGATAACTAAAATGACTCGAATTTTTATTGCACCTAGCAAATACATTCAAGGCCCAGGCTTAATCAAAAAACTAGAACAATACACGGCAAATGTTGGCAGCGGTAAACCCTATCTTTTAGTTGATAGCTTCATCGCTCAATCCTATAAAGCAGATATTATCAGCAGCTATGAAGATAAAAACATAGACTATCACTTTGAAGTATGTGGCGCTGAGTGCTCTCAAGAAGAGATACAAAAGCACCTAGAGCAAGTTAAAGAAGGTGACTACGCTGTGATCGTCGGTATTGGTGGCGGCAAAACCATTGATACCACTAAAGCTGTCGCCTACTATGCTGACTTACCGGTCTATGTTGCACCTACTGCTGCATCAACCGATGCGCCAACCTCTGCTCTTTCAGTTCTTTACACAGAAGATGGTGAATTTGACACTTATTTATTTCTTAAACAAAACCCAGATGCCGTCCTTGTTGATGAAGAGCTAATCGTCAATGCTCCTGTCAGACTCTTTAGAGCCGGTATGGGTGATGCCTTAGCGACTTACTATGAAGCAGACGCCCACAGTCGCTCTCATTCCACTACGATGGCTGGCGGTATCGCCACTCAATCCGCCCTGGCCTTAACCAGATTATGCTTAAGAGTACTTTTAGAAGATGGTGTTAAAGCCTCCAAAGCCGTAGAAGCAAAAGCGCTGACTAAAGCGGTCAGCAACGTAATTGAAGCTAATACGCTACTCTCCGGCCTAGGTTTTGAGAGTGGTGGTGTAGCCGGTGCACATGCAATTCACAATGGTATGACCGCTATCCCTGAGTTACATGATTTATTACACGGCGAAAAGGTTGCTTTTGGTACACTTACTCAAATGGTTTTAGAAAATAGATCCCTTGACGAAATTGACGAAATCATCGAGTTTTGTCAAGAAGTGGGACTACCGACCAACTTCGAAGAGTTAGGCATACCAGATGTAACTAAAGAGCAATTAATGGAAGTCGCCAAAATAGCTAATGGTGAAAATGACACTATGTCTGCTATGGGCTTTAAGGTCAGCGACGAAGACATTGTAGCTGCGATGTATTCACTGGATAGTCTATCAAAGGAATTTGACTGGTTAGCTGAGTAATCAATCAGGCTACAAAGCAAAACCTTAAAGCACCCGACATCGCGAGTCTTGGGTTGCTCATTTGATTGGAATCCTTGGTGCAGATCGAGCAAAACAAGAATTTTATCCGCTTGGTCAATGATTTTCTCACCGCTAATGATTGATTTCAAAAAAATGTGAATGATCATCCATTCTGAAAAATGCATCACCTGTAATTACCCGCTATCCACTACTTTAAAAAGTGAGAAGACAATGAATCAGACAGAAACAACACCTATTAGAGTGCGCAAAAATTGGAAGACCAGTGAGATAGAAACGCTCTTTGATGAGCAAGCTGGACGTATCGATCCGCGCATTTATACCGATGAGGATCTGTACCAACTCGAACTAGAACGTGTATTTGCTCGGTCATGGCTCCTATTGGGGCATGAAACTCACATTCGTAAACCAGGTGATTATTTCACGACCTATATGGGTGAAGATCCTGTCGTGGTCGTAAGACAGAAGGATGCCAGTATCGCTGTGTTCCTGAACCAGTGCCGCCATCGTGGTATGCGTATCTGTCGTTCGGATGCTGGAAACGCGAAGGCATTTACTTGTAGTTACCATGGGTGGGCTTACGATACTGCTGGCAATCTTATTAATGTGCCTTACGAGGCCGAATCCTTCGCCTGCTTAGACAAGAAGGAATGGAGTCCACTGAAGGCTCGAGTGGAAACCTACAAAGGTCTGATTTTTGCCAACTGGGATGAAAACGCCATAGACCTTGATACATATCTCGGCGAGGCGAAGTTCTACATGGACCACATGCTCGACCGTACTGAGGCAGGCACTGAGGTGATTCCAGGTATACAGAAGTGGGTTATTCCCTGTAACTGGAAATTCGCAGCAGAGCAGTTTTGTAGTGACATGTACCATGCCGGGACTACATCACATTTATCTGGAATCCTTGCTGGTCTGCCAGAAGATCTTGAGTTGGCTGATCTTGCACCGCCGAAATTTGGCAAGCAGTACCGTGCATCATGGGGTGGGCATGGCAGTGGCTTCTATATTGGCGACCCCAACATGATGCTTGCCATGATGGGGCCGAAGGTCACCAGCTACTTGACCGAAGGCCCCGCGGCGGAAAAGGCGGCCGAGCGTCTGGGTAGTATAGAGCGCGGCACGAAAATCATGCTTGAGCACATGACTGTCTTTCCTACGTGTTCCTTCCTCCCAGGTGTCAATACGATCCGAACATGGCATCCACGCGGGCCGAACGAGGTTGAAGTGTGGGCATTTACAGTCGTCGATGCTGATGCTCCAGATGATATTAAGGAAGAGTTTCGTCGTCAGACACTACGTACCTTCTCTGCCGGTGGTGTATTCGAGCAGGATGACGGCGAGAACTGGGTTGAAATCCAGCATATTCTGCGAGGTCATAAGGCACGTAGCCGTCCATTCAATGCTGAGATGAGTATGGGGCAAACCGTTGATAACGATCCAATTTACCCTGGTCGTATATGTAACAACGTGTATAGCGAAGAAGCTGCTCGTGGACTATATGCACATTGGCTGAAAATGATGACCTCACCAGACTGGGAAGCATTAAAGGCGACGCGTTAAACCTAACGACAGCTAGCGCCACATCGTGGTGCCAGTTAGAAGCCGCATTTGATTCATAACCAAATTGGATGCGGTGGACTATCCATTTGAAATCTACAAGGAATGATTACGATTCCAAAAAGGAGTGACCATGATTGATTCAGTCAACAGAGCTGACCTCTTTCTTCGCAAACCTGCACCGGTAGCACTTGAACTGCAAAATGAAATTGAGCAGTTCTACTATTGGGAAGCTAAGCTTCTCAATGATCGCCGCTTTGATGAATGGTTCGCACTACTTGCCAAAGACATTCACTACTTCATGCCTATCCGCACCACACGAATCATGCGTGATTCACGCCTTGAATATTCGGGCTTGCGAGACTATGCGCATTTTGATGATGACGCCACAATGATGAAAGGGCGTTTGCGTAAGATTACTTCTGACGTAAGTTGGTCCGAGAATCCTGCCTCAAGAACACGACATATTGTGAGCAATGTGATGATCATTCCCACAGAAGTAGAAGGAGAATACGAAATCTCCAGTACCTTCATCGTGTACCGCAATCGCTTGGAAAGACAACTTGATATCTTTGCTGGAGAGCGTCGCGACAGATTGCGTCGTAACAAGGGTGAAGCTGGATTCGAGATAGTCAATCGGACAATCCTGATCGACCAAAGCACCATCCTAGCCAATAACCTCAGTTTCTTCTTCTAGGAGATGTCATGACTTGGACATATATACTGCGGCAAAGTGATTTGCCACCTGGTGAAATGCAACGCTATGAAGGTGGATCAGAACCAGTGATGATCTGTAACGTCGATGGTGAGTTTTTCGCAGTTCAGGATACCTGCACGCATGGAGACTGGGCATTATCAGATGGATACCTTGATGGTGATGTCGTTGAATGTACGTTGCATTTTGGGAAGTTCTGTGTGCGAACTGGGAAAGTGAAAGCGTTGCCTGCTTGTAAACCTATCAAAGTATACCCTCTCAAGATAGAAGGTGATGAGGTACACGTTGATCTTGACAATGGGGAGCTAAAGTGATGGCTAATCATGTTGTAATCATCGGTAATGGCGTAGCTGGGTTCACCACCGCGCAAGCCCTTCGTGCCGAAGGTTATGAAGGACGAATCTCACTGATTGGGGAAGAACAGCATCTTCCCTATGACCGACCATCCTTGTCTAAGGCCGTCCTTGATGGAAGCTTTGAGCAGCCACCTAGACTGGCCGAGGCAGATTGGTACAGTGAAGCCAGCATCGATGCAGAAATTACGAACCCATTCTACTGAAAAATACTGCTAAAAATGGGGGGATTACCGATTTTCCTATTCTCAACTGAACTTTTTATTATTTAAGGATAACTAAAATGACTCGAATTTTTATTGCACCTAGCAAATACATTCAAGGCCCAGGCTTAATCAAAAAACTAGAACAATACACGGCAAATGTTGGCAGCGGTAAACCCTATCTTTTAGTTGATAGCTTCATCGCTCAATCCTATAAAGCAGATATTATCAGCAGCTATGAAGATAAAAACATAGACTATCACTTTGAAGTATGTGGCGCTGAGTGCTCTCAAGAAGAGATACAAAAGCACCTAGAGCAAGTTAAAGAAGGTGACTACGCTGTGATCGTCGGTATTGGTGGCGGCAAAACCATTGATACCACTAAAGCTGTCGCCTACTATGCTGACTTACCGGTCTATGTTGCACCTACTGCTGCATCAACCGATGCGCCAACCTCTGCTCTTTCAGTTCTTTACACAGAAGATGGTGAATTTGACACTTATTTATTTCTTAAACAAAACCCAGATGCCGTCCTTGTTGATGAAGAGCTAATCGTCAATGCTCCTGTCAGACTCTTTAGAGCCGGTATGGGTGATGCCTTAGCGACTTACTATGAAGCAGACGCCCACAGTCGCTCTCATTCCACTACGATGGCTGGCGGTATCGCCACTCAATCCGCCCTGGCCTTAACCAGATTATGCTTAAGAGTACTTTTAGAAGATGGTGTTAAAGCCTCCAAAGCCGTAGAAGCAAAAGCGCTGACTAAAGCGGTCAGCAACGTAATTGAAGCTAATACGCTACTCTCCGGCCTAGGTTTTGAGAGTGGTGGTGTAGCCGGTGCACATGCAATTCACAATGGTATGACCGCTATCCCTGAGTTACATGATTTATTACACGGCGAAAAGGTTGCTTTTGGTACACTTACTCAAATGGTTTTAGAAAATAGATCCCTTGACGAAATTGACGAAATCATCGAGTTTTGTCAAGAAGTGGGACTACCGACCAACTTCGAAGAGTTAGGCATACCAGATGTAACTAAAGAGCAATTAATGGAAGTCGCCAAAATAGCTAATGGTGAAAATGACACTATGTCTGCTATGGGCTTTAAGGTCAGCGACGAAGACATTGTAGCTGCGATGTATTCACTGGATAGTCTATCAAAGGAATTTGACTGGTTAGCTGAGTAATCAATCAGGCTACAAAGCAAAACCTTAAAGCACCCGACATCGCGAGTCTTGGGTTGCTCATTTGATTGGAATCCTTGGTGCAGATCGAGCAAAACAAGAATTTTATCCGCTTGGTCAATGATTTTCTCACCGCTAATGATTGATTTCAAAAAAATGTGAATGATCATCCATTCTGAAAAATGCATCACCTGTAATTACCCGCTATCCACTACTTTAAAAAGTGAGAAGACAATGAATCAGACAGAAACAACACCTATTAGAGTGCGCAAAAATTGGAAGACCAGTGAGATAGAAACGCTCTTTGATGAGCAAGCTGGACGTATCGATCCGCGCATTTATACCGATGAGGATCTGTACCAACTCGAACTAGAACGTGTATTTGCTCGGTCATGGCTCCTATTGGGGCATGAAACTCACATTCGTAAACCAGGTGATTATTTCACGACCTATATGGGTGAAGATCCTGTCGTGGTCGTAAGACAGAAGGATGCCAGTATCGCTGTGTTCCTGAACCAGTGCCGCCATCGTGGTATGCGTATCTGTCGTTCGGATGCTGGAAACGCGAAGGCATTTACTTGTAGTTACCATGGGTGGGCTTACGATACTGCTGGCAATCTTATTAATGTGCCTTACGAGGCCGAATCCTTCGCCTGCTTAGACAAGAAGGAATGGAGTCCACTGAAGGCTCGAGTGGAAACCTACAAAGGTCTGATTTTTGCCAACTGGGATGAAAACGCCATAGACCTTGATACATATCTCGGCGAGGCGAAGTTCTACATGGACCACATGCTCGACCGTACTGAGGCAGGCACTGAGGTGATTCCAGGTATACAGAAGTGGGTTATTCCCTGTAACTGGAAATTCGCAGCAGAGCAGTTTTGTAGTGACATGTACCATGCCGGGACTACATCACATTTATCTGGAATCCTTGCTGGTCTGCCAGAAGATCTTGAGTTGGCTGATCTTGCACCGCCGAAATTTGGCAAGCAGTACCGTGCATCATGGGGTGGGCATGGCAGTGGCTTCTATATTGGCGACCCCAACATGATGCTTGCCATGATGGGGCCGAAGGTCACCAGCTACTTGACCGAAGGCCCCGCGGCGGAAAAGGCGGCCGAGCGTCTGGGTAGTATAGAGCGCGGCACGAAAATCATGCTTGAGCACATGACTGTCTTTCCTACGTGTTCCTTCCTCCCAGGTGTCAATACGATCCGAACATGGCATCCACGCGGGCCGAACGAGGTTGAAGTGTGGGCATTTACAGTCGTCGATGCTGATGCTCCAGATGATATTAAGGAAGAGTTTCGTCGTCAGACACTACGTACCTTCTCTGCCGGTGGTGTATTCGAGCAGGATGACGGCGAGAACTGGGTTGAAATCCAGCATATTCTGCGAGGTCATAAGGCACGTAGCCGTCCATTCAATGCTGAGATGAGTATGGGGCAAACCGTTGATAACGATCCAATTTACCCTGGTCGTATATGTAACAACGTGTATAGCGAAGAAGCTGCTCGTGGACTATATGCACATTGGCTGAAAATGATGACCTCACCAGACTGGGAAGCATTAAAGGCGACGCGTTAAACCTAACGACAGCTAGCGCCACATCGTGGTGCCAGTTAGAAGCCGCATTTGATTCATAACCAAATTGGATGCGGTGGACTATCCATTTGAAATCTACAAGGAATGATTACGATTCCAAAAAGGAGTGACCATGATTGATTCAGTCAACAGAGCTGACCTCTTTCTTCGCAAACCTGCACCGGTAGCACTTGAACTGCAAAATGAAATTGAGCAGTTCTACTATTGGGAAGCTAAGCTTCTCAATGATCGCCGCTTTGATGAATGGTTCGCACTACTTGCCAAAGACATTCACTACTTCATGCCTATCCGCACCACACGAATCATGCGTGATTCACGCCTTGAATATTCGGGCTTGCGAGACTATGCGCATTTTGATGATGACGCCACAATGATGAAAGGGCGTTTGCGTAAGATTACTTCTGACGTAAGTTGGTCCGAGAATCCTGCCTCAAGAACACGACATATTGTGAGCAATGTGATGATCATTCCCACAGAAGTAGAAGGAGAATACGAAATCTCCAGTACCTTCATCGTGTACCGCAATCGCTTGGAAAGACAACTTGATATCTTTGCTGGAGAGCGTCGCGACAGATTGCGTCGTAACAAGGGTGAAGCTGGATTCGAGATAGTCAATCGGACAATCCTGATCGACCAAAGCACCATCCTAGCCAATAACCTCAGTTTCTTCTTCTAGGAGATGTCATGACTTGGACATATATACTGCGGCAAAGTGATTTGCCACCTGGTGAAATGCAACGCTATGAAGGTGGATCAGAACCAGTGATGATCTGTAACGTCGATGGTGAGTTTTTCGCAGTTCAGGATACCTGCACGCATGGAGACTGGGCATTATCAGATGGATACCTTGATGGTGATGTCGTTGAATGTACGTTGCATTTTGGGAAGTTCTGTGTGCGAACTGGGAAAGTGAAAGCGTTGCCTGCTTGTAAACCTATCAAAGTATACCCTCTCAAGATAGAAGGTGATGAGGTACACGTTGATCTTGACAATGGGGAGCTAAAGTGATGGCTAATCATGTTGTAATCATCGGTAATGGCGTAGCTGGGTTCACCACCGCGCAAGCCCTTCGTGCCGAAGGTTATGAAGGACGAATCTCACTGATTGGGGAAGAACAGCATCTTCCCTATGACCGACCATCCTTGTCTAAGGCCGTCCTTGATGGAAGCTTTGAGCAGCCACCTAGACTGGCCGAGGCAGATTGGTACAGTGAAGCCAGCATCGAGATGCTGACTGGCTCAGAAGTTACTGACCTAGATACACAGAAAAAAATGATCAGTTTGAATGATGGCAGCACGATTTCTGCTGATGCTATCGTTATTGCAACTGGAAGTCGAGCACGGATGTTGTCTTTACCCGGCAGTCAATTGCCTGGTGTCGTGACATTACGCACTTATGGTGATGTGCAGTTATTACGTGATAGCTGGACACCCAATACTCGGTTGCTCATTGTAGGCGGTGGGTTGATTGGTTGTGAGGTAGCAACAACGGCTCGCAAGCTTGGTCTTTCTGTCACGATCCTTGAAGCTGGTGATGAACTGTTGGTTCGTGTTCTTGGACGACGTATCGGTGCTTGGCTACGTGGTTTGTTAACTGAACAGGGTGTGCAGGTAGAACTAAAAACTGGAGTTTCAGGTTTTTCAGGCGAAGGTCAGCTTGAAAAAGTGATGGTGAATGATGGGCGTAGCTTTATTGCTGATAACGCACTTATCTGCGTAGGGGCAGATCCTGCAGATCAACTCGCACGTCAAGCCGGTTTGGAATGTGATCGTGGTGTCGTTGTTGATCATAGAGGTGCGACACCTGCTAAAGGCATATTCGCGGTCGGGGATGTAGCCACTTGGCCACTTCATTCAGGCGGAAAGCGCTCGCTTGAAACCTATATGAATGCTCAGCGCCAAGCCACAGCAGTTGCCAAAGCCATTCTAGGAAAAGAAGTATCAGCACCGCAATTGCCAGTGTCATGGACGGAGATTGCGGGACATCGAATGCAAATGGCTGGTGATATCGAAGGACCGGGTGAATATGTTTTGCGCGGAACCTTGGGCAGTGGCTCTGCTTTATTGTTCCGTCTGCTAGATGGACGGATTCAAGCGGTTGTAGCCGTTGATGCACCTCGTGATTTCGCACTCGCAAATCGATTAGTGGAAGCTCAAGTCATAATTGAGCCAGAAAAGCTGGCAGATGTGTCAAATAATATGCGCGATATTGTTCGTGCGAATGAAGGGAATCAAAAATGAAACTTAAAGATGAAGTAATTTTGGTGACAGGTGGTGGCGCAGGCTTGGGAAGAGCCATCGTTGATCGTTATGTTGCAGAAGGTGCACGTGTTGCAGTACTAGATAAATCTCCGGCAGGTCTGGAAGCGTTAAAGGAGCGCCGTTGCAGTACTAGATAAATCTCCGGCAGGTCTGGAAGCGTTAAAGGAGCGCCATGGAGATTCAATCGTAGGGATTGAAGGAGATGTACGTTTACTCGACAGCCATCGTGAGGCTGTGGCTCGTTGCGTTGAAAAATTTGGCAAGCTTGACTGTTTAGTCGGTAATGCTGGTGTTTGGGATTACCTGACCCAACTGGTGGATATTCCTGACGACATCATATCTGAGGCATTCGAGGAAATGTTCGATGTGAATGTCAAGGGCTACATCTTAGCTGCAAAAGCGGCGCTACCTGCCCTTTATCAAAGCAAAGGTAGCGCGATTTTCACGGTATCAAATGCCGGTTTTTATCCGGGCGGAGGTGGTGTTTTGTATACGGCTGGCAAGCATGCCGTGATTGGTTTGATCAAGCAGCTTGCACACGAATGGGGACCTCGTATCCGGGTCAACGGTATAGCTCCAGGTGGCATTTTGGGGAGTGATCTACGAGGGTTGAAGAGTCTTGATTTACAAGATAAGAGCATTTCGAGCTTTCCATTGGACGACATGCTGAAATCAGTTCTTCCGACCGGGCGGGCTGCTACTGCCGAGGAATACGCCGGTGCCTATGTCTTCTTCGCGACTCGTGGTGACACTGTTCCGCTCACTGGTAGCGTATTGAATTGCGATGGTGGCATGGGTGTGCGTGGTTTGTTCGAATCTAGTCTTGGTACACAGCTTGACAAGCACTTCGGTTGATAAAGGAGAATTGGTGGTGTTTCAAAAACCTGAATCCGTGAGACCGGCCCCCAGGAATGCTTCTAACCCACTGACCTGCATGGCAATATAGCCATTATCGCCATTCACCCAGACAGTGCCATGCCCAACATAAAGTTCCGCGCCAGTCGCCGCACCCTCACCAGCCACGCCGGGCTGTCCATCATCGGGCAATGCTTCGAGATCGCTGGCGTCGACAGCATCGACAGCCGCTTCCCCACCACGCTGGGCATGCGCACC
>Ga0209300_1001237_pt1 | contig 10453 bp, 10 predicted proteins | sample Shrwel_input2_RT_FD_187535 | JGI IMG/M metagenome (GOLD analysis project Ga0209300, IMG submission 187535) | Subsurface microbial communities from deep shales in Ohio, USA - Utica-3 well 1 S input2 RT (SPAdes) (version 2) ... | reverse complement strand
ACCTGGTGTGCTCTACACCGAAGGCCGGCGTTCAGTAGCGGTCGAACTGGTTAACGAACATCGAACCTGGCGCACCGCCCTTACCGGAATTCCGGACAACGCTCAGCTGCAATTTGTGGTCGACGAACACCTGAATAACGTAGCCATTCCCCCGGCCGGCCTGCTTTTGACCGACTTTCTGGCAGAGCAACTACAGGTTTCTCCCGGCGACTCGCTGCAGGTACGCGTGCTGGAAGGCCACCGCCCCACGCTCACGGTGCCGGTGGCCGGTGTAACCAGTGAGTTTCTGGGCGTGGGTGCCTACATGAATCTTGGAGCCATGAACCGGGCGCTACGTGAAGGTCCGGTCATCAACCAGGTACTTATGAACCTGCAGCCCGACAAAGCCGAAAGCGTGTATCAAGCCCTGCGCGATACCCCGAGAGTGATGGCCAGCAACCAGCGCCGGACCATGCTCGACAGCTTTTTCGACACTCTGGCCAAAACCTTTCTGACCTACACTTTCTTCATCAGTCTGCTGGGAGGCATTATTGCCTTCGGCGTGATCTACAATACTGCCAGAATTTCTCTGGCAGAACGGGGGCGCGATCTGGCGAGTCTGAGAGTGCTGGGCTACAGCCATAATGAAGTTTCACACCTTCTGCTCGGCGAGCTGGCGACCCTGCTCATTTCAGGTATTCCACTGGGCTGGATCATTGGCCTGGGTTTAGCGAACCTGATTGTCACCGCCATGCAAACCGAACTCTATCGGGTGCCATTGATTATCACCGGGAAAACTCTGGCGCTGGCCGCCACCGTGGTGATCGCCTCGGCGCTGATCTCCGGGTTCATAACCTGGTTAAGGCTCCGTAAACTGGACTTGGTGGCGGTACTGAAAACCCGGGAATGACAAACCACTCACGCAAGAGGCCGGCAATGGCAGCAAACAGACATGCGACAGGAAAATGGATCTTCTGGCTGGCCCTTGCGGTGCTTGCGTCGGTTGCGCTCGTGTTTGTATTGCGACCGGAACCGGTCTGGGTGGATCTGGCCACAGTTGAGCAAGGCCCATTGGAAGTCACCATTATGGAAGAAGGCAAAACCCGGGTAAAAGACCGCTACCAGGTCTCCACCCCGGTGACTGGCTACCTGCACCGACTTCAACTGGATGTGGGTGATCCGGTGATTCCCGGCGAAACCCTGACCTGGGTCGATCCGATGCCCGCCAGCATTCTGGATGCCCGCAGCCGCGCCGAAGCGCAGGCCCGGGCCGCAGGCGCCAGCGCTGCTCTGCAATCCATTCGCCAGAAAGTGGAGGCTGCCCAGGCCGAGGCGGAATTCGCGCAGGCCGAATACCAACGCCTGCAGGCTCTGGAAGATTCCAGATTCATCTCCACCGAACAACTTCAGCAAGCCAGAACCGCAGCCGCCAGAACCCGGGCCATTCTGCGCTCTGCAAGGTTTGATCAAGAAGTGGCCGAACACGAGCTGGCCGCTGCCAGAACGCGGCTTCAGGTCTCTGCCGCCAGCGAGGAAGGAGGAAAGCCAGCTGAACAGGTGGCCATCAGGTCGCCGGTAAACGGCGCCGTTCTCAACATCACTCGCAAAAGCGAAGGCGTGATTCAGGCCGGCGAGGCCATTCTGGAAGTCGGTGATCCCGGAGCGCTGGAAGTGGTGATAGACGTACTGAGTTTTGATGCCACCAAGCTGGAACCGGGGCTGAAAACCCGCCTCAGTGGCTGGGGCGGCCCGTCACTGGAAGCCGTCGTGCGCCGGATAGAGCCCGTGGGCTTTGAAGACACCTCGGCCCTGGGTGTCGAGGAGCAGCGGGTACAGGTTATCGCCGACATGATCAGCCCCCACGAGCAATGGCAACTACTTGGTGATGGCTAGCGGGTAGATGCCGAGTTCATACTCTGGCAAACCGAAGACGCACTTCAGGTACCCGCCTCCGCCCTGTTCCGGTACAACGATGGACAGGCCGTATTCCTGGTAAGCGAAGACATCGCGACACGACAACCGGTAGAAACCGGCCCGAGTAATGGCCTGACAACCGTAGTAACGTCCGGGCTTGAACAGGGCGATCAGGTGGTGCGCCACCCCGGGCGGGAGCTGAGTGACGGCGACCGTATTCGGGTACGGTGATTAGCCCGCCGGCAACCATTCATTTCTTTCGTCACGACATTCGTACGAACCCATTTCGAATTCGCGACAGATCCAGGGGCGATTTTCATAAATCGTGCACATGAAAGTCTCCCGGTCCAACGCCGAGCACCAGCCATCGTCCAGGCGCAGCATGGTTTCACCGCCCCATTCATCGTAGGCAATGTGGCGTTCCGGAACCCCCGTATCGCTGATAATCATGACTTCCAGACGGCAGCAACAGGCCCGGCAATTGGAGCAGGAAATGTCAGTAGTCGGCAACTCTTTAACAGGGATAGTCATAAAAACCGGCGCTATTGGGACGCTATTGGAGAAGCGCTTACTGGCAGATATCCGCCAGCAAACCGTTGGTGAGTTTTTTCAGATCATCCGGGCTGAGTTCTATTTCCAGCCCGCGTCGGCCCGCGCTCACGTAGATGGTTGCCTGTTCAGCGGCGGAGGCATCGATAATGGTCTTCAGCCGCTTTTTCTGACCCAGCGGGCTTACCCCGCCAAGAACATAGCCGGTGGCGCGCTCGACATCTTCCGGCGGTGCCATGGTCGCTTTCTTGGCACCGGCTGCCCTCGCAATCGATTTCATGCTCAGCATAGAGGACACCGGCACCACGCCCACCGCCAGCTGCTTGTTGTCCAGCGCCACAACCAGAGTCTTGAACACCCGCTCCGCCGGAATACCCAGCTTGTCCGCGGCTTCCTGGCCGTAGGATTCACTGGCCGCGTCATGGGTATACTCATGAACCGTGTGGGCAATTTTGTTTTTTCTGGCGACATTGATGCCCGGCGTCATTGGCTCATCTCTTCTGGCGGATTTTCAAATCTGTGCATTCAGTTTTCCCCGGGGCTGAACGCCCGCTCAAGCAGTTGCGCACTGTGTAGCACCGTACGATCCGTACCACGCTGGATCTGTTCCCGGCAGCTGAATCCATCCGAGACAACGAAGGTGCTTTCCTTGCTGTTTCTCACAGCCGGCAATAATACATCCTCGGCTATGCGTTGAGACACCTCGTATTTGTCCGCGTCGAAGCCAAAACCGCCGGCCATGCCACAACAACCGGTGTCTGGAGTACTTACCGTCAGGCCCAGTTTTTCCAGCACCGCCCTGGTGCCGTCCATACCGTCGAACGCTTTCTGGTGGCAATGCCCGTGTAAAAGCACCTCACCTTCCAGGGTGGGCCACTGATCCAGATCCAGTTGATTGAGGAAATCCGGCAGCAGCCGGGTATTTTCAGCCAGCCATTGCGCCCGCTCGTCGTTCGGGAAGAAGTTGAGCAGTTCATCCCGGAACACGCTCATGCAGGAAGGCTCCACTCCTACCACCGGTATGCCCTCATGAATCGCCGGTTCCAGTGCACTCATGGTCTGCTCCAGATGTTTGCGGGCCTTGTCCAGAAAACCGTAATCGTAAAGCGGGCGGCCGCAGCACAGCGGTTTGCCCGGCAGCCGCACCTCATAGCCCAGCGCTTCCAGAACACGCACCGCTGCCCCCGGCACCCCGGCGTCCAGATAATTGCTGAAGGTATCCGGCCAGAGCATCACCGCCGGCCGGTTCTCGCCTGATGGCGCCGGTGACCGGTAATCCTTTGTGAACGGGCGCTCGGAGAACTTTGGCAGCGCCCGGTGCTCCGAAATACCCGTTACAGCACGCACCGCCTGGTTGATACCCGGCAATCCCGCCAACGTGTTGACCAGGCGTGGCGCATGGCCGGCCACACGGGACCACTCATGAATCATCCCCAGGGTCCAGGCCTGCTTCGGGCGCCGATTACGCTCATAATAGTGGGCCATGAACTCCGACTTGTAGGTGGCCATATCCACCTGCACCGGACATTCATGCTTGCAGGCCTTACACCCCAGGCACATATCCAGAGCATCGTGCACCGCCGGTGAATCCCAGCCGGTGTCCAACGGATCGCCTTCCAGCATTTCGAACAACAACCGGGCTCTGCCGCGAGTGGAATACTGCTCTTCCCGGGTGCCCCGGAAACTCGGACACATAATCCCCCCGGAACCACTGCGGCATTTGCCCACCCCCACGCAACGGCCGGCGGCCTGGGCAAAGCTTCCCAGGTCCTTGGGAAAGGTGAAATGCAACGGCCTGGGCTCGATCGGACTGTAATCCGGGCCAACCCGCAGATTCTCATCCAGCCGGTAGGGATCAATGAGTTTGTGAGGGTTCAACCGGTGCCCCGGATCCCACAGTGCCTTGAAATCGGCAAACGCCTGCATCAACTCCGGGCCGAACATGCGAGGCCATAGCTCCGCCCTTGCCTGGCCATCGCCGTGCTCACCAGACAGCGAGCCGCCGTAGGATACGACCAGGTCTGCGGCTTCCTCGGTAAAAGCCCGCCACTTTTTCACACCCTCATGGGTGGAGAGGTCAAACGTCACCCGGCCGTGAATGCAGCCGTCACCAAAATGTCCGTAAAGTGAAGACCGGTACCCATAACGTTCAAGCAGCGCCCGGTAATCCCGCAGGTACTGGCCCACCTGAGCGGGGTCCACGGCGGCGTCTTCCCAGCCGGGATAGGTTTCGGGCTCTCCGGGAAAGGCGTTGGTTGCGGCCGCGCCGCTCTTGCGCACCGACCACACCAGGTTGGCTTCGGCGGTATCGGTGTAGATGCGGCTGTCCCGGCAATTGGCCCCGACCTGTTCCAGCGCCTGTTTCGCCCTGTTTTCCGCTTCTTCAGCAGTCTCGCCGCCGTATTCCGCCAGCAGCCAGCCATCACCTTCCGGCAGCCCCTCCAGAGCTTTAAGGCCGTAGCCCTTGCGGCGCATGTCCGAAACAATCTGATCGTCGATGCCTTCCAGCGCCAGCGGGCCGGTCTCCATGATCGACGGTGCCTCATCGCCGGCCTGGCAGATATCCTCGTACCCGAACACTACCAGCACCCGGTGTGGCGGGCTGGGGATCAGGCGTGCCCGGGCAGAGAGGGTAATGGCGCATGTGCCTTCGGTACCAATAAGCGCTTCGGCCACATTGAAGCCATTTTCCGGCAGCAAGGCTTCCAGATTGTATCCGGAGACCCGGCGGCGGATCTGGGGAAAGCCATGGCGAATGGCATCAGCGTATCTGTCGCGCAGGTTTTTCATGCCGGCATAAAGCTCACCACGGCGACCGCCGGCCGCAATAATTTCTTCCAGTTTGGTTTCAGACGTAGGGCCAACGGTGAGGCGCAAGCCGTCGTAGGTCAGCACTTCCATTGATTCGATGTTGTCGACCGTTTTCCCCGCCATCACCGAATGCGCACCGCAGGAGTTGTTACCAACCATTCCCCCCAGGGTGCAATGAGTATGGGTGGAAGGATCCGGCCCGAAAGTCAGCCCGTGCACCTCTGCCGCGTTGCGCAACTGATCACACACCACGCCGGGCTGGACATCGGCATGGCGGGCCTCAGGGTCCAGATGAAGTATTTCATTCATGTAGCGGGAGGTATCAAGAACGATAGCCGCATTACAGGTCTGGCCCGCAAGACTGGTACCGGCACCACGCATCAGCAGCGGCACGTCGAACCCACGGGCCAGGGCAACAACCGTTTCAACATCCCGGGCATCCCGTGGAACAACAACCCCGAGCGGCACCTGGCGGTAATTGGAGGCATCGGTGGCATACAAAGCCCGGTCGCTGGCATCCAGCCGGACATCGCCCCGTACCTGCTCCTTCAGCGCCCGGGCCAGATCATCAGGGAATTCACCATTAATTGAGGGTTTCTGCTGCATATTCGTCATAGACGATGCTCCTGTGCTCGGTTATCAGGCTCGCGCTCTACCGGCCTTCGAACATTTCCATGTAGCGGCGCAAACCACCGTCCAGCACGAACACATTGGTGTACCCCATATCCAGCAATGCCTGTGCTGCGCGAGGGCCGCGGGTACCGCCGTTGCAATAACAGATGATTTCCTGACCACTGTCGACAAACACCTCGGGCGCCCGCCGGTTAATCGCATTCACGCTCACATTAATGGCACCGGGCAAATGGAAACGGTCGTAGTAGTCGGATTCCCGGACATCAACCAATACCGCGCCGGCTTCTACCCTTTCATGTACATGCGCTGGCTCTACCTGTTTCATAACACCCCTTTTGTTTTTACGCCCAGGAAGCGGAAGAGCCTCCCCTTACCCGATTATACAGCCTGTCATCTCTTAATTCGCCCGAGATGAGGCCTGCAAAGGCTCACCCTCTTCGTTCTGAAGCTGATAGTCGTAAGCGGCCTGAAGACCGGTTTCGTCTTCAGTTTCTTCTTCGCCCTGTTCCAGGTAACGCGGGTATAGCGGTGACAACAGCGCCACTACAACGCCGATAGAAGAGAAGATGGCAAAGGCATCGGCGTAGCCGAACTCGTCCACAAGCAAACCAACGATGGGTGAACCGGCGGCCTGACCCAGAGATACCGCCATAAACGGCAACACCGGCCCCAGCGACAACCGCCCGGGTAAAAGGCGAATGCCCGTCATCAGGTACAGGCCCGTCAGGCTCATGTAGGCCAGGCCGAACACCAGTGCGGAAAACACCGCAATAATAATCTGCCCGGGGCTGGCCGCCAGCAGTGCCAGACTGGAGGCCAGCATCATCAGCATCAAAGCCTGGGTAATGGGCGGGTTATTGCGGTCCGCCAGGTCCGCTACCACCGCGCCGCCCAGGCCCGCGGTTCCCACGCCCAGCCACAGCCAACCGGTGGAACCGGAGGGCAAGGCTCCCAGGGTAGACGCCAGGTCGGGCGCAAAAATCCAGTACGCTGCGGAAACAAAGCCCATGGCAAAGGCAAACAAAGAAAGCCGGAACAACCGCCACCATTGCTGGGCGTTGATGGGCGGCAGCGCGGCGTTTGCCGGTGTCACCCGCGACACGGAGGGAATGAAGTACCAGGTGGCCACCAGGCCGACGACTGCCAGGAACGCAAAAACCATGTAGGCGTAGCGCCATTCACCGGCCATGAACAGAACTGCTGGTACAGAAACCGCCACACCCACACTGGTGCCCGCATTCATCACCGAACTGACACGCCCGTGCACCGAACGATTCACCAACACTTGCATGGCGGCGGTCAGCGCCGGCATCATCAGCCCGGTACAAATACCACACGCAACCACACCTACGCTCAGTGATAGCGCACCCGAAGCCTGACTGATCAACCCCAGGCCCACAGCCCCGAAAACACCGGACACCATCGCCGTATTACGAGCGCCCAGACGAACGGCGCAAAGCGGAGCCACCAGGCTGGCAAGCACAAAACTGATCAGCGGCAATGCCCCGATGATGCCGATCACATAGGGCGTTAATTCCAGATCAGCGCGAATCGGAGGCACAAACAAACCAAACGCAAAACGTGCGAGCCCGTAACTGATCGCAATCAGCGCCGCGCCCAGAAGCGCAAACGTGGTGCTGGAAGGAAACTTCATGCCACCTCCGCCTAATGGCTTTTGAAGACCATGAGCCGACCAAAATCACTGAGCCCGAAATCACCAGTGTGGCAGCTATTCTCAGGTTTTCTCAAGCCGGCCGGAGAACCGGAATCGATGCGTCTGCCTATTCGGGACCGGTTACAAGAGAGCCCTGAAAACCTCTTCCGTGATCTTTCGGAACTCCGTGCGCTAGCGAACAGACCAGACACTACCAGCACCCTATTCTTGATCCAGATGAGGCGAAGGAACCAAAAGGAACCGCCTGTACAGGAAGTTGCATCATGTGCCCCATGGAAGGGGTGCAAACCTGATTCTGGAGTTTTTGAGAAGAAGGAGTTACTGATGAACAATATCATCTATATTGTCGGTGCGGTGGTTATAGTGGTGGCGATTCTTTCCTTCCTTGGATTTGGCTAGGACTTCAATGAGCTGAGTTACGGCTGCCTGTCATATATTTCCACACCATCCGGTATGTTAAACCAGTCTTGCTTCTCGCTTACCCAAACATGTGCAGTCGGTTTAATGATACTCGTATCTGACAGGTTTGAGGGCTTGAGTTTGATTTTCCCAGGGTCTTCCGGATTGAAGTGATATATCCGGTTCCCACAGGTCGGGCAGAACTTTGCTCCATTTATGTTGCCGCTATCGGCGGTTCTGCGCCATTCAACCATCTCCCCCTCGAATTCAACGGCATCAGCATCCACAACAGCTGTAATGCTGAACGCGCTGGTAGACAGCTTCTGACACTCTTTGCAGTGGCACGCCATAACCAGCAGAGGAGCTGACAACAATTGATACCTTACTGCGCCACACTGGCATGAACCTTCGATCGGGTATTTCATCTCTATCTCCGAAATTTTGTGTATTGCCATGCTTGGCCGTTTTCAGGCATGGATCCTTATAGCAGTGCCAGGTTCAGCAATGGCACCAGCCCGAACCACAACACGTAGCTAAGCGCGGCAACCATCAGCCCATCAATGCGGCCCGGCGCCTCATCTGTCCGCACATGGCGATACAAGAGCCACGCAAGAAACGCGGCATGAGGAACAACCAGCCAGGCAATGCCGTTGTAGACCCCAGCAACCAGCCCCCAGACATCCCATGCCCACGCAGCTGTGGCAGAAAGCAACACGAAGAAGAGTGCGATCAGCAGTGCGTTCCTGAATCCGAAGCGTACCGCCAGGGTGTGCTTTTCCGCCAAGGCATCCGCCTCGAGATCCGGTATGCCCGACAGCGTGATGGAGGGCAAAATCCCCAGCAACATCGGCAGACTGAGCAGCCATGGCACAGCGTCGTACCAGGCTCCGTCAAGAAACACGTACCCGCACAGCATCACACCGATACTATGGGTAACCGCGACATCCACCTCTCCCAGGCCCCGATAACTGAGGTTCAATGGCGGCGCCGTGTAGCCGATGGCCAGTACAGTCAGAACGCCAAGCAACAGAATAATGGCCGCAGGAGCTGCCGCGGATAGCGACAACAGCCAGATCGTGCTGGCCAACAGACCCAATAGCACAACCCCAATCCCGGCCTTGACCTCCTTCTGGCTCAGCGAACCATCAACCAGTACGCGCGATCCGCCGGTAAAGGCATTGAAATAGCGATTGTTCTGATCCGAGCGCAGATCAACCACCTCGTTGACCAACACCGTTGCCACCTCCAGACCAAGAACCGAACTGCCGGGGGCAACCGCCAGGGCGCCGATGGCATAGGCCATCCACGACATTGGATAGAACTGCAGTCGCAGGCTTCGCAACCAGGCGCCCGCTTTTTGCTGCAGCCGCTCCATTGGGGTAATCCGGCCCTGCTGAAGCCGCCTGCCCTGCCTTTTGGCGCGGGCGAGCCAGGCCTCGCGTTTGTCCGCACTGGCCTGCTTGACGGAGCCAAACACCAGCGAACGCACCGGGCGTATACCGCAAAAACCCAGGGTCGCCCGGGCCAGAGCATTCTTTCCCGGTTCCCGGTAGAGCAGCCGATGTGCAAGCGGAGGGGTATCCATGGTGGTGATTAACTGGGCAGAACGGTCTTGCAACAGACCCTGATAGCCGATGCCGCCTTCGCAGGTCTCGAAGGCAAAACCCGGAGCCATGATCCGATCCAGAAAACCCTTCAGCAGAGCGGGGGCAGTCCCCCACCAGGTGGGATAAACAATGACCAGGTGATCCGCCCAAAGAAAGAGCTCCCGCGCCCTGCACAAATCCTCTTCGAGCGGTTGATCGTTGGGAGACACACGGTGCAAGTCCGTATCGAAATCCATTTCAGACAGGTCCAGCCTGCGCAGTTGCACCCCCGCCGCACGCGCACCCTCACAGAACGCCTCCGCCAAGGCTCCGCAAAAGCTGTCAGAACGGGGATGCCCAAGAATAACCAGCACGTTTATGGACTGCTCAGTCGGTTCCACTCTCTCGACCGGCATGATGTTCCTCCTGAACACTCTCCTAGACTGTCACCTGAGTTTGGCACGGAGTTCATCAGCTGTGTACTGGTGCAATTCGTTGTAGCTCAGATCCAGCGCCGCACCCGTGCCTGGTAGTTCCTGAACGCCTGTCCGAATGTTTCAGCCAATGCTTTCTCCTCAGGCCGAATCTGGAATTGGTCAATGTAAATAACAAATCCGGCTACGATCAATAAAGACCAATAAGAGGCCAGATACAACGCCAATGCGAGAAGAAGAAAAGCAAAACCCAGATACATCGGGTTGCGAGTCACTGTGTATACGCCGGAGGTAACAAGTGAAGAGGATGACTCAGGCTTTCGGGGGTCAACGGTAGTCTGAACTCGCCTGAACTCAACCACCCCGGCGATACAGACTGATGCGCCCAGTATCAAAAACAGGAGGGAACCATAAAGCCGAAACCAATGCGGTAAGTCAGCCCCCGGCAGAGCAACCGACAGCACCCAGATGCC
>Ga0209300_1001234_pt1 | contig 10468 bp, 6 predicted proteins | sample Shrwel_input2_RT_FD_187535 | JGI IMG/M metagenome (GOLD analysis project Ga0209300, IMG submission 187535) | Subsurface microbial communities from deep shales in Ohio, USA - Utica-3 well 1 S input2 RT (SPAdes) (version 2) ... | reverse complement strand
GAAGAAGACGGCTCGATGTGGCACATCCGCTATGCCGTCGATGGCAGTGATGCCTCGCTGGTCGTGGCCACCACCCGCCCCGAGACCCTGCTGGGCGACACCGCGGTCATGGTCCACCCCGAAGACGAGCGCTACACCGCACTCATCGGCAAGCAGGTCAAGCTGCCCATCACCGGCCGCCTGGTGCCCGTGATCGCCGACGAGCACGTCGACAAGGACTTCGGCACCGGCGTCGTCAAGGTCACCCCGGCCCACGACACGAACGACTACCAGGTCGGCCTGCGCCACAGCCTGCCGATGCTGACCATCTTCGACCTGGAGGCCAAGGTCAGCGCGCACGAGGCCACTGACATCCCCGCCGAATACGTCGGCCTGGACCGCTTCGTGGCCCGCAAGAAGATCGTTGCCCAGCTCGATGCCGATGGCCAACTCGTCGAAGTCAAGAAGCACAAGCTGATGGTGCCGCGCTGCGCCCGCACCGGCCAGGTGATCGAGCCCATGCTGACGGACCAGTGGTTCGTGGCGATGACCAAGCCCGGCGCTGGCGGCAAGAGCATCGCCGAGCAGGCCATCGAAGCGGTCGAGTCGGGCGACGTCAAGTTCGTGCCCGAGAACTGGGTCAACACCTACAACCAGTGGATGAACAACATCCAGGACTGGTGCATCAGCCGCCAGCTGTGGTGGGGCCACCAGATCCCGGCCTGGTACGGCAGCAACGGCGAAATCTACGTGGCACGCTCTGAAGAAGAAGCCCGCGCCAAGGCCACGGCCGCCGGCTACACGGGCGAGCTCACGCGCGATGAAGACGTGCTCGACACCTGGTACTCATCCGCCCTGGTGCCCTTCTCCACCCTGGGCTGGCCCGAGCAGACCAAGGAGATGGACCTGTTCCTGCCCTCGTCGGTGCTGGTCACCGGCTACGACATCATCTTCTTCTGGGTCGCCCGGATGATCATGATGACCAAGCACTTCACCGGCAAGGTGCCCTTCAAGCACGTCTACATCCACGGCCTGGTGCGCGATGCCCAAGGCCAGAAGATGTCCAAGTCGGAAGGCAACGTGCTCGACCCGGTGGACCTGATCGACGGCATCGAGCTCGGCCCCCTGCTGGACAAGCGCACCACCGGCCTGCGCAAGCCCGAGACGGCGCCGAAGGTCCGCAAGAACACCGAAAAAGAATTCCCGGAAGGCATCCCCGGCTACGGCGCCGATGCCCTGCGCTTCACCTTCGCGGCACTGGCCAGCCTGGGACGCGCCATCAACTTCGACTCCAAGCGCTGCGAGGGCTACCGCAACTTCTGCAACAAGCTCTGGAACGCCACCAAGTTCGTGCTGATGAACACCGAGGGCCAGGACTGCGGCCTCAAGGCCCACCAGCCCGGCGTGTGCGCCACCGGCGGCTACCTGGAGTTCAGCCCCGCCGACAAGTGGATCGTCTCCGAGCTGCAGCGCGTGGAAGCCGCCGTCGAGCAAGGCTTCACCGACCTGCGCCTGGACAACGTGGCCAACGCCATCTACCAGTTCGTCTGGGACGAATACTGCGACTGGTACATCGAGATCGCCAAGGCCCAGCTCAACGCCGCCAAGGACAGTGGCAACGAAGCCGCCGCGCGCGCCACCCGCCGCACCCTGATCCGCGTGCTGGAGACCGTGCTGCGCCTGCTGCACCCCATCACGCCCTTCATCACCGAAGAGCTGTGGCAGGTGGTCGCCCCCGTGGCTGGCCGCAAGACCGAAGGCAGCGACGAAACCCTGGTGCTGGCCGCCTACCCGCAGCCTGACCTGGGCCGCGTGTGCGCCGAGTCAGACGCCTGGGTGGCCAAGCTCAAGGCCATCGTCGGCACCACGCGCAACCTGCGCAGCGAGATGAGCCTGTCGCCAGCTGAGCGCATGCCCTTGCTGACCACGGGCGACGCCGACTTCGTCCGCCAGGCCGCACCCATCATCAAGGCCCTGGGCAAGCTCAGCGAGGTGCAGGTGCTCGACGAGGCCGCCTTCGCCGCCGCCACTGCCATGGCCCCCGTGGCCGTGCACGGCGAAGCGCGCCTGGCCCTGCACGTGGAAATCGACGTCGAAGCCGAGAAGGCCCGCCTGAGCAAGGAAGTGGCCCGACTGGAAGGCGAGATCGCCAAGGCGCAGGCCAAGCTGGGCAACGAGAGCTTCGTGGCGCGCGCGCCCGCTGCCGTGGTCGAGCAGGAAAAGCAGCGCGTGGCCGACTTCGGCGCCAGCGTTGCCCGACTCAAGGGCCAACTCGAGCGCCTGGCCTGACGGCCTGGGCGCCTGGGCGCCTGGGCGCCTGGGCCTAGGCCGATCCCTGCAGTCCGGGCATCAGGCCCGCCACCTCCAGCTGCATCATGATCATGTTGACCAGGGTGGCCACCGAGGGCCGCCCGGTGTCAACGCGGTAGTGCGCCACCTCTTCGTACAGCGGGTGGCGCTGCTCGTAGAGCTCGCGCAGCTTGGCCAGCGGATCGGCCACCTGCAGCAGGGGCCGCTGCGTGTCGTGACGCAGGCGGCGGTAGAGCTCATCGGGTGTCGAGCGCAGGTAGATGACCGTGCTGCTGTCGTGCAAGCGCTGGCGGTTGGCGGGCCTCAGCACCGCGCCGCCCCCGGTCGCCAGGATCAGCGGCCCGCCGCCGCTGGCGGTCAGGTCGCGGATCACCTCTTCTTCGAGGTCGCGGAAGGCGGCCTCACCATGCTGCTCGAAATAGGCGCGGATCGGCATGCCGATGCGCTCTTCGAGCACCGCATCCGAGTCCAGGAACTTCGCACCCAGGCGCCGAGCCAACTGCCGCCCGACGGTGGACTTGCCCCCTCCGGGCAGGCCCACCAGAGAAACCACCGAAGACATCAGCGCAAAGCGCCCCTCTCCGACACCACCTTGGGTGTCAGGAAAATCAAGAGCTCGGAGCGCTCGGTCTGGCGCGAGTTGTTCTTGAACAGGTGGCCCAGCACGGGGATGTCACCCAGCACCGGCACCTTCTGCTCGGTCACGTTCTCGGACTGCTGGAAGATGCCGCCGATCACCACCGTGCCACCGTTCTCCACCAGCACCTGCGTCTGCACGTGCTTGGTGTCGATGGCGAAGCCCGCCGTGGTGACCTGACCGACGCTGTCCTTGTTGACGTCGACGTCCAGGATGATGCTGCCCTCGGGCGTGATCTGAGGCGTGACCTCGAGCTTCAGGTTCGCCTTGCGGAAGGTGATGGCCGTGGCGCCGCTGGAGGTGGCGGTCTGGTAGGGCAGCTCGGTGCCCTGCTCGATCAGCGCCTTGACCTGGTCGGCCGTGATGACGCGCGGGCTGGAGACGATCTTGCCGCGGCCATCCGCTTCCAGGGCCGAGATTTCCAGGTTCAGCGCGTGGTTCACGCTGGAGGTGAACAGCGACACCCCGATGGACGCCGGGTTGAAGCCATTGATGCCCTGCCCCGGCAGGTTCACGAAGTAGCTGTTGTTCACGCTGGCGGCCGAGCCGGTCAGGTTCTGCCCCGTCTCGGCGACCACACCCGAGTAGCTGCCCGACACGCCCACGTTGAGGTTGCCGGAGCCCCCCACCGCGGTCTTGTTGGACGTGCCCAGGCGCACACCCAGGGTGCGGCTGAAGGAGTCATCGGCCTCCACGATGCGCGCCTCGATCAGCACCTGGCGAACCGGGATGTCGATCTTGGCGATCAGGGCCTGGATCTCCTCGAGCTTGGAGGGGATGTCGTTGACGAACAGCTGGTTGGTGCGCGACTCCGAGATCACGCTGCCACGCGGCGACAGGATGCGACTGGCGTTGTTGCCACCACCACCTGTGCGGTTGTTGGTGCCCGCCAGGCCCTTGGCGATTTCCTCGGCCTTGCTGTAGTTCAGCTGGAAGGACTGCGTGCGCAGCGGCTCCAGTGCGGCCACCTGGGCCTTGGCCTCCAGGTCGATCTTTTCCTTGGCGTTGATTTCATCCTTCGGTGCGATCCACAACACGTTGCCGTTCTTGCGCACGCCCAGCCCCTTGGACTGCAGGATGATGTCGAGCGCCTGGTCCCAAGGCACGTCCTTGAGGCGCAGGGTCACGTTGCCGTTGACCGAGTCGGACGTCACCACGTTGAAGTTGGTGAAGTCGGCGATCACCTGCAGCAGGGCGCGCACCTCGATGTTCTGGAAGTTCAGCGAGAGCTTCTCACCCGAGTAGCCCGGCCCCTTCGTGAGCTTGTTGGGGTCCGGCTTGCGCGAGCGCACTTCCAGCACGAACTGGTTGTCGCTCTGGTAGGCCGAGTGCTCCCAATCGCCGGTCGGCTCCACCGTCAGCTTGACGCGGTCACCGCTTTGCGTGGCCGACACCTTCTGCACGGGCGTGCCGAAGTCCGCCACGTCAAAGCGCTTGCGCAGCCGCTCGGGCAAGGTCGCCCGCACGAACTCGACCACCAGGGACTGCCCCTGCTGACGGATGTCGACGCCCACCTGGTTGTTGGGCAACTCCACCAGCACGCGGCCGGAGCCGTCCTGGCCGCGGCGGAAGTCGATTTCCTTGAGGGCCAGGGCGTTGACGTTCTTGTTCTCGGCGAAGTGCAGCGGCTCGGGTTGAGCCGAGGCCAGGGCCGCCGTGACCGGCGCCGGGGCCGAGCCCACCGCCGGGTCGAGGAACAGCAAGAGGGACTTGCCTTGCAATTGCGCCCGGTAGGTGGTGGCCTGACGCAGGTTCAGCACCACGCGGCTGCGATCGCCTGCATTGGCGACGTTGACCGTGCGCAGGTTGCCGTTGTTGATTTCGACCACGTTGCGCGCCAGGCCGTTGGTCACGCCCGGCAGGTCGATGGCGATGCGCGGCGGGGCCTGCACCACGAAGCCCGCGGGCAGCGAGGCCAGCGGCTCGGACAGGTCGATGCGCACCACCTCCGCGCCCGCTTGCTGCGAGCTGGTGATGGCCTGGATGGCCGCAGCCGCCAGGGTCAGGGGCGACACCAGTGCCAGGGCGAGCCCGGCCATCGCAAGACGCCACGTTTTCATGGATGCTTTCTCCAGCTTCATCATCACTTGCCACCCTCTTGCAACTGCAGGGTGGTCGGCCGCTCGATCCACTCGCCAGCGGCGTCCTGCACGATCTCGCGCAACGAGATGTCGGTCTCGGTCACTTTCAAGATCTTTCCGTAGTTCTGCCCGATGTAGTCGCCTGCCTTGACCTGGTACAGGAGGTTCTCGACTTTCAGCAGCGCGAAGGGCCGACCCAGCTTGTTGACGCTGCCGACCATGGTCATGCTGTCGAGCGGGTAGGCCTCCAGCGGCTCCTTGCGGCGGTTCAACTCGGCTGCCACCGCAGAGTTCGGCTGTCGCGTCTCCTGCTTGATGGCGCCCGCGAGCTTTTGCGAGGCAAAAGGCTCAACGCCTTCCATCCCGACGTAGGCCTGGGGGTTGAATTTCTGAGGCGGCGACAGCGGCTGGACATTGGGCTTGACCTGCTGCCGCTCCTGGTCCATCCAGGTCTGCAGTTCGGTCTGGTCACCGCCGCAGGCCGTCAGGGCCAGGGGCAGGACGATGCAGCTCAGGCGTGTCAGCCAGGTTGAGGTGTTCGGGCGCGTCATTTCTTCTTGCCCCCCTTCTTGGCCTTGCCTTTGTCCTGCGCGCGCATGGCGTCAAGCTCGGCCTGATCCAGGTAGCGGTAGGTGCGGGCGGTGGCTTCCATGTAGAGGTTGCCGCCGTCCTTCGTGTTCACGTTGGCGATCACCAGGTTGTGCAGGGTCACGATGCGCGAGAGGTTGGCGATGTCGGCCGTGAAGGCACCGACGTCGTGGAAACGACCGGTCACGCGAATGGAGATGGGCAGCTCGGCATAGTAGTCCTTGACCGAGACCTGCCCCGGGCGGAAGAGCTCGAAGTCGAGCCCGCGGCCCAGGCCCGCCTGGTTGATGTCGGACAGCAGGGCGTCCATCTCGGCCTTGCCAGGCAGTTGCTTTTCCAGCTGCTTGACGTACTCCTCGACCTGGATGCGCTGCTTGCGCAACTCAGCCAGGTTGACGGCCTGGCCGACCTTGTCGCGGTACTCCTGCTTGAGCCGAGGCTCCTTGGCGCGCTCGGCCTCCAGGGCGTCGCTCTGGCTGGACAGCAGCGCCACCCAGCCCAGCCCGATCACGAGGATGACGACGAAGATGAAGCTCGCCAGCTTGGGCAGGATGGGCCACTGGCCCGGCTCGTTGGGGTTGAGGCCGCTGAACTGGCTCTGAGCCTGCTGCAGCAAGCCGCCGAGGTCGATGTTGGTGTTTCGATTGGCCACAGGCTGCTCCTCAGGACTGCTGCTTCGCCTGGGCGGGGCGTTTCTTGGCGGGGGCGGCACCGGAGGCCGCGCCAGCGACGGCCTCAGGCGGCTGCTTGAGGGTCACGCGCATCGAGAACTCGAACAGGCGCTTGGTGTTGCGAGCGTCCTTGGCGGACACGTTGGACACCTTGATTTCCTGCAGCTCGGGGCGCTCCAGCCAGGTCGAGCGGCTGCCCGTGTTGCGCAGGAACTCCGAGACTCGCTCGTTGGTCTGGGCCATGCCCGTGACCTGAACGGTGCGGCCGTTTTGGCGGATGGACGTCAGGAAGATGCCCTCGGGCGTCTGGGCCACCAGCTCGTTGAGCAGGTAGACGGGCATGTTGCGGTCCGTCTGCAGGTCTTCCACGGCGCGCTGGCGGGCCTTGAGCGACTCGATCTCGGCCTTGAGCGCCGAGACGTCCTTGATCTCTTCGTCCAGCTTGGTGATGGCGCTGGAGAGGTAGTTGTTGCGAGCCTGCTGGGCCGCGATCATCTGCTGCTGGACCGCGTAGCCAACGGCCACCAGCAAAGCGCCCACCAGCAAAGACAGCCCCATGCCGGCGAAAAACGCCTGCTTGCGCAGTCGGCGTTTTTCTTCGCGGTGGGGCAGGAGGTTGATGAGGATCATGCGAGGAACCTCCGCATGGCCAGCCCACAGGCTGTCAGGTACGCAGGCGCCTCGCGACGCAGCTTGCTTTCACGCACGGAAGACCCCAATTTCATGCCGTCAAAGGGGTTGACGACCATGGAAGCAAAACCGGTCAGGTCGGTGACGCGGTCCTTGAGACCCGGCAGCGTGGCCGTGCCGCCGGCCAGCATCACGTAGTGCACCTTGTGGTGCGGCGTGCTGGTGAAGAAGTACTGAAGCGCTCGGCCGATTTCCTGAGACAGGCTGTCGACGAAGGGCGCCAGGATGGTGTTCTGGAAGTCTTCGGGCAGGTCGCCCGAGAGCTTCTTGAGTTCGGCCTCTTCGAACGAGAAGCCGTACTGTCGCGAGATGAGTTGGGTCAGCTGCGCGCCGCCAAAGGCCTGGTCGCGGTCGTAAAGCAGTTCGCTGTCACGCAGCACCTTCAGGCTGGTGTTCTCGGCACCGATCTCGAACAGGGCCACGAGCGCGTCCTTGCCTTCACCCGGCAGGGCGCCGATCAGGCGCTCCATGGCCAGGCGCGAGGCGTGCGATTCGATGTCCAGGATGGCTGGCTTGAGCCCGGCGGCTTCGGCCAGCCCCTGGCGGTCCTGCACGCGGTCCTTGCGGGACGCCGCGATCAGCACGTCAACGTCACCGGCGGACGTGGTGCTGGGGCCGATGACACAGAAGTCGAGGCTGACCTCGTCAAGCGAAAAAGGGATGTACTGGTTGGCCTCGGCTTCGACCTGGATTTCCATTTCTTCTTCGCGCAGGCCGGCGGGCAACATGATCTTTTTGGTGATCACAGCGGACTGGGGCATGGCCATGACGACGTGCTTGGTGCGCGAGCCGCTCTTGCTCACGACCTTGCGCACGGCCTCGGCGACCTCGTCGAATTTCTCGACCTGGCCGTCGGCGATCCAGCCCTTTTCAAATGGCTCGGACGCAAATCGCTCCAGGACGAATTCACCTGTGTTTGTCTGGCTCAACTCGACCAGCTTCACGCTTGACGAGCTGATGTCCAGCCCGATCATCGGCGCGTGCTTGCGGCCCAGGAGCGTGTCTAGAAAGCTCACACCATCCCCCACGCGCCACCTGTGACGCTGGAAAGTTAATAAACCACTTCAATGCTATCAGCAAAGGTTTTGTGCCTGAACGCGGATGAAGCAGGAGAAAACCCCGCCTCGTTGCAGTATGCACACGCCTTACACGCAGTTTCAAAATCAACAAATTGCGACCCATTGGGCCCAAAGGCGTGGTGTATGGGGGCGAGATCCGCCAGAGGTTTCTATAATTCCCCACCCCTTTGAGCATCACCCCATGAGCGATCCTGTCTCTTCCGGCAAACCGCCTGCATCGTCCCGCCACCCGCAGGGCCAGTCCACCACATGGTGGCGTCAATGGATCGTTCGACCGGTGCTGATCCTGGCGGGGCTCGGGCTGGCCGGCGTGATCAGTGGCGTGCTGCTGGTGGGCGTGGGCCTGTCGGTGGCCTACCCCAACCTGCCCGACGTCAAAGGCCTGACCGACTACCGACCCAAGATGCCCATGCGCGTCTACTCGGCGGACAACGTCCTGATCGGTGAGTTCGGTGAGGAAAAGCGCAACTTCCTGCCCATCGCCGAAATCCCGCAGGTCATGCGCGACGCCGTGCTGGCCATCGAAGACGCGCGCTTTTATCGCCACGGTGGGGTCGACTACCTGGGCGTGCTGCGCGCCGGGCTGGCCAACTTCGGTGAGGCCCGCAGCCAAGGCGCCTCGACCATCACCATGCAGGTGGCGCGCAACTTCTACCTGCCGACCGAGAAAACGCTGACCCGCAAGATCTACGAGATCTTGCTGGCGCTGAAGATCGAGAGCCTGTTGAGCAAGGACCAGATCCTGGAGCTCTACATGAACCAGATCTACCTTGGCCAGCGCGCCTACGGGTTCGCCGCGGCCTGTGAAACCTACTTCGGCAAGCCGATCAAGGACATCAACATCGCCGAAGCGGCCATGCTGGCCGGCCTGCCCAAGGCCCCTTCAGCCTACAACCCGGTTCGCAACCCCAAGCGGGCCACCATCCGCCAGCAGTACATCATCGACCGCATGGCCGAGAACGGCTTCATCACACCGGAGCAGCGCGATCAGGCCAAGGCCGAGCCCCTGAAGTACCGCAACAAGGCCCCCATCCCAACGCACGCCGACTACGCTGCCGAAGCCGCTCGCATGTTGATGCACGAGCAATACGGCGCCGACGCCTACACCCGCGGCCTCAACGTCTACACCGCCATCAACATGACGGAGCAAGAGGCCGCCTACAAGGCCATGCGCAAGGGCCTGCTCGACTTCGACCGCCGTCAGGCCTGGCGTGGCCCGGAGGGCTACATCGACCTGCCAGGCGACCCCAAGCAGGTGGACGTGCGCATCGCCGAGGCCCTGGAGGAGTACCCCGACAGCGAGGACATGCGCGCCGCCGTGGTGCTGCAAGCCGAGCCCAAGCGCATCCTGGCGGTCCTGCAGTCGGGCGAGCAGGTCGAAGTGGGCAGCGAAGGCCTGAGGGCCGTCGGCAACGCACTGACCGACAAGGCCAACCCCAAGCAGCAGATCCGCCGCGGGGCGATCATCCGCGTCAGCAAGGACAAGCAAGGCAAGTGGCTGGCCCTGCAGATGCCGGAGGTGCAAGGTGCTTTCGTGTCGCTGGACCCGCGCACCGGCCTCATTCGCGCCATGGTCGGAGGATTCGACTTCAACCGCAACAAGTTCAACCACGTGACACAGGCCTGGCGCCAGCCCGGCTCGAGCTTCAAGCCCTTCATCTACTCCGCGGCACTGGAGCGAGGCTTCACGCCCGCCACCACCGTCAACGACGCGCCGCTGTTCTTCGACGCTGGCACCACCGGCAGCCAGCCCTGGGAGCCCAAGAACTACGACGGCAAGTTCGAGGGGCCGATGACCATCCGACGCGCCCTGGCCAAGTCCAAGAACATGGTCTCGATCCGGGTGCTGCGCTCGGTGGGAGCACGCCACGCACAGGAGTGGGTCACCCGTTTCGGCTTCGAAGCCGACAAACACCCCGCCTACTTGACCATGGCACTGGGCGCCGGCTCGGTGACGCCGCTGCAGATGGCTGACGCTTATGCGGTGTTCGCCAACGGGGGCTACCGCGTCAACCCGATGCTGGTGACCCGCGTGACCGACAACCGCGGGCTGCTGCTGGCCCAATATCGCCCCGCGGCACTCAATGAAAGCATGCGAGCCATCGACGCCCGCAACGCCTTCGTCATGGGCAGCCTGCTGCAGGAGATCACCCGCTCAGGCACGGCCGCACGGGCCCAGGCCACGCTCAAGCGCCCCGACCTCTATGGCAAGACAGGCACCACCAACGATTCGATGGACGCGTGGTTCGCGGGCTACCACCCGCGCAACGTGGCGGTCGTCTGGATCGGCTACGACCAGCCGCGCAAACTCGGCGACAAGGAAACCGGTGGCGGCCTCGCCCTGCCCGTGTGGATCGACTTCATGTCCACGGCGCTTCGCTCGCTGCCAGTCGAGGAGCCCCCGGTGCCTGAGGGCGTGGTGAACATCGGCGG
>Ga0209300_1001232_pt1 | contig 10474 bp, 11 predicted proteins | sample Shrwel_input2_RT_FD_187535 | JGI IMG/M metagenome (GOLD analysis project Ga0209300, IMG submission 187535) | Subsurface microbial communities from deep shales in Ohio, USA - Utica-3 well 1 S input2 RT (SPAdes) (version 2) ... | reverse complement strand
GCTTCAAGCGGGCGGGGCATGGCGTCATTTTGCCAGCCCGCCTTCCGCTGCCGCTTTTGATCCCTCTTTGTGCCGGGTGGTGCGCAGTGCTGCCGGCCGGTGTCGAGCTGAGTCGGGTTGTCCCGCCGATGCGCCTGGGGCGGCGTGCTATAACCTGCGGCCGTTGAGGCATCTGGGTGCGTGGCACCAGGCCCTGGATATCGGCAGTACCCATCCGACTGGAACCACGTAAACCCACGGCGCGCGCATGAAAAAAGGCTTCTACACCATCATGTCGGCGCAGTTCTTCAGCTCGCTGGCGGACAACGCGTTGTTCGTGGCCGCCGTCGAGCTGCTCCGACACGGTGGGGCGCCCGAGTGGCAGCGCGCGGCGTTGGTCCCGATGTTCGCGTTGTTTTATGTGGTGCTGGCGCCATTCGTGGGCGCTTTCGCCGACGCCATGCCCAAGGGCCGGGTGATGTTCGTCTCCAACAGCATCAAGGTCGTCGGTTGCCTGCTGATGCTGTTTGGCACCCACCCCTTGATGGCCTACGCGGTGGTCGGCCTGGGCGCGGCGGCTTATTCGCCGGCCAAGTACGGCATCCTCACCGAGTTGCTGCCGCCGTCTCAGCTGGTCAAGGCCAACGGCTGGATCGAGGGCTTGACCATTTCCTCCATCATCCTGGGCGTCGTGCTCGGGGGGCAGCTCATGGGACAGCACATCGCGCCGCACCTGCTCGCCATCGACCTGCCGGGCCTGTCGCTGGGCATCGACTCTCCGGCCGAGGCGGCCATCGTCACGCTGGTGTCCCTCTATGTGGTTGCTGCCGCATTCAACTTGCGCATCCCGCGCACCGACACGCCGCTGCAGTCCCTGGCGTCCAACCCGCTGGTGCTGATGCGCGACTTCAAGGAATGCAACAGCCGCCTGTGGCAAGACAAGCTCGGCCAGATCTCGCTGGCCACCACCACCTTGTTCTGGGGCGTTTCGGGCAACTTGCGCTACATCGTGCTGGCGTGGGCCGCCGTGGCCCTCGGGTACGACACCACCAAGGCTTCGGCCCTGGTGGGCGTGGTGGCCATCGGCACCGCCGTGGGCGCGGTCGTGGCTTCCATGAAGATGAAGCTCGATCGCGCCACCGCCGTCATCCCCTTGGGGGTGGCCATGGGCGTGCTGGTGCTGGGCATGAACGTGCTGACCGACCTCTGGATCGCCGTGCCCTTCTTGATCGTGCTGGGGGCCCTGGGGGGCTTCCTGGTCGTGCCCATGAACGCGCTGCTCCAGCACCGTGGACACAACCTGATGGGCGCTGGGCGCTCCATCGCGGTGCAGAACTTCAATGAACAAGCCTGCATCCTGCTGCTGGGCTTCCTCTACAGCGCCCTGACCAGTTCGGGCCTGTCGGCTTACGGCGCCATCTCGGCGTTCGGCCTGGTCGTGGCCTTGACCATGTTCGCCATCGGCCAGTGGCACCGTCGCAACGTGCGCGTTCACGCCGACGAGGTCAATCGCTTGCTGGCCATCGCGCGCAGCGACCACCACCACTGAGTTACCTGGGATGGGTGGCCCCATCCGCGCGCGCTGTCACGGCTGATCACGATTCGGCTACACAGCTTTACAAGATGCTGTCAGCCGGCTGGGCACCGTGGCCGTTGTGTGAGCACAGGAGAGCTGACATGCACACAACCCTCACCCGAATCGTTCAACGCGTGGCCGCTGTGGCCACCTTGGCTGCAGGCGCCGCAAGCGCTCAGGCGGGCCAGGGCGTTTACTGGGCGGTCAACATCGACGCGCCCTCGCACGGCGGTGGTCGCGTCGGAACCGTCGTGTCGAACACCCCGCGTGGCGTGTACGGGCACGCGCCGGTGGTGATCGCCCCGCCTGTGGTTTACGCGCCGCAGCCGGTTTATCACCGCCCGCCAGCGTTTCACGCCGCGCCGCGTTGGCACGGCGGCCACGGCTGGTGGCGCCACCGTCACCACGGCTACCACCGTGGCTACGACCGCGGCTACCGGGAAGGCCACCGCGATGGGCGCGATGACGGCTGGGACGATGACCGCGGTGGCCGCGACGGACACCATGATCATGGCGGCCGCTGGGGTGGTCGCTGAGATGCTCAGGCCGGGTCAGGCCCGCTCATGCCGCTGAGGCCCGATGAGGCCCTGCCTGACCCGGGCCGACTCCGGCAAGTCAGCGTCAGATCAGCGACGACGGCCGCCGCCACCCAGCAGGGAGCCAAGCACGCCGCGGATGATCTCGCGGCCCACCGATGAGCCGATGGTGCGCGCCGCAGACTTGGCCACGGTCTCCAGGATGGAGTCCTTGCGGCCGCTGCCCTTGAGCAGGCCGCCGGCCACGTCACCCAACCAGCCTCCGCCTGCGGAGGGGGCGGTGTCGTTGGGGGCTTCGCGGGTGCGCTCAGGGGCCTTGCCGCGCACGGCATCCATCGCCTCATCGCGCATGCTGCGCTCTGGTGCAGCCTGCGCTGACGCCGCCGCGGCACGCCCTTTGATCTTCTCGTAGGCCGACTCCCGGTCCACCGCCTTTTCGTACACCCCAGCCACCAGCGAGCCCTGCAGGAGCTGCTGGCGCTGCGGGGCGTCGATCGGGCCGATCTGGCTTCCCGGGGGCACCACGAAGACACGCTGCGTGACCGATGGGCGCCCCTTTTCGTCCAGCAGGCTGACCAGGGCCTCGCCCACCCCCAACTCGGTGATGGCCGTGGCGATGTCCAGCCCCGGGTTGGCGCGCATGGTTTCGGCTGCGCTCTTGACGGCCTTCTGGTCGCGTGGGGTGAAGGCGCGCAGGGCGTGCTGCACGCGGTTGCCCAGCTGGCCCAGCACGGTGTCGGGCAGGTCCAGCGGGTTCTGGGTCACGAAGTACACGCCCACGCCCTTGGAGCGCACCAGGCGAACGACCAGCTCGATGCGTTCGACCAGGGCGCTGGGCGCGTCCTTGAACAGCAGGTGGGCCTCATCGAAGAAGAACACCAGTTTCGGTTTGTCCAGGTCGCCCACCTCCGGCAGGGTCTCGAACAGCTCCGACAGCATCCACAGCAAGAAGGTGGCGTACAGGCGCGGTGCGTTCATCAACTTGTCGGCCGCGAGGATGTTGATGACGCCCTTGCCGCCGACGGTCTGCATGAAATCGGTGATGTCCAGCATGGGTTCACCGAAGAATCGGTCGCCGCCTTGCTCGTCAACCTGCAGCAGGCCGCGCTGGATGGCGCCCACGCTGGCCGCGCTGATGTTGCCGTACTCGGTGGTGAACTGACTGGCGTTGTCTCCCACGTGCTGGAGCATGGCGCGCAGGTCCTTGAGGTCCAGCAGCAGCAGGCCGTTGTCGTCGGCGATCTTGAAGACCAGCTGCAGCACGCCTTGTTGCGTGTCGTTGAGGTCCAGCATGCGGCTGAGCAGCAGGGGGCCCATGTCCGACACGGTGGCGCGCACCGGGTGGCCTTGCTCGCCGAAGACGTCCCACAAGGTGGTGGGGCAGGCCAGTGGCGTCGGGGCATCCAGGCCGCGCTCTTTCAGGATGCCCGCCACCTTGGCGCTGAGCTGGCCGGTTTGCGAGATGCCGGTCAGGTCGCCCTTGATGTCGGCCATGAACACCGGCACGCCGATGGAGCTGAAGCCTTCGGCGAGCTTCTGCAAGGTGATGGTCTTGCCCGTGCCGGTGGCGCCGGTGATGAGGCCGTGGCGGTTGGCCAGGGCGGGCAGCAGGTGGCACTGGGTCTCGCCATGGGTGGCAAGCAAGATGGGGTCGGTCATGGCTACTCCGGGCTCACAAACTCGGCTTGAGGTGGGCGGCTTCGCTGGCGGCCCGCCTCGAAGGTAAAATCGAAGTATCTCCCAGGACGCGCCTGGCATTTCTCGGCGTCCCCTGGCGTTCTCAGGCATTTTCGCGCGCGCCGGCACACCGCCGCGTGCGCTTTGCCATTGACATCAGCACACCTCATTCCCGGAGCACCTCACCATGGCCGGTCATTCCAAATGGGCCAACATCCAGCATCGCAAAGGCCGTCAGGACGAAAAGCGCGGCAAGATCTGGACCCGCATCACCCGTGAAATCATCGTGGCGGCCCGCGCCGGGGGCGCCGACATCAACATGAACCCGCGCCTGCGCCTGGCCATCGAGAAGGCCAAGGCGGCGAACATGCCGGCCGACAACATCAAGCGCAACGTGGACAAGGCCACGGGCAACCTCGATGGCGTCACCTACGAAGAAATCCGCTACGAAGGCTACGGCATCGGCGGCGCGGCCATCATGGTCGACACCATGACCGACAACCGCGTGCGCACCGTGGCCGAGGTGCGTCACGCCTTCAGCAAGTACGGCGGCAACTTGGGCACCGACGGTTCGGTGTCCTTCCAGTTCAAGCACTGCGGCCAGTTCCTGTTTGCGCCCGGTGTCAGCGAAGACAAGGTCATGGAAGTGGCCCTGGAGGCCGGTGCCGAAGACGTGGTCACGCACGAAGACGGCTCCATCGAGGTGTTGTGCGGCCCGACCGACTTCGAAGCCGTGCAGAAAGCCCTGGAAGGCGCCGGCCTCAAGCCCGAGCTGGCCGAAGTCACCATGCGCGCCGACACGCCGGTCTCGCTGGGTGGTGACGACGCCGCGCGCATGCAGAAGCTGCTGGACGTGCTGGAAGACCTGGACGATGTCCAGGAGGTCTATCACAACGCCGAATTGAACTGATCCCCGATCTCCGATCCCTCGACCCAGACATCACCATGAACATCCTCGTCATCGGCTCCGGCGGCCGCGAACACGCCCTGGCCTGGAAGCTGGCCCAGTCCCCCAAGGCCCAGAAGGTCTATGTGGCGCCGGGCAACGGTGGCACGGCGCGCGATGCCCGCCTGGTCAACCTGCCGATCACCGACGTCAAGGCCCTGGCCGATTTCGCCGAGTCCAACAAGATCACCCTGACCGTGGTGGGCCCCGAGGCCCCGCTGGCAGCGGGTGTGGTCGACGAGTTCCGCGCCCGCGGCCTGCGCATCTTCGGGCCCACGCAAAAGGCCGCGCAACTGGAGAGCTCCAAGGCCTTCGCCAAGGACTTCATGAAGCGCCATGGCATCCCCACGGCCTTCTACGAAACCTTCACCGACGCCACCGCCGCCCACGCCTACGTGGAGCAGCATGGTGCGCCCATCGTGATCAAGGCCGACGGCCTGGCGGCGGGCAAGGGCGTGGTCGTGGCCACGACGCTGGCCGAGGCCCACGAAGCCATCGATTTCATGTTGCTGGACAACAAGCTGGGCGTGCAGCACAACTCGGGCGGGGCTCGCGTGGTCATCGAAGAGTTCCTGGCCGGTGAAGAAGCCAGCTTCATCGTGCTGGCCGATGGCAAGAACGTGGCCGTGATGGCCACCAGCCAGGACCACAAGCGCCTGCTGGATGCCGACGAAGGCCCCAACACCGGCGGCATGGGCGCGTACTCGCCCGCCCCCGTGGTCACGCCCAACGTGTACGCCAAGGCCATGCAGGACATCATCCAGCCGACGCTGGACGGCATGGCCAAGGACGGCATCCCCTTCACCGGCTTTTTGTACGCTGGCCTGATGATCGACGCACAGGGCAACCCCAAGACGCTGGAGTTCAACTGCCGCATGGGCGACCCCGAGACGCAGCCCATCATGATGCGCCTCAAGAGCGACCTCATCGACGTCTTCCTGCACGCCACCGATGGCACGCTCGACCAGGTCGAGCTGCAATGGGATCGCCGCTTTGCACTCGGCGTCGTCGTCGCCGCAGGTGGCTACCCCCTCAACCCCGAGAAGGGCCAGGCCATCACCGGCTTGCCCGCAGATGCCGACGACGCCATGGTCTTCCACGCCGGCACCACCCTGGACGACGCCGGCGTGCTGCGCACCAGCGGGGGCCGCGTGCTCTGCGTGACCGCGCTGGGCGATTCAGCCAAACTGGCCCAGCAGCGCGCCTACGAGTACCTGCGCGGCATCCAGTTCGACGGCATGCAGTTCCGCTCCGACATCGGCTGGCGCGCCATCAAGGCGCGTTGACATCCTCTTCGCGCGACACATGCCATGAGCCAGTCCCACACCGACGCCGTCCGCCAGTACCTGCTTGACCTGCAGGACCGCATCATCTCGGCCTTCGAGGCCGAAGATGGCAAGCCTTTCGTCAAGGACGCCTGGGTTCGTGGCGCTCACGAGCGCCTGCAAGGCGATGGCTGTTCGCGCCTGGTCGAAGAGGGCAACGTGCTGGAGCGCGGGGGCTGCAATTTTTCGCACGTCAAGGGCCCGAGCCTGCCGCCGTCGGCCACGCAGCACCGCCCCGAGCTGGCCGGCTGCCCCTTCGAGGCCATGGGCGTCTCCCTGGTCTTCCACCCACGCAGCCCGCACGTGCCCACCGTGCACATGAACGTGCGCATGCTGGCGGCCCACCGCCCCGATGGCAGCGTGGTGGCCTGGTACGGCGGTGGCATGGACCTCACGCCCTATTACGGCCGCGAAGAGGACGCCCGCCACTTTCACCAGACCTGCAAGGACGCCCTGGCGCCCTTCGGGCCCGAGCTGCACCCGCGCTACAAAAAATGGTGCGACGAGTACTTCTTCCTCAAGCACCGCAACGAGGCCCGCGGCGTGGGGGGCATCTTCTTCGATGACGTCTCGGAGCTGGGCGAGCAGGGCGGCTTCGACCTCATTCGCTCGGTCGGCGACGCCTTCACGCAGGCCTACCTGCCCATCCTGCAGCGCCGCCGCCACGAGCCTTACACCCAGGGTGAGAGAGCCTTTCAGGCTTACCGACGCGGGCGCTACGTCGAGTTCAACCTGGTTTGGGACCGCGGCACGCTGTTTGGCCTGCAGTCCGGCGGACGCACCGAAAGCATCCTGATGTCGATGCCCCCGGTCGTGAACTGGCGCTACAACTGGCACCCCGAGCCCGGCACGCCCGAAGCCCGCCTCTACACCGATTTCCTGCCCCCGCGGGATTGGGTCTGACCGAGTGAGTCGGCGCGTCGGCCTGATGGGGGGCAGCTTCGACCCGGTCCACGCGGCCCACGTCGCGTTGGCCGAGTCGGCCCTGAGGCACCTGGCGCTCGATGAGGTCCGCTGGATCCCGGTCGGGCAGGCCTGGCAGAAGAGTCGTCAGCTGGCCTCGTCCGAGCACCGCGTCGCCATGGTGCAGGCCGCCATCGCGCACGAGCCGCGTTTCGTGCTGGACCGAATCGAGGTCGACCGCCCCGGGCCCTCCTTCACCCTGGACACCGTTTGCAGCCTGCAGGCCCGCCACCCCGACGTGGCCGAATGGGTGCTCATCATCGGCCTGGATCAGTTCGCCAACCTGCCGACCTGGCAGGGGTGGGGCGAGTTGCTGCAGCGCGTCACGCTGGCCGTTGCCACTCGGGGGGCGAGCCAGATCGAGCCGCCCGAGGCGCTGCTGCAGCGCCCGCACCGGCTGGTGACGCTGCCCATGGCCCCCCGCGCCGTTTCATCCACCGACATCCGGGCGAGCCTGCGGCGCGGCGACCCCCCTGAATCTCTGGTGCCCACGTCCCTTCCCGAGGGCGTGGCGCGCTATATTGCAACCCATCAACTCTACGCCCCTGGCGACCCCCGCTGAATGGACATCCGCAAACTGCAACGCGTCATCGTCGATGGCCTGGAAGACGTCAAGGCGCAAGACATCGTCGTCTTCAACACCGAGCACCTCTCGCCCCTGTTCGAGCGCGTGATCATCGCCACCGGCTCGACGAACCGGCAGACCAAGGCGCTCGCATCCAGCGTGCGCGTTGCCGTCAAGGCTGCGGGCTTCCAGGTGATGCGCACCGAGGGCGAGGACAACGGCGAGTGGATCATCGTCGACTGCGCTGCCGCCGTCGTGCACATCATGCAGCCGGCCATCCGTCAGTACTACCAGCTCGAAGAGATCTGGGGTGACAAGCCCGTGGCCATCAAGCTCAAGGCCCAGCGCGTGGGCCTGGTCAAGGCGTCCGAGCCCGATGAAGACGAGCCCGTGGCGCCCAAGAAGGCCGCTGGCAAGACCACCGCCGCCCGCAAGGCCGCGGTCACCAAGCCTGCTTCCAAGCCCGTTGCCAAGCCCGTTGCCCAGAAGGCTGCAGCCAAGAAGGTCGCCACGAAGAAGGCCGCCGGCAAGCCGGTCGATCAGTTCGAAGACGTCAAGCCGGCACCCAAGAAGCTGACGGTCAAGAAGGTCGCCTCCAAGAAGGTGGCTGCCAAGGGCATCAGCCCGAAGGCCGTCCAGAAGGTCGTGGTCAACTCGCCTGAGGCCAAGAAGCAGCCGGCCCGCAAGGTCGCTGTCAAGAAGGTCGCGGCCAAGAAGGTGTCGGCTCGCAGCGCTGGCGCCACCAAGCCCGCGACCAAGAAAGTGGCCGTCAAGAAGGTGGCCGCCAAAAAAGTCGCCGTCAAGAAGGTCGCAGCCAAGAAGGCACCGGCTCGCAAGGCCGCTCGCTGAGCTGAGTCGCCAGGTCGACCGCGCCCATGAAGTGCACCGTGCTGACCATCGGCCAGCGCCTGCCCGACTGGGCTCAGGAGGCTTGCGACGACTACCTCAAGCGCTTTCCGCCTGATTGGCGAGTCGAGGTCAAGGCCGTCAAGGCCGAGCCCCGCGAAGGCAAGCCGGTGGCGGCCATCATGCAGGCCGAAGCCGCTCGCATGGAGGCCGCTTTGCCCAAGGGCACGCGCCGCGTCATCCTCGATGAACGCGGCACGCGCCTGACCAGCGTGCAACTCGCCCAGCGCACCGAGGCCTGGGAGCACGACGGCCGCGACGTGGCCCTCATCATCGGTGGCGCCGATGGCATCGACCCCGCCTTCAAGCAAACCGCCGATGAGGCCATTCGCCTGTCGGACATGACCTTGCCGCACGCCTTGGCGCGCGTGCTCCTGCTCGAGCAGGTTTATCGCGCCTGGTCTCTGCGCCACAACCACCCCTATCACCGGGCCTGAGTGGCAGGCCGACTCAACACAGGCCGCTGCCATGTCCGTGTCTTGCGCTTCACCCTCCGAACTGGCGCAAAGCCCAGGCCCCTGGCTCTACCTGGCCTCGCAAAGCCCGCGCCGTCGCCAGCTGCTTGATCAGCTGGGCGTGCGCCACGCGCTGCTCCTGCCCGATGCCGATGAAGACGCCGAGGCCCTGGAGGCGGAGCGCCAGGGCGAGTCCCCGGAGGACTACGTTCAGCGCGTGACGCGCGCCAAGTGGCAGGCATCCATCGAGCGCTTGCAGGCGCGTGCCTTCCGCGACCCCCAAGCCTGGCCCATGGGCCCCATCCTGTGTGCCGACACCACCGTGGCCCTGGGCGACACCATCCTGGGCAAACCCACCGACGCGGCCGATGCGGCTCGCATCCTGCGGACGCTCTCGGGCCGCTCGCACCGCGTGCTGACGGCCGTGTGCGTTCACGGTCGCCTCAGCGTGAGCACCTCGCATGTGCAGTGGCGCGAGCTCGACGACGGTGAGGTCGAGCGCTACGTCGCCAGTGGCGAGCCCTTCGGCAAGGCCGGCGCTTACGCCATCCAGGGTCGCTCGGGCGCCTGGACGCGTCGCATCGACGGCAGCCACAGCGGCATCATGGGCCTGCCCTTGTTCGAGACCGCCGAGCTGCTCAAGCCGATGGGGTGGGCCTTCTGATGGCCGGCGGCGAACTCGGCAAGGTCCTCATCGCGGGCGCCAGTGGGCTGGTGGGGCGTGAGGCCTTGCGCCTGTGTCTGCAGGACCCGGGCGTCAGCGAGGTCCGCGCGCTGACGCGCCGCCCCTTGACGCTCGACGACCTGCTGGGGCCGTGCGAGGAGCTCAGCGCGGCGCAGCGCGGCAAGTTCCGCCCTTGCGTGGTGGACTTCGACCGGCTGGATCGCCACGCCGATCTGTTCGATGTCGACAGCGTCTTTTGCGCCTTGGGCACCACCATCCGACAGGCGGGCTCGAAACCGGCTTTCCGTCGCGTGGACTTCGACTGGCCCCTGCAGGTGGCTCGCCTGGCCCATGCCCACGGGGCTCAGCGCTTCTTGCTGGTCAGCGCCCTGGGGGCTTCTTCGGCCTCTCGGGTGTTCTACAACCGAATCAAGGGTGAGCTCGAAGACGCCCTCGGTGACATGGACTGGCCTGTGTTGTGCGTCGCTCGGCCCTCCTTGCTGCAAGGCGAGCGCGTCGAGTTTCGCCCGGGCGAGCGCCTGGGTTTGTGGCTGTGCCGCGTGTTCGGCGCGCTGATCCCCGACAGCCACCGCCCCGTGCACGTGCGCCAGGTGGCCGCTGCTTTGCTGGCCGCCTGCCGCGTCGCGCAACCCGACGGGCCCGCTCGCCGGGTGCTCGCCAACGCCGAGCTGCGGGCCATGCTGTAAATTGCGTCGCATGCCCCATTCCCAAGACATCCTCATCAACTGGACCCCCCAGGAAACCCGCGTCGCCGTCATCGAGAGCGGTGCGGTCCAGGAGCTGCACGTCGAGCGCACGCTCGAGCGTGGCCTGGTGGGCAACATCTACGCCGGCAAGGTCGTGCGCGTGCTGCCCGGCATG
>Ga0209300_1001228_pt1 | contig 10489 bp, 9 predicted proteins | sample Shrwel_input2_RT_FD_187535 | JGI IMG/M metagenome (GOLD analysis project Ga0209300, IMG submission 187535) | Subsurface microbial communities from deep shales in Ohio, USA - Utica-3 well 1 S input2 RT (SPAdes) (version 2) ... | reverse complement strand
GATAACTAATGGAATAGACTTGCATTTTATCCTGATAACCATTCTTTGTATCACCAGCTTCAATCAGTGCAGCTTGGATTTCCCATTGATTGTATTCATAACCAATCTCACCAACAGTTAGATGAGAGTTGATTACGGTCTCACCTAGACCAATTTGAATTGATTGTTCAGCTTTTGATTTCTCTGAATAACCAAAAAGGATAACAAAAACAACAGCAAAAATTAGGACTGCAATTGCTGTTTTATTCATGTTTTTCACTTTATCTAATAGTCTTTCATCTTTCATTATACATTCCTCTTGTACCATGCTCGCTGTTCGTGTTTGTGTTTGATGTTGGTGTGGTCGCCAGTGCGGGCTCCCGGGGAGTTGGCAGAATCAATCTTCATGCTCGCAGTATTAAATGATCCGCTCTAGGTCCAACGGCAATTTCAGCGGTATATTCAACAGTAGGTCCGCTACCTACTTGTGTTTCATTAATCAACAATCCTTCGTTATAGCCACCCGGACCACTTTCACCATAAGTGAGTTTGATGAATTTAGCTGTGCCAGCGTTACTAGGAATAGCATCAGCAGATTCATGATCCGCTACTGGAAATTCTTCACCTACACCTCGACTGGCGTAAGGGTTGATTGCTTTGTCTAATGTTTTACTCATATCAATGAGCCTCTACTTATTTTTCTTTATTTAACCATCTTTTAAATATTTGCTACTCACAAAACACAAGCAACAAAGTGGGCTTGACGGCACTATCGTGCCTGCCCACTAAGAAACGTAGCGAGCGGAGCGGAACGAACTGTAGAAGAACGAGGCAGAACGCCAAGAGAAGAGCCTAGCGAAGACGCCCGCAAGGGCGGCATCGCGACAATAGCCACACGAGTGCACAAACATATTTTCTCGGGTATAGTTTCGGTGCCAGTCACCACCAAGCATATTAGTACCAGAAGAACTTAATGCAAAATCAGATTTAGCAATAACACCATTCATGGCACGATTCACACCACTTTGGTCAGTAAAAAAGACCTGCTCTGCGCCATTACCCCAAGATAGAGAACCTGAAAGATTATTCAGATCAACTGGAGCTGTTACAGAGTCATACAATGTGCTTAGATGTGAGGAATTACCCCAAACATCGGTTGTTCCATTCCAACCATTTGTTAAATCACCAATAGCAACACTCTCTTTCAACAGATAGATGGTATTGCCGATTCCAGATCCTGAAGCAGTTGAACTAGAACCAGCCTGTGTTAACCCAATCTGAACTTCCCACATTCCACCATTTACATCACAAATACCACAATCTTGGCCATTATGAGTGGTCCTATTAAATGGTTCACCAGAACCTGTTTTGGGTTTTGATGCTGTTCCTGAATCCCCCGCCGATTGATAACTTACAAAAGCATCATTAACATCACCCAAAGAATTATCGTTGCACCCTTTTGGATAGTTGGTTGTGTCTGTCAAATCCAACCAACCACAAACACTGTTGTTTGTGGAATTCTGTGCATGTGCTAATGCCAGTAATCCTAGTGCTGATTGCATGAACAATGTAGCAACCTGATATCCCGCACCACGTGCACGAGACAAAACAATTGAATCATGCAATTGACCAACACAATCAGTCATTCCACTTGAATTTGTATAATTGGCATCTGTAGTAAGTGAAATTGGAATACCATTCTTCACAGAAACTGAAATATTGGAATCGGTTGGGCTTTTTGATGCAGTGTATTTGTCATAGAAGAAACCTTTCTTCTCAACACCACCATCAATGAAAGCTCTATGCAATACAAACCCATCGGCATTAGCTTCCGCTTCATTTGCATACCATTTCGTGCCACGAATTTCAACCGTATTCAATCCATAGCGGTCATATTGTGGTGCGGTTGCATCTCCAATTCTGTAGTAGAACTTAGGAATGAAGACCATGACAGAACCATTGTCATGCAAATAATTCCCAAATGAATCAGAAATTTGATTATTATAACCAAAGAAAGGTGAAAGGCCTACAGTTGCCAGTTCTGCATTGTCGTCATAAACACCAACACCAAAACCATATGTTCCCGGAACACCAATATCACCAATTGGTTGATTTGGTGTTAATGTATCTTCTTTCAACACATAACGGACATCACTCTCAGCCTTTGTGAAATGATTGGCAACTTCAAAATTCCTAGCTTCCATGATAATATAATCAGTACCACTAGGAAGATTTTGTGGGAAGACTAGAGTCTGTCCATCGGAGTCGTCATAGTCATCTGGTTGGAGATAAAGCCCATCAATATAGACTTCAATGTTACCAGAAGTAAAACCACCGGGAACAACAATGGTATCTGTGATACTCACTGTGGTTCCATTGGTACGTACCAATGAGGCTTTTGGAATCGGTTCTACGCCAATGTATCCCATTATTGACCTCCTACCAGACCAACTTTCTTCAGTTCACTCAAATAACGATCATCAACAATAGTCTGAATTTTTGAGTATCGTGTAATCAGACGGTTGAACAGCTCATTAACATCTTCAATGGACCCACGAATTTTGATCTCACCACTGTCAACACCATTCAGAAATGTCTGATTTCGAGTGGCATAGGTATCTTTTGTTTCTTGTGTGAGTGCATCTGTACCAAAATAATCTGCCGCAAGGCGAGAAGTAAGCATGATGTTTAATTCAACAAGTTTCATGCAATCGGCAACCATGTCATACAGATCACCAACTTCGTCTTCCAATGTATCCCTGAGAATTTGTTTTTTTAGAGAAGCAAATCTCTGTCTTTTCAGAGATCCCACAATATCATCAGTCAGAGTAGCTTCTTGGAAATTGATTTCAGGATATTGTTCTGGAATATCCGTGTTAAATGGGACATGAACATACGTCACCCCATCAACTTCACCCAACACAGTCAGGTCATTGTCTTCGGTATTTTTAAGCGTTTTGGTGGTTCCAAGCGGCCCTTCTTCTTTGTAGATAGTAAACGAGTAAATCATGGTAGAACCTCTTCGGCAAATTCTCTTTGTATTCCTTGAAACGGAATGAATCTATAATTCTATTTATAAGCCATACATAGGATGATGTATGTTTTGCATGAGCCAGAATTGAAGTAATAACAATCCAATCTTTCTTTTTGACTGCTTTACTGAAATTATGGAGTGATCTTCTTCTAATAAATCTCTTTGATCTCCATGTTCTGAATCCTACAAAATTGATACCCTTCGATATTTTTGATATCTTCCACTTACTAAGTCTCATGCCTAGATGTTGGTATAGATTTCTCTTTACATGAATAAGAAGGGATTTTGCTTTTTTCTTTGACAATCCAATAAAAACAATATCATCAACATAACGAATATAATGTTTTATCTTTAGCTTCCTTTTTGAGTAATGATCAAATCTGTCAAGATATAAAACACCACATATCTGAGCCATTAGATTACCTATCTCCATCCCATATCCAGTATTAGAATCATTCTTTGGATATAGCATAATCAAATTGACAATTCTAACATCATCAATAATTCTAAGGAAAGACTCTTCAATCACATCATGACTCATTCTGTTATAGTACTTCTTCATATCAATTTGGAGATAATAAGCATCTCCAGAATGTTTTCTCATGAATGATTGGCATCTATCTGATGCTTTGTGATTTCCTTTGCCTATCCTACAACCGTAGCTATCATGTATCATTCTTTTATCAATATGTGGGTATATCAAAAGATAGATTGCATGTTGAACAACACAGTCTCGAAATCTCGGAGCGGCTATATTTCTTTTCTTGTTGTTAGCTGGACAATATAAAACAAATTTGAATGTCTCTGATGGTCTATAGGTTTGACTTATTAGTTCTTCGTGAAGATCATTAATATTTTGGGTTAACTCTCTTTCAAAAGAAAAACATTCATCACCTTCTCTTTTTCCTTTTCTTGCTTGAAGATAGGCTTCGTAAAGGACTTCTTTTGATGCTATTTGTTCTAGAGTAACAGGGCAAGAATTCTTAACCGTGCCCGTGTTTGCAGATTTCGCATTACGCAAGATTAGTCGTCCTCATAGTTTCCAGTGTTTCCTGTTGGAATGTCAGGTAAGAACCTATGATCGGAGCGGAACGAATTGTTGTTGTTCGAGTTAGAACGCCAATTGTTGAAGTTCCTAGCGAAGACGCCCGCAAGGGCGGCATTGTTCCAATTGCCACACGATTGCACATATTAACGACTAACCTTTTTGCCTCTGTTGGATTCGACTTCATTTGTCTTTTTAATCCAACCGCCTATCATTCTTCCAATTTCATCAATCATTTCATTGATACATTCAAATCTTGAATAAGCATCTCCCTGTGGTAATGTTGGTTTATGGTCTTTATAATGGAAGTATCCTAACTCAAAATAAGCCAAGAAATCCATTCTGAGTTTTTCGTGTTCAATATCTAAATTTGTTAGTGTTGTTTTCTTATGGTAGCGTTTCTCGCATTCTGTGAGTAGACCATAGATTTCATAAAGTCGATTTCTAATGATTTGACAAAAAGCATACTTTTCGTGACGAGGAGCATGATTTAAATAGATGTTTGATTGTTTCATCAAATCAACCATTTTTCGGTTCAGTGTTGATCTATTATCCTTTCGACTCATTAGAAATCCTTAGTAGTAAAATTTAATTAACAGTGCTACTCACAAAACACAAGCAACAAAGTGGGCTTGACGGCACTATCGTGCCTGCCCACTAAGAAACGTAGCGAGCGGAGCGGAACGAATAGTCGCCGTTCGAGTCAGAACGCCAAGAGATGAAGATCCTAGCGAAGACGCCCGCACGGGCGGCACTGTTCCAACGGCCACACGAGTGCACAAACATATTTTCTCGTACATATCTATAAACTCCATCGTTTCCAGTCATATTTATACCACCAGAACTCATAGATGTATCTGCAACTGGACTTACACCACTCAATGCACGATTAATACCACTTTGATCTGTGAAGAACAGTGGCTCCGAACCATTGCCCCACTCTAACCATCCTCCGAGGCCACTCAGATTAATAGGCGCATTGATAGAATCATATTTAGTGGAAAGATGAGTTGTATTCCCCCAGATATCAGTTGATCCATTCCAACCGTTAGTAAGAGTTGCAAAAACTTCAGACTCTTTTAATACATAGATGGTATTTCCAACACCTGTTCCTGATGCAGTGGATGAACCACCCGGTTGTGTGATACCAATGTTTGTTTCCCACATTCCACCATTCACATCTGCAATCCCACACATTTGACCGTTGTGAGTTGTTTTTGAGAACGGTTCACCAGAACCTGTTTTGGGCTTTAAAGACGTGCCACTATCGCCAGCAGATTGATAGGAAACTTCTGTGTCGTTTACATCACCCAAAGAATTATCATTACACCCTTTTGGGTAGTTGGTTGTATAACTTGGATCAAACCATGCGCAGGCAGATGAACTGCTTGCATGTTGGGCATGTGCAAGGGAAAGCATAGAAATGGCAGACATCATGAAAATAGATGCACAGTTCCATCCAATGCCACGTGCCCTAGATAGTGTCACAGAATCATGCAATTCACCAACACAACCAGTCATTCCATTAGAACGAGTGTATGACGTAGAAGTTGTTAGGGAAATGGGAACACCATAGCGAACACTTACCGAGATGTTACTATCATCAGGGGATTTACTTGCCATATACTTATCATAGAAGAAACCTTTCTTCTCAACACCACCATCAATAAATGCCCTATGGAGAATGAAGCCATCTGCATTAGCTTCCGCTTCATTTGCATACCATTTTGAACCACGAATTTCGACGCTGTTCACACCAAATTGGTCATAATTTGGATGTTCTGTATTACCAATCCGATAATAGAACTTTGGTATAAAAATAACAATCGAACCATTCGGGTGAATGTAATTACCGAATGTATCTGATGCTTGAACTTTGTTATCCTTCAGAGGCATCAAATCTGTTAGTTCAGCTTCATTTGGATAAACACCAACACCAAAACCATATGTTCCCGGAATGCCAATATCACCTACAGGCTGAGAAGGAAGAAAAATATCATCCCTAGCAACATAGTCTTGAAGGTATTGCTCAATAACACCATTTGTCTGTGCTTTCGTGTAACTGTCATAAAGAGCAACTTGTGACTTGTTACCTATATATCCACCCATAAATCACTCCTTATGCTGGTGTTTGTTCAAGGAAACTGATAGTCAAATCAACATCATTATCACTATCACCATAGGCTGTGATCACATCACCCTCACCAACTACCACTTTGGATGGAGCACCTGCTTCAAGTGCAGAACCAACAGGAAGTGGTGTTTCAATACCAGTAATTAGATAACCATTAACATCAACATGAAATGTGTGGTTTGCTGAGTTATCATTATTTGCAGCACGGATACCAACAATTGTTAGAGTTTCACCAGTACCAACAGTATAAATTGGTGAACCGGAAATTGTTGCCCTACCTTGAACGCTTTTGAGTAAGTTTGCCATGTTTAGTAACCTTTATTAACCGAGTGCTATTGCAAAAACCACAGCACTATCTTCTGCAATGGTCGTTGTCTCTTGCTCATCTGTAAAAAGAGCTTCGTTTTCACTATTTGTTCTGATTTGATTTGGGCCAGTACCCATATCAACAATGGCCGCACTACCCAACTCATCAATTGTTAATGATGCTTTTTGCCAAATTGCTGAACCAGTGGTTGCATCCAAACAAATCCAAATCTCATCCGTAGTAGTATTAACCCAACGAGAAAACGCACGATAACCCTGTGATTCATCATCTGTTGCTGTTGGATCAGTTGTCGCACTTGGGTTATTTTTAACACCCAACTCACGCAGAACCGAACTAACATCACTACCCGAATAGGGTGTATCAGTATTGTCAAATGTGATAGAATTAGCATCATGGGCTGTTCCAGATGCAATGTGATCATTGGTATCAACAATGGTATAGATCAATTCTTGAAAGTTGGTGTCCAACTCTTCATAGAGCAAAGGACGACTAACCACCGATCGTAATGTGACGTTATTTTGATCTGCCGCCATAATTTGAAATCTCTTAGTTTAATTCTTATTTGTATTTATTATGATGTTCTGGTACTAACATAACCCGTTTCAAAGTAGAGATCACCGCTTTCATCTTCATCACTATAATCTTGTGGCACATATAAGTAATAATCAGACCAATTAAACTTAGACATATACCCTTTCAAATTAGAGTATTCATAAGCATCAATTCGATCTGCAAGATATTTTGACTCAAGATTGTATCCAGTTTCACCATTCAAATAATCTTGGTCTAATGAATCAAAATCAGACTGATTATAAAGACGAATACTTGCACCGTCTTTGAATCGATTTACAAAGTTGTAGTTACCACCAAGGCCATACTTATGAAGAACATTAATTAATGCTTCTGGTGGTTCAATAATATCTTGATAAGTAAGAATCAATTCAATGATATTAATAACACTTAGTTGACCAAATAGTACAAATCCACCCGGGTGCAAAACACGTTTCACAATATCGGCATAAGCAGTGAAGTCTTGTTGTGTGCGAATTGCGTATGAATAGTTTTGATAGAAGTAACTATCCTGAAGATACATATTTGAGGATAATTGCCCCTTTGTACCTTGGTAATATCCTTTAACTGGTTTAATATATCCTATACTCAATTTACCATCAAATAGAGGATCATTGTCTGATATAACAGAATAAGTTGTTCCTGTTCCTATCGGAAGATCCAAAACATTAGCAGATACAATTTGTTGTTCGTCATTAATTTCATCAACAACAATATAGCCCTGATATGCAGGCATAACCACTTCAACAGAATCATTTTGATTGATTAATGCGGACAATACAAATCTACCATTAAATTCAAAGTTAGTAATTAATACAGAATTAATATAGACATCTACATCATTTTTATCAAAGAACGAAGTAACTCTTGTATCAAATAATCCATCTTGTTCAGATGCTCTTTCTACTCTATAATTAGATAAATTATCAATAAATAAACGTTCACCATTAAAGTGACCATCACCACTATCGTTTATACTAATAGAAGAACCTGTTTTGATTAACCATTCTTCGACACCAGCCTCAGTTTCTATGGGATAATCTTCTTTAAATTCTCCATTAATATTTGAAACTGACAATTCTGTAACAACATAACGACCAACATATCTAGTTCTCACTCTCTGAACAAGAGCAGTTGCAGTTTCAACAATATCACCATAAACTGGTCTTGTCTGAGTAATAGTCTGAAACTGGAACTGTTCTAGATTATTTTGATTATGTGTTACATAGATAATTGATTCACCAGATATCCATACACCGTCACTTGTTTTTAGAATGTTCTCTTTTGGTAGATAAATTGATGTTGTCTGTTCACCAAACAAAATTCTAAACAGAAACTTATATGAAGCATGACTACCGCGTGATAGATTAAATTTTTTTGACCACTTAATAAATAGTTCTTTATCAATAAGAACATCATCAGGAATATCAGAAAGATATTCTTTTTTCATCACTTCAACATATTGATCCAAAGTCTTTTCAAAGTTAAGATAGTCCATATGATTTGTTAATCTTTCTTGAGGACTACCTTCACTTGTCATCCACTCATAATAAGCAGCAAGAAAATCATAGAATCTTGGATAGTCTTCTATGATATGACTTGGTATTTGGCTTAGAATTGTATCAATTGTTGCCTTAGCCATCCCTTACCTCAAAACCTGAGTGGTTCTATCTTTGATATCAAGTAGTGTTGTTTCTACTGAGTTAATGAACACAACCATATTGCGCTTAACATAAAAATTATCTTCAATTGTTTTCACATTAATCTTCATCTTTGATTGGTCTTGTATCATGTTTAGAGTAAACTCAATCCCACCAGTTTCATAATCTACTGTACCTACTTCATTTGTGATTGTTTGATTTGATTGATTTACGTATGATACAAATATAGAACCACCGTCATCATACAATCTGTGTTCTGTGCCATCTGAAGCAATTTTAAAATCTTCCATTGATATAGTATTTTCTTCTAAAGCATTTTCAAACTTAATTGTATATACAGGATTTTCAAAACGAAGTACATCAAATTCATAAGAACAAACTTTATCAATATTCACACTCGTAATACCAGGAATAGACATAATCTTTTCATTAAGTAAAGATTGGTTGTAAAATTGACCAAAGTTGTATAATGAATCTGTGCAATTATCAACAACATTTTTAACCTCAAGGCTTAATTCATTAAACCCTTTAGTAGTAAGTCTGTTGTCATAAGCAAATTCAATTGATAGATCTATACCATATTCATCTGGATTTGTAATTGTTGGTGTGATCGAACCGACATTATAATCAGATAAATAATCTTCCATTTGTTGTTTCACAGCATTTGTGATTAAACCACCTTCTTCAGACAGGATTGAAATAAACACAGAGCCATAAACAGGTGGGTCGTTCTTTTCTCCACCCCAAGAAATAGCATTCCTAATAAAAGAGAACTGTTGTTTTAGCAATGGAATATAATCAGAGTCTGTCAACCCCCTGTTTTGACTTTGGTATGATTTAGGAGCAAAGAATCGAACATCTTCAATATCTTCTTTATCAGTACCGCCGTAAGATTTAGTTGTGACATTAATTTGAATATTTGAGTACCCACCAATTAAAGACCCAGATACAAGTGAAGTTACTCCATTTGCATGTTCTAATTCTGTAGCAACATAAGTTAATCTAACAACGCTATTATCATCTGGTTCATTACCAAGAACATCTCTACCAAATGATACTTCGTATTGACCTCTTGTATTCTCAGACAAGAAGTAGACCGATGATGTTGATGATAACTGATCTATAGATCTTGCTATATTGTAAACTCGATCTTCACCATTGCTTTTAGCAACAACGCTTAGTGTGGACGTATCACAATTAGAATTAGGTATAATAACAGGTTCATTACTAAGATGGATGAGGTTTGAAGTCAGTAATGATCCCTGATATAGATTAACTCCCGATGCTTTATATGATTGTGATGTACTGCTATAAGTTAATGTATATGGCTCGATATTTGTAAATGTATATGATTGACCATCAACTGATCCAATAAATGGTGTACCAGTTTCAAGAACAATTGATGTTGGTGCATTTGTTGTATCAGTAGGTATAACTTCAATTGTACAAATCAACCGAGATGCAGTTGTAGACTTTGCAGTATATGATAATTTTTCTGCATGACTAATCACATTTTGTCTAATTTGAGCACTTTGAATAAATGATTCATTGGATAACATATTTGCAAGAAAAGCATCATAATGACTATTCCTCACAAGCAAATCAATTAGTGTATTGATTGTAGAGCCTTCAAAATCAAAATCATCAAACTCACCAGTTGATTGCAGGAAAGTAATCAACTCCTGTTTGAGTGAACTATGATCAAAGTTTGTGATATCGATTTCTTCTCGTGCCATGT
>Ga0209300_1001227_pt1 | contig 10491 bp, 8 predicted proteins | sample Shrwel_input2_RT_FD_187535 | JGI IMG/M metagenome (GOLD analysis project Ga0209300, IMG submission 187535) | Subsurface microbial communities from deep shales in Ohio, USA - Utica-3 well 1 S input2 RT (SPAdes) (version 2) ... | reverse complement strand
GTGTGGCTCAGGCCACCTCCGCCCCAGCCCACCACCTGCTGCGGCCGAGGCTGCAACGGCTGCGTCTGGGAAGGCTACTACGCCGCGGCCACCTACTGGCGGGACGAGGCCCTGCTCATCCTCGACGACGGGGCCTGAACCGGCTGGGCTGCCATGCCCGCTTTCAAACCACCTCGAAGGTGAAGTCGCCCTGCGCGTTGGCGCCGACGCGGATGCGCTCGATGGCGCGCCCCTCGGCCATGCGTGCCAGCACGCTGTCGGCGATCTGGGGCAGCAGGCTGCCGTTGAGGATGTGGTCGACCGCGCGCGCGCCGGTGTCGACCTCGGTGCAACGCTCCAGCACGGTGTCGATCAGGTCCTCGTCGAAGCTGAGTTCGGCCTGGTGGTTGACGCGGATGCGCGCGGCGATGCGTCCGAGCTTGAGGCGAATCACCTCGGCCAGCACGTCGTCGTGCAGCGGGTAATACGGGACCACCTTGGTGCGCCCGATGAAGGCTGGCTTGAACACCTTGTAGAGCACCGGGCGCAGGCCTTCGGCGAGTTCGTCGGCGGCGGGCAGCTGATCGGGCGCCTTCATGACCCGGCCGCCAGCGGCCTCGTCGTGGTGGAAACAGGCCTGCATGATCTGCTGCGAACCGGCGTTGGACGTCAGGATGATCAAGGTCTGGCGGAAGTCGATCTCGCGGCCTTCGGCGTCGTCCATGCGGCCTTTGTCGAACACCTGGAAAAACATCTCAAGCACATCCGGGTGAGCCTTCTCGACCTCGTCGAGCAACACCACGCTGTAGGGCTTGCGGCGCACGGCTTCGGTGAGCACGCCGCCCTGGCCGTAACCCACGTACCCCGGGGGCGAGCCCTTGAGGCCGCTGACGCTGTGCGCCTCCTGGTACTCGCTCATGTTGATGGTGATGAGGTTGCGCTCGCCGCCGTAGAGGATGTCGGCCAGGGCCAGGGCGGTTTCGGTCTTGCCAACGCCGCTGGGGCCGGCGAACAGGAACACCCCGCGCGGCTTGTTGGGGTCTTCCAGGCCGGCGCGGGCCGTGCGCACGCGCTGGGCGATGGCCGCCAGCGCGTGATCCTGCCCGATGACGCGCTCCTGCAGCGTGGCTTCGAGCTGGCGCACCGTCTCGATCTCGTCTTTGACCATCTTGCCCAGGGGGATGCCGGTCCAGCCGCTGACGATGTCGGCCACCACGTGACCATCGACCTGGAGCGGCACCAGGGGGGCCTCGCCCTGCAGCTCACGCAGCTCAGCCTGCAGGCGCAACAGCTCGGCTGCGTCCGCATCGGGCAGCCCCCCGGCTTGCTGCTCGGCCTGCTGACGCAAGGTCACGATGGCCTGCACCGCCTGCTGCTCCTGAGCCCAGCGGGCCTCGTCGGCGGCCAGTTGCCGCTGCAGGTCCAGGCGGGCCATGCCCAGCTCGTCCAGGCGCAGGCCCCGCTGGGCGCCGCCGTCCAGGCGCGCCGCCACCTCGCGCTGCAAGGCCGCCGCTTCGGCGTCGAGCCGATCGATGCGGCGCCGGGTGTCCTCGATGCGCGCCGGCGTGGCGCTCTGGCCCAGGGCCACCCGGGCGCAGGCCGTGTCCAGCACGCCAACGGCCTTGTCGGGCAGCTGCCGGTCGCTGATGTAGCGGGCAGACAGGCGCACCGCCTCCGTGATCGCCTCGTCCAGCAAACGCACGCCGAAGTGCTTTTCCATCAGCGGCGCCATGCCACGCAGCATGGCGGCGGCCACGACCTCGTTGGGCTCCTCGACCTTGACGACCTGGAAACGACGGGCCAGTGCCGGGTCCTTCTCGATGTGCTGCTTGTACTCGCCCCAGGTCGTGGCCGCGATGGTGCGCAGCTCGCCACGGGCCAACGCAGGCTTGAGCAGGTTGGCCGCGTCGCCGCCTCCGGCCTGACCGCCCGCTCCGATCAGCGTGTGGGCCTCATCGATGAACAGGATGATGGGATGCGGGCTCTGGCGCACCTCGTCGATGACGTTCTTGAGGCGGCGCTCGAACTCCCCCTTGACCGACGCCCCCGCCTGCAGCAAGCCCATGTCCAAGACGTGGATGGCCACGCCCTGCAACACGGCCGGCACGTCGCCACCGGCCACGCGCAAGGCCAGGCCCTCGACCACGGCGGTCTTGCCCACACCCGCCTCGCCGGTGAGGATGGGGTTGTTCTGGCGGCGGCGCAACAAGATGTCGATGACCTGGCGGATCTCGGCCTCGCGCCCCACCACCGGGTCGATCTGGCCAGCTCGGGCGCGCTCGGTCAGGTTCGTGGTGAACTGGTCGAGTGCGGGGGTGCGACCGCCCCCTGCGGCACCCTGCGCACCCAGGTCGCTGGCGTCCTGCCCCGCGGCGCTCGCACCCGACTCCATCGCAGCCAGTGCTTCCGGCGACTGCGCGGTCAGCTCCGCCAGGCGATGCTTGAGCTCGGCCAGGTTGAACTGCGCGAGCCGGCGCGAACTCCGTGCGGCCATCTGCGCCAGCGACGGCTCGGTCAACCAGGCCAGCAGCAGGTGAGCACTGCGGATGCGCGCCGAAGGCGAAGCCAGCGAAGCGATCAGCCACGCCTGCTCCAGCAGCACAGGCACATGCACCGAAAACACCGGCGGCCGATTGCTGCCTGCGGCAAAGCGAGAGAGCTCCGACTCCAGGTCGTGTTGCAGTCCCTCGGTCGACACCTCGGCGTGGCGGCACAAGGTGCGCAGGTCGTTGTCGGGCTGCCCCTGGGCCAGCAGCGCCAGCATCAGGTGCTCGATGTCCACCTCGTGGTGGCCGCGCTGTTTGCACAGCACCACGGCCTGCTCGGCCGCTCGGCGGGTGGTGTCATTGAGTTTGGCGATCAGCAGTTCGAGCGGATGGGACATGGTCGGAAGGGGCGTTCGAATCGGGTTGAAAGGGAGCACAAAGCAAGGTCATCAGGCCGCGGCCTGGATGTCGTAGCGGACGTCGTCGCGGTCGCCTTGGGCAGGGCGGCTGAGCACGAAGGTGTCCCAGCCGAGCCGCCCGCCATGAGGCGCACGGCCGGACTGCAAGGTGCAGGGCCGCACCTCGTCCTGACGCAGCCGCAACCGGATTTCGTACTCCAGCGAAGGGCCGTACAGCAAGCCCAGCCAGTGGCCAAGGGCTTGCGCGCCGGCCCCTCCGGGCAGGAAGCGCTGAAAACGCCGGGACTCCAGCGGCCCCAAGGTCAGTCGCATGCGCAGGTTGCGTTGCCACACGCGCTCACCCACCAGGGCGGTGCGGCCCAGGACCCCGCCTCCACCGAGACCGCCCGCGTCCCCCAGGTGGGTTCGCCCCGACTCGGGGACGCGATACCAGCGTCCGACAAAGGGCTCCACCTGCACCGGCACGCCCAGGTGGCGTTGCAGCAATTTCTGCAACTGCGCGGCCGGCAAGGTGCGCTGCTGCAAGGCCCCTGCGAAGTAGGCCAGCCCCTCGTCGGCCACCCCACCCTGCTGCGCGCCCAGGCGATGTCGCAGGCCCTTGAGCCCCAGGCCGGCCAGGGCCAGCACCTGAGGCGTGAACGCCCGCTGGCGATCCGACTCGTACTGGATGGCCAGGCGGTGCTTGCGCCAGGCCTGGTAGAACAAGGTGACCGAGCGGTGGCTGAACACCTCCAGGAAGGTGCGTGCCGACCGGTCTCGGCCCTTGAGCTCGGACTGCGCCAGCAGCTCCGTGTAGAACAGAGGCAGGGCGCCCGAGACACCCAGCAAGCCCATGCAGGCAGGCGTCAAGTCGACCCTCACCAACTCTGAAGGCAGGTTCACCGCCTCAGGCGAGGTCCACTGGGCGTGAAGCGACTCGATCTCGCTGGCCGGAAAGCTCAGCGAAATGGAGGTGCGGAACTGCACACGCTCCAGCCCCGAACCCGGGCCGCGACCTTCACCCAGCCACCGGTCGAGCAGGCGCACCGCCTGGAAGAAACCAAAGCCTTGTGGTTCCAGCAGAAGCTGGTTGATCACAGGAGCGGGCGATCGCCATGACGGGGCGGGCATGCGATGAGCTCCTCTTGCGTGCGCGCCGACACCACCGTCAGGCGCGAAAAACTGTTGGCGTGCACGTACAAGCCAAAAAAGTGGTCCATGACCGAGGCAAACAGGCCCAGGCCCGAGCCAACGAAGCCGTCCTCGTCCACCGTCAAACGCACGTGGGTGCCTCGCACGAAGGTGGCGAACGGCTCGCCAGGCACCCAGGCCGTGTCGGCTCGAAAGTCGATGGCAACCAGGGCGTCGACCTGACGCCGGTTGCTCACGCTGTGCGGCAGGTCGTACAGGCGCAGCAGCTCCTTGAGCGCATCGATGCCCCCACCGCTGAGCGACAGGTGGTTGAGCGACAGCTGCGAGATCAGGCGCCACAACATCCCCCGCCCGCGCTCGATGCGGTGGCTGCGCGTGGGCTTGCGCAGCAAGGTGATGCTGCGAGCCGGCCCCCCGCCCTCCATGAACAGGTCGCCGCCCACCGTGCCAGGGGCGAGCAGGTTGGGCAAATCGCGGTTGGTGGCCAGCACGTCCAGCGACAGGGTCTCGACCGCAGGCACCAGCGGGTTCTGCGAGGCGTCCACGAGGGTCAGCGACACCTCGTGCCCCGGGCTGCGTTCGGCGAGGTCCTCGTCGCGACTGAGTTGCCAATACGCCAGGCACGCAGGCCCGTCATCGCGTTCGGCGGCCTGCCCCAGCCCCGACATCAGATCGTCGTGCTGCAGAGAAAAGAAGGGGCGAACCTCGTCGATGGCCTCACCATGCGCAGACTGCCGAACGCGGTAGACGCGCTGCAGGGAGTGAACCTCATGGCCATGGGCGCGACGCCCGTCCACCACCACCGGGTAGGTCGCCTGGCGGTGCGTCACGCGGATGGGCTCGGCCGCTTGGGCAAACAGGTTGATGACCGGCACGGCCCCCAGCACGATGTTGTGGGCCGCGACCGTCTCCAGCAAGCGAGACTCATCGGAGTCCGATCGAACGCCCTCAAACAAGACGTGCAAGGTCAACCGATGCGATTCGGCACCGGCCTCGTTCGCGGACACAGCAAAGCCAATGCCGGCCGCATCGCCGCCAAGGCGATCCGGCGCACCCTCGAGCGCCCAGGCAGCTGGCAGGTCGACGAAGTTGAATTTGTCCGGGAACGCAAAATACTCCGACAGCAATCGGTACGCGGGGTGAGCACGTTCGTCCCACTCGATGAGGGCCTCGTCATCGGCGAAGCCCACGGCCTGAGGCAGGGCCCCAACACGCGATCCGATCTGCCAGGGGTGATGGGGCTGGCGTTGAAACAGGGTCGCGCGGGCCTTGCGGCACAACGCCTCTCGCAACACGCTGACCTGGGAGGCTTCACCGTCGAGGTGCACACGCAAGGGCCGGTTCAGCAAAACCGCCCAGCTCACCAGCGGCGAGCGCTTTTCCAGCGTGATCGACAGCACCGAGGTCACGCCCGCCGGCAAGGGGGTTCCGGCCGGCGCGTTCACCGCGTTTCGGTACGTCACCTCGACCACGCTCAAGGGCAGCAAAGCGGTGTCGGCCGTGGTGCGGAATCGGCAGGTCACGCCCTTGACCGGGCGGCTGTTGAGCATCGTGCCCCTGGGCACGGTCACCACCTGGCTCACCTGGCTGGCCTGGCTGCCCAGGTCGAAGCGGGCGATGGCGCAGGAGGGAAAGGGCCGCAGGTAATGCGGGTACAAAACCTCCATCAGCGACTCGGTGAACAGCGGAAAGTCATCGTCGAGTCGCTTGTGCACGCGGGCCGACAACAAGGCAAAGGCTTCGATCAGCCGCTCGACATGGGGGTCGTCACCCACGTCGCCGCTGAGCTGCAAGCGGCCGGCGATCTTGGGGTACTGGCGAGCGAAGTCGGCCGCGCGCGTGCGCAGAAACGCCAGTTCGCGCTCGTAGTGGGGCAGGAGGTCGTCCATGAACTGCTGGGTTCGACTCAGGCCCGAGCCGGGACTGGGTCGGATGTCGGGAAGGCACCCACGCTTCGGGCAGCGGGCGCACCCGTGGCGAAACGCGCCTGAGTGACCTGGTAGCGTGACGCAGAGGGCAGGAGCACCGCGTCGAAGCTGACGCTCTCGCGGTTGGGACGCACCACCAAGGTCGCGCGGATGGTGAATTGCAAGGAGCCACCCGCGGGGCCGGTGCGCTGGAATTCAACACTGACTTGTTTGAGCCGGGGTTCGTGCATCTCGATGGCTTCTGCCAGGCTGCGGGCGATGAAGCGCTGATCTTCCGAGCTGGCCATGACCCGGTCCGCAAAGTCGGGCACGCCAAAGCACACCACTGAGCGACGCACATGTGGGCCCACGCCGACGGCATCGGACAGCAAGGCAGAACGCGTGTTGAGCAGCCGCTCCAGGTCACGTGCCACGGCGTCGCGCAACTGTTCGATGGTGCAGGTCTGGATCAGGCCTTCGGGGACATCGACATCGACGCCCAGCAAGCGATCAAGCAGGCCGCGTCGGATCCGGGGGGTGGAGGACATGTCTGGCGTTTGCGCTTGTCATGGAAGAAGGCGGGGCACCCGGCCCCGCCTCGCTCACGATGCAGGCTGAAAAATCAGCCCCTCATCAGTTCGGAGCGTCGAAGGCGGCCTTGTTGGTCGCAAGGCTCCAGGAAGCCACTTGACCCGGCTTGGACTTGCCGTCCATGGTCTGCTGGGTGTAGGTCCACTCGACGGCGGAGTAACGCAGGCCAAACGTCTCGGTCGGAAGGCCTTCGGACTCCACGGTGGGAACCACCTGCGAGATCAGCACCTTCTTGAGGCGGATCTTGAGGTAGAGCACGCGGTCGTTGGTGCCGTTGGCGCGCATGAAGTGGATTTCCACGTCGTCGTACAGCGTGCCAGCCGAGCAGGCTTCCCACAGCTGCGGGCTGACCAGGTCCAGGTCCTTGGTGAAGATCATTTCACCGTGCTCGCAACGCTCGGCGGTGTGGCCACCTGCGGTCGAAGCCGTGGCGGACTTCGGCTGACGAATGATGTGGCTCCAGCTGATGGCTTCGAACCAGGGGGCTGCGTGCTGCGTGCCGGCACCGGCATCACGGGACTCGCCCTTGATTTCCTTGCCGTTCAGCGGCTTGCCAAACTTGATGTAGATGTCTTTCATGTTCACTCACTCCTGTGTTGATGATCCGCCGCGACTGCAGGCAGCCGCGATCGGTCGGGTAGAGCTGATCACTTCGAGCCTTGCGGCAACTCGGCGACCAGTCGCAGCGAAACCGACAGTTCGTCGAGTTGGTAATGCGGCCGCACGAATGCCACGGCGCGATACGAACCGGGGCGACCGGGGACTTCGCTGACTTCGACACTGGCTTCGCGCAGCGGCTTCTGGGCACGGACCTCCTGAGAGGCGTCCTGGGCATCCACCACGTACTGCATCAGCCAGTTGTGCAGGTAGCGCTCAACGTCCAGGGTGTTGGCGAAACTGCCGACCTTGTCGCGCATCATCGACTTCATGTAGTGCGCAATGCGGCAGACCGCGAACATGTACTGGAGCTGGGCCGACAGGGCTGCGTTGGCGTTTGCCGCGTCGGTGTCGTACTTGCGGGCTTTCTGCGTGGACTGGGCGCCGAAGAAAGCGGCGTAGTCCGTGTTCTTGCAATGGACCAGGGGGATGAAGCCCAGGTCACTGAGTTCCTTTTCCCGACGGTCGGTGATGGCCACCTCGGTGGGGCACTTCAGCGCGATCTCGCCATCGTCCGTCTTGAAGGTGTGGGTCGGCAGGTCCTCGACCAAGCCACCGCCCTCGACACCACGGATGGCGGCACACCAGCCGTACTGCTCGAACGCGGCGGTCAGGCGGGAGCCCATGGCGTAAGCCGTGTTGACCCACAGGTAGCGGCTGTGATCGCTGCCATCGACCTCTTCGACGAAATTGAATCCCTCGGTGCTGGTGCCTTCCTTGGGGTCATAAGGCAGGCGCCCCAGGAAGCGCGGCACGGTCAGGCCGACGTAGCGGGCGTCTTCCGACTCGCGGAAGGACTTCCACTTTGCGTAATCCACGGTGTCGAACACCTTGGCCAGGTCGCGAGGGCGACCCAGCTCAGTGAAGGACTCCAGACCGAAGAGCTCGGACGACGCGGAGGAGATGAAAGGCGCATGGGCGGCGGCCGCCACGTGAGCCATCTGCTCCACGAAGTACATGTCTTCGGCACCACGGCCGATTTCGTAGTCACCGATCAGGGCGCCAAAAGGCGCGCCACCGAAGGTGCCGAATTCTTCTTCATAGACCTTCTTGAACAGCGTCGACTGATCGAAATCGATGGCCGTCTTGAAGTCCTTGACCATGTCTTTTTTGGTCGCGTTCAACAGCTTGATCTTCAGGCGCTCGCCCGTGGACGTCTGCTTGCAGAGGTACTGAAGGCCGGTCCACGTGGACTCCAGCTTCTGAAAAGCCTCGGCGTGCATGACGGCGCTCAGCTGCGCCGAAATCAGGCGATCGATGTCGGCGATGCGCGCGTCGATGCTGGCGGACAGGTTGTCGGACACCGTGACGGTGCCGGCCATGACCTCGCGAACCAGCTCACCGATGATGTCCTTGGCTCGGGCGTGCTCGACGTCGGTCTTGGCGACCTTGCTGCGCGCGACGATGTCATCCAGGAGGCCCAAGCCATCGGTTGACGATGCATCCAGAGCCAGGCCTTGTGCTTGCAGTTGTGCGCTCATGGCATCACTCCTTGGTTTGCGCGTCGGAAAGCTGTGCCTCGGCTTCGAGGCGACGGCGCTGCTCGGTGTTGCTCAACACCTCGCCCAGTGCGTCTTCCAGCTTTTCATTGCCAGCCAGCTTGTTGCGCAAGTCGGAAAGCTTGGTGCGGGCCTCCAGCAACTTGCGCAGGGGCTCGACCTGCTGCACCACCGACTCGGGACGGAAGTCCTCCATCTGGTTGAATTGCAGGTTCACGGCGAACTCACCCCCGTCAGCAGACAGCTTGTTGGGCACCCGGTAAGAGGCGCGCGGCGCCATGCCTGCCATGACCTCATCGAAGTTGTCCATGTCGACCTGGACGAACTTGCGATCTTTGAGCTTGGGCAGAGGGTTGTCGGCATCGGGTTGACCGGTGAAGTCCCCCATCACGCCGACGACAAAGGGGATTTCCTTTTGCTCGATGGCGTCACCCACCTCGACGTCATAGGTGAGTTGCACACGCGGGGGACGCACGCGGCCCAGCCGCTGTTGAACACTGTCTTTCTTGGCCATGACCAGACTCCTGATGAACGGGTTTACTGCAGAGCCCCGAAGGGGTTGTTGCGGCCTGTGCCTGCGGGAACAGGTCTCGGCACTGGGGCGGATTTGCTGGAAGGAACAGGGGCGATCGCGGCCGCTGCCGGAACCGGGGGAACCGCTGTCGGCGCTGCCGTGACGGGGCCGGCTGACCGCAGCGCAGGCCGGCTGGGCGCACGCTGACCTGTTCGGGCACGCCCCGGGGCTGAATCCGCGGTCGGCTGCACGGGCCCGACGGCCGTCGGCGCAAGGAGGATGGGCTCGCCCAGGGCTTCGTGGATGATCCGGGCAACGCTCTCGGCTTCGCTGCGCGTCGAGCCATTGACCTCGTTGACCTTGCGCAGGTGGTCCAGCGCCTGGGCGCTGACGCGCAGGCCACTGACGGCGAGGATGCTGCGAGCGGTGAGGTCGTTGACGTCGCGCTGAATGGCCTCTTGAGCCTGCGTGATGGCCTGCCCGTATTGGCGAGCCTCGAAGTGAATTTGTGCTTTTTTCAGCCAGGGCTGCTTGGCCGACGGGTCGACGCGAGAAGCGGCGTCCAGGTGCGACAAGGCCTGATCGGTTTGCCCCTGCTTGAGCGCCTTGTCGGCGGCGGCGAGGGTTTCATCGAGCCTCTCCTGGGTGGCCTGACGAGCGGCCTCGGCGGACCCGGCTCCACCCACGGTGGCGCACCCTTGCAAGCCGGATGTCGCCAGCAGGCATGCGGACAAAGACATGGCCGCAAACAGCCTGCGGCCCAGGTTCAACCTGTTCAATCTGACACTCCCTGATCGTTTATGTGGGTCGCCGAAACACGAGATGCCGACGACCTTTGCGGCGGATTAGAGCCGAATTAACTTGGCACCTCAGCCCTCTTTGGGGGGTGATTTACAGACTCTTTCAACTGGTTGCAAGTCACTCTCCCCCTTGCTGGGGGGAGCCACCCAAACGCGACCCAATGCCTCCGTACACTGCACGCCGGCACGCGGTGGGCACCCATCCGGCCACACCAAAAAAACAGCTCAGACAGGGAAGAAACGCATGCTCAAGATCGGGCGCGCGCGCGCCGGTTCGCCGGCCCGCCAGCGCATCCTCCGTCGATGGCCCCACGTCGCTGGCAGCGTGATCGCGGCGACGATGCTGGCGTCGTGTGCGTCCCCCCAGCTGCCCGCCGACGCACCCGGTGCGCCGAACGGAGGGCTGATGTCGATGCTGGGCTCTGCGGCAGACAAGGTCATGGAGTCGACGGGGCTCAAGAAGCCGGAGGTGCCCGACAGCGCCCTGCCCGACCGCCGCATCTCCTGG
>Ga0209300_1001225_pt1 | contig 10504 bp, 8 predicted proteins | sample Shrwel_input2_RT_FD_187535 | JGI IMG/M metagenome (GOLD analysis project Ga0209300, IMG submission 187535) | Subsurface microbial communities from deep shales in Ohio, USA - Utica-3 well 1 S input2 RT (SPAdes) (version 2) ... | reverse complement strand
TTGCAGATGAGGGGGCAGAACACGACGATCCGCAGCTGCACTACCTGAAGTTGCGTGGTGGCTGGACCTTATCGCGGGAGCAGCAGGCGGTACTGCAAGCCCTGGTGGCCTGGCGGGAACACGAATGCCAGCGCCTGGACCGACCACGAAACCGCGTACTCAACGATGGCCTGTTGATTGCCGTTGCCGATCGCCTGCCCACCTCTCTGGCAGCTTTGAAAGATGTTCAGGGCGTGCCGGGAGGCTTTGTCCGGCGTTACGGAGAGAAGGTTCTGAGCCTGATCGAGGAAGCGCGAGAGGCAGACTACTCAACGCTGGAGTTGATCCCTGGTCCTTTGACCCGCGAGCAGCAGGCGACGTATCGGTCAGTAAAAAAGTACTTCAAAAATATCGCGGAAAAGGCGGATGTTCCAATCGAACTTCTTGCACCAAGAAAGCGGCTGGAAAAAGTGATCAAACACCGTACTCTGGCCGGCGACCCATTTTTTGAGGGCTGGCGGCTGGATCTTCTGGCACCGGTCAGATCCGACATCGAGGAATCTCTGAAACAATGAAAGATCGACAATTTGTCTCGGTATTTCGCAGCAGCAAGAAAGCCGATACCTACATCTATGTTCGCCGGGGCCATAAATGGGACGAGCTGCCCGAGGGCCTGCGTTCGATTTTCGGCAAACCGGTACACGCCATGGATTTGTTGCTGACACCGGAGAAACAACTTTCACGAACCACTGGCCAGGAGGTCTTCGAGGCGCTGTCTGAAAAAGACTTTTTCCTGCAGATGCCGGAAGAGCAGGAAACCTATATCGTCGATTTCAAACGCAAGATTGAGCAAAACCAGAAATGATCGCTCAGGTTCCCTTCTGGCAAAGAAAGCGACTGCATGAAATGTCGCAGACGGAATGGGAATCGTTGTGTGATGGTTGCGGCCAGTGCTGTCTGCAGAAACTGGAAGACGAAGACACTGGCGACGTTTACCACACAGAACTGGTTTGCCGCTACATGAATACCGACAACTGCCGTTGTACGGTGTATGAGGAGCGTTTGCAGAAAGTGCCCGGTTGTACCGTGCTGACGCCGGAGACCGTCGGTGATTATCACTGGCTGCCTGCTACCTGTGCCTATCGCACCCTGGCAGAGGGAAGGCCGCTTCCGGCCTGGCACCCGCTGGTCAGCGGTGATCCGGAAACGGTTCATCAGGCCGGGATTTCAGTTCGGGGCAAGGTGGTCAGCGAAGATCGCGTGCCGGAAGAAGACTGGGAAGAACACATTATTCACTGGGTTTTGTAATGTTTGATACCGAAACGTCATTGGCCTACGGAATTTTCTGGGTCGCCTATTGCTTTGCCTTCGTGGTTTTTTTCTACATGATGAAGGCATTATTCCGGGTGCTGCCGTTCTACGGTTTTCGCACCTTGTTGCTCTCCGCGCTGGTCGTGCTGCTGCTGACCCCGGTGGAATCTCCGGAAGTGGCCGGCTGGTGGATTCCCGCCTGGCTGTTTACCGGCTATGAACTGGTGCTTGGTGATGCCGATGCGGCCGCCGGAGGGCTATTCAATTTCGGCGTTGCGGGACTGGTTATGTTGTTGGTCTGGATTCTGGATCTGGTCCGGTACCGCCTGGTACGAAAATAAACCGAATAAACAATAACAGGATTTAAGGTAGGCGAAGGATGAGGAATCGACTTCACAGTTTGTGCCTGGTGCTACTGGTGGCGGGCTTGCTGCCGTTACGAGTGTTTGCTCAGGACCCAGCGTTGACACTGCCGGAACAGGCCGATGTCAGAATCGTAGTGGATATGTCCGGTTCCATGAAGGAGACCGATCCGGATAACCTTCGCCGTCCGGCTGTGCGTCTGCTTGCGCGGCTGTTGCCGGACCAGTCGACAGCCGGGCTCTGGACCTTCGGCCAGTATGTGAACATGCTGGTGCCCCACGGACCGGTGAATGACGGCTGGCGCGAGACCATGATCGAACGCTCCGAGCGAATCAACTCGGTGGCCCTGCATACCAACCTGGGCCTGGCTATCGAAAAGGCCAGTGATGACTGGCTGACCAACGGCACCCTGGAAAATACCCACCTGATCGTGCTCAGTGATGGCAAAGTTGATATTCCCGAAGGGGATGCCGCTGACCAGGCTGAAGCTGATCGGATTCTTCAGGAGCTCGCTCCGCGTCTTGCCGAGCAGGGGGCGACTATCCATACCGTGGGTCTGTCCGAGCTGGCCGATATCGAGTTTTTGCGTGAGCTGGCCCGCCAGACCGGTGGCAGTTTCCGGTTGGCGCAAAGCGCTGAAGCACTGAATCTGGCCTTTGCCAATGCTCTTAACAGTGCGGTGCCCCAGGAACAGATACCCATTGAGGGTGATGGCTTCAGTGTTGATGAAAGTGTGGAAGAATTCACTGCCCTGATTTTCTCGGGAAAACCTGCGGGCCAGGAAAGCGGTTTGAGGCTGGCCGCACCGGACAGCGATCCGTTTTCCGCAAGCAGCACACCGGAGAACGTTCGCTGGGCTGTGGAGCCCGGCTACGACCTGATTACCGTGACCGAGCCGCAGGCCGGCGAGTGGCGCCTGTTGGGTGAGCTGGGGCAGGGCAGCAGAGTAACGGTGGTCAGCGATATGCGTATGGCCGTGGCGGACATTCCGGCTGAGTTTTCGGAAGAAGAGCCTTTCAAGATTGAAGTTGCGTTTTACGAAGAATCGGAAAAGCTGAAGGACCAGGGCTTTCTCGATGTCATGGAAGTGACTTTAGCCATTACCTCCAGTGATGGCCGTAAGGGCACTAAAGTACTGTCGCCGGAAACGCCGCCTGAAGACGGCGTATACCGGGATCAGGTAGGCAAGCTGCCGAAGCCGGGCCAGTATGAAATTGAGGTTATCGCGGAAGCGGAAACGTTTTCCCGTAAATTCAGCGCCACCACTAATTTTGTGGTCCCCGGTGAGGAGTTACCGGTACCCGTGGTGTCTGAGCCGTTGGTGCCGGATCTGAGCCAGCAGGTGAATTCGCCGGCGCTTGTGGGTGAGCCCGAAACAGCCCCGGAGCCTGAAGCCCAGCCTGAGCCAGAGGTGGAAGCACAGCCTGAGCCGGAACCAGAGCCGGCTCCGCCCGAACCAGAAACAGAAGCAGCCCCCGAACCCGCCGCAGTTGAGGAAGAACAATCCGAAGAGCCAGCGGAAAGCGGATTATGGGGTATGCCGTTATGGCTTATTGGTGCCGGCGCAGCCGTTGTTGTGGGGATAGGTGCTCTCGGTCTGTTCGCCGCTTATCGCAAGAAAAAAGCCCGGGCAGAGGCTGAAGAGGCCGCTGCGGCGGAGCGGGAAACGGTTGAAGATCTGCCCCCGGAAGCGCCGAAAGAAGAAGCCGCCCCGGTATTGGAGCCTGAAGCGGATTCAGAGGCTCAGCCGGGTTCAGAAGAAATTCCGGAACTTGAGCCAGAACCTGAGCCTGAACCAGAACCAGAACCAGAACCAGAACCAGAGCCAGAGCCAGAACCTGAGTTGGAGCCAGAACAGACCGACGAAGAAAGCCTGTTCGACGATGAATCGGCCGAAGAGAAAATTCCGGAGGTTACACAGCAGGCGGAAGCAGAGCCTCAGGTCGGGGAGAATGATGAAGATATCCCCGTTGCGGAAGAAGAGATAACGGAAGAGCCCGTACAACCGGAAACCGAAGAACCGGAAAAACCGGCGGAGCCAGAGGAACCGGAGCCGCAGCCGGAGGAGGAAGAAGACGAATTCGGGCTCGAGGATTTCGACCTGTCGGAGTTCGACGATCTGCCGGACTACGAAAGTGAGTTCGACAAACTCGACGCTGACGAAACGGATCCGGACGAGGCAGGTAACGAAAAGTCAGACAAGGACGAAAAAGACGAAGATCGGAAAAAGTAACCAACAGGAAACCAACAGATGAAGTTTACCGGTACCGATAAATACGTAGCCACCGATGATTTGCAGATGGCCGTTAACGCCGCCATCTCGCTCCAGCGCCCATTGCTGATCAAGGGCGAGCCCGGCACCGGAAAAACCCTGCTGGCTGAAGAAATCGCCCAGGCCCTGGGTAAGCGGCTGATCCCGTGGCACATCAAGTCCACCACGAAAGCTCAGCAGGGCCTTTACGAATACGATGCGGTGTCCCGCCTGCGCGATTCCCAGTTGGGTGATGAACGGGTCAGGGACATCGGCAACTACATCGTCAAAGGCAAACTCTGGGAAGCGTTTGAGGCTGACGAACAGGTGGTGTTGCTGATTGATGAGATCGACAAGGCCGATATCGAATTCCCCAACGACCTGTTGCTGGAACTCGACCGCATGGAGTTCTTCGTTTACGAGACCCAGAAAACGGTACGAGCCAGGCAACGGCCCATTGTGGTGATCACCAGCAATAACGAAAAAGAACTGCCGGACGCCTTCCTGCGTCGCTGCTTCTTCCACTACATCAGCTTTCCGGATCACGACACCATGCAGAGCATTGTGGATGTCCACTTCCCGGGTGTTCAGCAACAACTGGTTCGTGAGTCCCTGGACGTGTTTTTTGATGTGCGAAAGGTGCCCGGCCTGAAGAAAAAGCCGTCCACCTCGGAACTGATCGATTGGCTCAAGCTGCTGATGGCCGATGAGCTGTCGGCGCAGGCACTGCAAGACAAGGACAAAAGCTCGGCATTGCCACCGCTGTATGGTGCGCTGGTCAAAAATGAGCAGGATGTTCACCTGCTGCAAAAACTGGCGTTCATGGTACGTCGCCGAAACTGATTTCTGGCACGGGCTTGCTTTATGTTGATCGACTTTTTCCTGGAAGTACGCCGGGCCAGGGTTCCGGCCAGTCTGCGCGAGTTTCTGGACTTGCTGGAAGCACTGGAGCAGCGCCTGGTGTTCGCCGATATGGAAGAGTTCTATTATCTGGCGCGCCTCTGCCTGGTCAAGGATGAGCGGCATTTCGACAAGTTTGATCGTGCCTTTCAGGTCTATTTCGAGGGTATCGAAAACCTGGATGAATTGCTGGAGTCGCTGATTCCGGACGACTGGCTCCGGGCGGAATTTGAAAAGCACCTGAGCGCCGAAGAGAAGGCCAAAATCGAGTCTCTTGGTGGGCTCGAAGAGCTGATCGACACCTTCAAGAAACGCATGGAAGAGCAGAAAGAGCGCCATGCCGGAGGCAACAAGTGGATCGGCACCGGCGGTACATCGCCCTTCGGGGCCTATGGCTACAACCCGGAAGGTTATCGTATCGGCCAGGATGGCGGTCGCCATGGCAGGGCTGTAAAGGTCTGGGAGAAGCGTGAATTCCGGGATCTGGATGACAGTGTGACCCTGGGTATCCGCAATATCAAAGTGGCCCTGCGCCGGTTGCGTAAATTTGCCCGACAGGGGGCTGCCGATCAGTTGGATCTGGACGATACCATTCGTTCAACGGCCCGAAACGCCGGCTATCTCGACCTGAAAATGGTTCCCGAGAGGCACAACACCGCCAAGGTGCTGATCTTCTTTGATGTGGGTGGTTCCATGGACCCGCATATCCGTGTGTGTGAAGAGCTGTTTTCAGCGGCGCGGCTGGAGTTCAAGCACATGGAATATTTCTACTTCCATAATTTTGTTTATGAAAGCGTGTGGCAGCACAACCTGCGTCGAATGAACGAAACCGTCAGTACCTGGGATGTGCTGCATACCTACCCACCGGATTACAAAGTCATATTTGTTGGTGATGCCACCATGGCGCCCTACGAAATCACGCACCCTGGCGGCTCCATTGAACACTGGAACGAGGAGGCCGGAGCCACCTGGTTCCAGCGGATAACCGAGCACTTCGACAAGGTGGTCTGGCTCAATCCACTGCCCGAGGCTTACTGGAATGGCGGTGGCTCACTGGCAATTACCCGACAACTGGTCAATGATCATATGTATCCGCTGACTGTAGAGGGGCTTGAGCAGGCCATGCGGGAACTGAGCAAATAAAAAAAGCCGATGCGGTTGAGGGCATCGGCAAAGGCTCGGCGTGTTCAGCGGGGTGGCCGGGATGGTTCCCCCGCTGGTGTTCTGTTGAGCAAGTTCGGGGCCAATGCCGAAGTGTTTCGGGCAAAATCAGGGGGCTGGCCCTTTAACCCGGCTGTTTTCGATGCACTCTTGAAGCCCGCTAGCGGTACAGTGTCAAATAGGCTGACACTCTGGTGCCCGGCGCTCAGTTCTCGATAGTGATTTTCGGCAGGTTGGGCTTACGCAGAGAAATTTTCTCGTTGGGCGCTACTACTTTCGCCTCGCCGGTGACCACTTGTTGGTCATTCTGATTGCGGACGTCACACTGAAACACCACCCGGTTTCTACGTTCCTTTCGCAGCACCGTCAGAGTGACTGTCAGGGTGTCATCGAGTTTCACCGGGCGCTTGAACGTCAGACTCTGTTCCAGATAGATCGTGCCGGGGCCGGGCATAACCGTTGCCAGCGCCGCGGAAATCAAAGAGCCGCTCCACATGCCGTGGGCAATGCGTTCCTTGAACATCGATTCTGCTGCGAACTCGGAATCCAGGTGGACGGGGTTTACATCACCCGACACCGCGGCAAACAGTACCAGCTCATCTTCTGTCAGCGTGCGTGTGAAGGTGGCGGAATCACCCTCGTTCAGTTCCTCGTATGTGATGTTCTCCAGAATGTCCAGGGTATCGCTCATTAAAAGCTCCGATATGGCGGTATTTGGGGGTGAAGTGAAGGATCTGTTTTCTGAAAGCTACCTCATCACGAATAAAACTGCTATTCTCTTTCCGTCTTCAAAGATTGATACCTTTGTAGGGTTGATTTTTTAACCAATTCGACCTTCGAACAATATAATAATCAGGGAGTCTCCGCGCCCGTCCGGTGCCTCCCAAAGCGCTAACCAGACAGGAGAAGGTGATGGATTTCAAGCAGTTCTATCAGGACAAATACCCCGCTGGCGTACCTCTTGAGGTAGACCTCAATCAGTACAAAAGCATGGTGGATGTGTTTGAGCAGGCCGTAAAAAAATATGCCGACAAGCCTGCGTTCTCCGCAGTTGGCGCAACGCTTACCTACAGCGATCTGGATGTTCAGAGCCGCAACTTCGCAGCCTGGCTGCAAAACTGTACAGACCTCAAACCAGGCGACCGTATAGCCGTTCAGATGCCGAATGTCAGCCAGTATCCCGTGGTTGTTTTCGGCGCCATGCGTGCCGGACTGATTGTGGTGAACACCAACCCACTGTACACCACGCGTGAAATGGAGCATCAGTTCAACGATTCCGGCGTGCGGGCATTGGTGATTCTGGCCAATATGGCTGATAACGCCGAAAAAGTGCTGCCCAATACCGGCATCGAGCATGTCATCATCAGCGAAGTGGCGGACATGCATTCGCCCCTGAAGCGTACTTTGATGAATGCCGCCGTTAAATACCTGAAGAAAATGGTGCCGTCGTTCAACATTCCGGGTGCTCATAAACTGCCAGCTGTACTGGCTGCCGGAGCGAAAGAGACCTTTACCCCGGTTGAAACCACGGCCGATGATCTGGCCGTACTGCAATACACCGGTGGTACCACCGGCGTCGCCAAGGGTGCCATGCTGACTCACGGAAACCTGATGGCCAACCTGATTCAGGTTCGCCCGATGCTGGAAGATCAGGTGACAGATGGCCAGGAAGTGGTTATTGCGCCACTACCTCTGTATCACATTTATTCCTTCACGCTGAACTGCGGCATCATGCTTGAAGCCGGTGCCCATAACGTATTGATTCCCAACCCGAGGGATATCCCCGGCTTCGTCAAAGAGCTGAAGAATCACCGCTTCACCGCTTTCATCGGCCTGAATACATTGTTTGTGGCGCTGTGTAATAATGATGACTTCAAGGAGCTGGATTTTTCTGCGCTGAAGCTTACGGCTTCCGGTGGGATGGCATTGACCAGTGATACCGCGAAGATGTGGCAGCGTGTCACCGGTTGTGAAATCAGCGAAGGCTACGGCCTGACCGAAACCTCACCCGTTGTAACTTTCAACCCGCACAGTGCCATCCAGATTGGCACCATCGGCTTGCCTATTCCTCATACAGAGATCAAAACGCTGGATGACGATGGCAATGAGACCGCAATCGGTGATCCGGGCGAACTGTGCGTGAAAGGTCCTCAGGTGATGCGCGGTTACTGGCAGCGCCCTGAAGACACACGGAAGTCCTTTACGGAGGATGGCTTCTTTAAAACCGGTGATGTGGCACTGGTGCAGGAAGACGGCTATCTGCGCATCGTTGATCGCAAGAAAGACATGATTATCGTCTCCGGCTTTAATGTTTATCCGAATGAAGTCGAGGAAGTTATCGCCAGCCATCCGAACGTGGTGGAGTGTGCCGCCGTCGGTGTTGCCGATGAGAAAAGTGGCGAGGCGGTAAAAGTCTACGTGGTTGCCAGCAAGGAAGGTGTGACCGCCAACGAACTCAAGGAGTACTCGCGTGAGCGCCTGACGGCCTACAAAGTGCCCAAGCAGTTCGAGTTCCGGGATGAGTTGCCGAAGAGCAATGTCGGCAAGGTTCTGCGCCGGGAATTGCGCGACGAAAACGACGATAAGTAATGCCTCAGGCCATTGGCCTGTGTGAGACAAGGACCCTGCTACGGCGGGGTCTTTGTGTTTCTAAGGCCCGGTTTTCCCGCTAGACTGTGGCTCCCTTGAAATCACCGGACCAATGAGCCTGTTGCCGTTCAATGACTGAAACCACCCGAAACGATCTGACCGAAGATTCCAGAACCGATGTTGCTTCGCTGATGGGCCAGCTTGATGCCTGCAATCAGCAGGAAGCCGCCCGTATTATTCGTACAGTCAGCCGAAACAAAGGACGGCCGGGTGAGAAAGATCTGGCAAAAATGACCCAGTGGCTTGAGCGGGGCAAAGAGAAAGTTCAGAAACGACAGGCCACGCACAAGCCGGCCACGTTCCCCGAGGGATTGCCAGTCAGTGCCCGGGTGGACGATATCAGCGCCGCTATTGAAGCGAATCAGGTGGTGATCATCGCCGGTGAGACCGGCTCGGGAAAAACCACACAGATTCCCAAAATCTGTCTGAATCTGGGCCGGGGTATTCGTGGCCTGATTGGCCACACCCAGCCCCGCCGGATTGCCGCCCGCAGCGTGTCCAGCCGCATCGCCGAGGAAATCGGCGAACAGGTCGGCCAGCAGATCGGTTATCAGGTGCGTTTCACCGACAACACCTCCGATGCGTCCCGCGTTAAGGTCATGACCGACGGCATCCTGCTGGCTGAAATTCAGCACGACCGCTTCCTGGACCGTTATGACACGCTGATTATCGATGAAGCCCATGAGCGCAGCCTGAATATCGATTTTCTGCTGGGCTACCTCCGGCAGCTGTTGCCAAAACGCCCGGATCTGAAGGTCATCATCACTTCCGCGACCATTGAGGTGGACCGGTTCAGTGAGTTTTTCGACCAGGCACCGGTGATTGAAGTCAGCGGGCGTACCTATCCGGTGGATGTTCGTTATCGCCCTCTGGCCGGTGACGAAGACGACCGCGACCAGAGCTGGACCGACGGTGTGCTTTCGGCCATGGAAGAAATCGAACAGCATGAGCGCCAGGACAAAAAGCCGCCGGGCGATGTACTGGTCTTCCTGCCCGGTGAGCGAGAAATAAGGGCCCTGAGCAAAGTGCTGCGGCACGCGGAGTTGCGCCACACCGAAGTGCTTCCGCTGTATTCCCGGCTCAGTAACCAGGAACAGAACCGGGTATTCCAGAGCCATAAAGGCCGGCGCATTGTCCTGTCCACCAACGTGGCTGAAACCTCGCTCACGGTGCCGGGGATTCGCTATGTGATTGACACCGGCGTGGCACGTATCAGCCGCTACAGCGTGCGCTCGAAAATCCAGCGCCTGCCCATTGAGCCCATTTCCCAGGCCAGTGCCAATCAGCGGGCGGGGCGCTGTGGTCGTGTTGCACCCGGTATCTGTTTCCGGCTGTACGACGAAACCGACTTTATTAACCGGCCTGAGTACACCGACCCGGAAATCCTGCGAACCAATCTGGCCTCGGTTATTTTGCAGATGGCCACCTCCGGGTTGGGCGAAATCCGCCATTTCCCGTTTCTGGAGCCGCCGGAGCGCAAACAGATAAACGACGGCTACAAACTGCTGGAAGAGCTCAGTGCCGTGGACAGCAAACGTCGTGTCACCAAACTCGGGCGCACCATGGCACGTCTGCCACTGGACCCCAGGCTGGCCCGCATGCTGGTGACATCCGCAGGGCAGGGCAGCCTGGCCGAAGTCTTGATTGTGATTGCCGGGCTCAGTGTTCAGGACCCGAGAGAGCGCCCGCAGGAGAAACAGCAGGCAGCGGATCAGGCCCATGCGCCGTTTAGCGACAAGGAATCGGACTTCGCGACACTGCTTAACATCTGGAACTGGTTCGAGGAGCAGCGTCAGGAACTGTCCCAGAATCAGCTCAAGAAACTGTGTCAGAAGTCATTCCTGAGCTGGATGCGCATGCGCGAGTGGCGGGACACCCACCGCCAACTGA
>Ga0209300_1001224_pt1 | contig 10508 bp, 8 predicted proteins | sample Shrwel_input2_RT_FD_187535 | JGI IMG/M metagenome (GOLD analysis project Ga0209300, IMG submission 187535) | Subsurface microbial communities from deep shales in Ohio, USA - Utica-3 well 1 S input2 RT (SPAdes) (version 2) ... | reverse complement strand
GTCTGTTGAACGCCCTCGCCGGCCGGGAAACTGCCATTGTGACCGCCATTGAGGGCACCACCCGGGACGTGTTGAAAGAACATATCCACATCGACGGCATGCCGTTGCATATCATTGATACCGCCGGGTTGCGGGACAGCCCGGATGAGGTGGAGCAGATCGGTATTGCCCGGGCCTGGGAAGAAATCCGCAAGGCCGACCGCATCCTTTTGTTGGTGGATGCCACCACCACCGACAAAACCGAGCCCCACGAGATCTGGCCGGATTTCATTGATCAGCTGCCGGAAAATGCGCCAGTCACGGTGATTCGCAACAAGGTGGATCTGTCCGGTGAGCTGGTGGGTATCTCGGCCTTGCCCGGCCAGTCGGCCCCCGTCATTCGCCTGGCGGCCAAGTCCGCCGAGGGTCTGGATATCCTTCGGGATCACCTCAAGGAGTGCATCGGCTTTGCCAGCAGCACCGAGGGCGGATTCCTGGCGCGGCGTCGCCATCTGGATGCCCTGGAGCGAGCCCATGAATCCATGCTCCAGGGCCAGACCCAGCTGGATGGCTATGGCGCCGGCGAACTGTTGGCCGAAGACCTGCGTGCAGCGCAGGATGCCTTGGGTGAAATCACCGGACATCTGACTCCGGATGAGCTGTTGGGCAAGATCTTCAGTTCTTTCTGCATCGGGAAGTGAAGTGGTAAAAAAAGGGTTATCCACAGCAACCAAAAGCAAATCAAGTAACTGTTTATAAAGGGTTTTATTCTTTCTCGCTGTTTTTGTCTTTCCATTTTTCTCGATGATTTACCCCGAGAGTACCCCGAAGTATGGTCTTGGGGGACTCTTGGGGTACAAATGGAGGAAAAGGTGAAAATCAGCATCGAGATTCGGAAACCAGATACAGAAGGAAAGCGGGCAATCCGCCTGATTTACTATGGCGGTTCCTACACAGATCCGGAGACTGGCAAGCGTCGGCATAAGCGATCTCGGGAACCCTTGGATTTGTTCCTGTATGACAAACCCAGAACGCCTGCGCAGCGTCATCACAACAAGGAAGCCGAGCGCGCAGCTGAAGCAATCCGCGCAAAGCGCCTTTATGAATATGAAACCGGCAAGCACGGGCTCGGAGGCACCAATCAACTAAAGGCGAGCTTCTTCGATTATTTCCAGTCCATCACAGATGAAAAAGCCGCGGGTAGTAAGAGTAACCATTCAATCTGGGTTTCGACACTCAAGCATCTGAAAGTTTTCCACAGGCTTCCGGAGCTGACGTTTGAGGAAGTAGACCAGGCTTTCCTTGAGGGCTTCAAACATTACCTTACCCACATTGCACGCACTAAAAGTACCGCCCCTCTCAGCTCTAATACCCAGCATGCGTACTTCAATAAACTTCGGGCTGCTCTGAACCAGGCTGAGCAGCAGGGTATTATTCATGACAATCCGGTTCGTCGGGTAAAAAACATCAAACCCGAGAATAATCAGAGGGTGTACCTCACGGAGGAGGAGCTGCGGGCTTTGGCGAAAGCAGAATGCCGGTACGACGTCCTGAAGCGGGCATTTTTGTTTTCAGCAAGCACAGGCTTGAGGTGGTCAGATGTGCAAAAGCTGACTTGGGCGGATGTTGAACAATTTTACGACGGATATCGGGTCATCTTTCGTCAGAAAAAGACCAAAGGGCTGCAGTACCTCGATTTGAATCGCACTGCTATAAAGCTCATGGGACTTCCCAAGGCCCCGTCAGAGCGAGTGTTCAAAGGGTTGAAGTACTCGTCCTGGCACAACATGGAACTCACCCGTTGGGCTATGAATGCTGGCATCACTAAACACATCACTTTCCACAGTGCACGCCACAGCTTCGCAGTGATACAACTTTCCAGAGGTGTTGATATCTACAGCTTGTCTCGGCTGCTCGGCCACTCGGAACTGCGGACTACGGAGATCTACGCGGACATTATCGAGCCCCGGCAGAGAGAGGCAATGGTGAGTTTCCCCGAGGTCCTTTGATAAACCAATGGAGTTGCCCCCACCTCCTCCTGGAAAGAAAACATGTGCCGGGGCATCAAGCCCCGGCACTAGGTAGTAGAAGATTTTAGATAATCTTAGATCAGATCCGTGGATGTGCCGGAATCGCTTGATAATACTGAGCTTCCGGCATTTTGGGTGTGACTGTTAACACGGACTTTGTGACAGTTAGTATGGGGGGTGTGACTGTTAATATGGGGCCTCAAAATTTCAAATCGCCCTTTGGAGTATTCCGTAATAGTCCAGCCTATGGCACGTAACTCTTTCAGTGAGAGTCGTATCCTGGAAAGCCTTTTTCGAGTGGTTGACGCGCTCGCTTTCGTAGGGAAAACATATTCACAAAGTGTGCTGAGTTGTACTGTGCGTGAGCTACCGGGATTTATCCATCCGCAAAGGCGTTGATGGATAAGACGGGCAGTCTCACCTTTTAGTGCTCGGACTTCAGCCATGCTGATACGGATGTGTCGCTGCCTTCCAAATATAGAATCTGCTAACAGCGGATTTAGGGCGATATGGAATCCCTGTGTAGCTGAATCGCTGCGGTAGTCAGCCAGCAGCCTGAACCCGCGGCGTTGATTGCCATACTGAACGATTACCGAGACTTTCCACAGGCGTTCAATGCATACTTTTATCGGTTTTATGCAGTCAATCTGTGAATAACCAATTTCTTTGGCGAGACGACGGTAACTTGCCTCCACAACTATCGCGTCTTCACTTGTCGCTCCCCACCGCAGTTCAAGAAGCTGCCTGAGTACAATCCCTGTCGACTTTTTCGGTGTAGCCGTCAGTATTTTCCCTTCCGGACCGCCAAGAGCGACTAAACCCTGTAGTACCCGAAGATCATCAGCTCCCAAAGGCTCAGGTCCGCTGAATTCAATCTTTTGGTCTGGCCCGATTTGATAGACAACATCGAGCTTTGCGGTTCGTCTTTCCCCTCTCTTTAAAGCCCGAAAAAGGCCGGGCGCTAAACAATGGACGGCATCATGTCTGGCGTGATCCAACTCATACGGCTGCACGGCGCTGGATCCTCTTGGACGCTTGAGCAACAAGATCAACAGGTTGGAGCATTCCGGCTGTACCACGAATAAACCATCTTGGGTGAATTCCTGGATGGTAATTTGCTTTGCTAACGCCAAAACGAACATAACGGGAGATAGGTTCAGTCGTGATCCCGTATTTTTTAGCTTCACCGGGCGTCATGGCGGCAAGATAGCCCTGCCAGCGGATATTGTCGGTCAAAACTGACGAGCCTCGACTGGCCTGCTGCTGGTCTCCCGCTTGATTCCAAAGCGCGGCTTTACTCGTGTGATGCAGAAATAAGATGCTGCAGCCAGTACGTGACGCGATTAACTCCAAATGCCCAAGCAGCCGAGCCATCGCACTCCCGTCATTTTCATCGCATTCGTGAAATCTTCGCAGAGTGTCAAAAATTATTAGATCGTGTTCTTCAGCTAACCCTTGTAATGCGGTTATCCAGGTTGACGACAATAGGTTGGGTCGTATCCCATCCAGTGGCATAACCATGAGATTGTCTTCAACTATCATTTTTTGCTGTTCAGAGAGACCTTCCCCTATGGCGTACAAACGGTCTCCAAGCACAGGCAATGGATCCTCCGCGGATAAATAGGCGACCGCTTGGTTCTTAGGAGCTTCACCAAGGCCGAGTATGTCCGCGCCGGACGTCAGCCACACTGAGAGTTGTAGGGCAAAAATAGATTTTCCGGCACCCCCAGGTGCTACCAGAGCGCCAACGGAGCCCCGGATCATTCCCGGAATCAGAAAGTTAACCCTGGGGCCTGGGTTTTCGAAGGCACCTTTCACATTTATGGGCCAGTGAGAGAGTTCTCCCTCAAAAACAGTCGGATCCTGCTTGTTGATAAATCTGATAAAGTTGCCGATACCCATCACACACCTCTGCGAGCTCGATGTGCGTAGGTGCGAATACGGTCTGTAATCTCACCATCCGGTGTGACGCGATTGGATAGAGCCCATTCAATGATTTCCTCTCTTCGAAAATAGATTTTTTTGCCGTGAGGTTTGTAATGGGGCACGCGCTTCTCACTGGTCAGCCGGTATAGATAGCTTACAGACAGGCCTAAAAGCTCAGCGCATTCATCAACAGACAAAATCGGTTTCTCACTTTGGTGCTGTTTAGCTAGAAGTTGCTGTAATTTTTTCAGCTCGTTCATGATCTCGCCGGAAGAAGCGACGGGTTTTCGGGCTACCATTTGTTCTGCCATGGTTTTTCTCCTCGTGTGTGAAACAACGGGGATTAAGGTAAACCAGTATCAGAAAAAACTTGGCCTCTGGAACTGCCCAAAAAGGGCGGAAAGAGCGGGTTCCGAAGAAAATTTGAATTTTATTTAAAATCAATAAGTTATGGTTTTCCTGGTCAACATCTGACAACTGCCGTCAACACCTGTCAGCCAAAACTTTCACATGTGAAAGTTTTCACCGGGATCCAACCAGCGAAATCTCTTTCACATGTGAAAGATCCTGTCCCCTGGGATAAAGCTCAAAATACATCTCAGCGACTCCAAATGTCGCACTAAAGGTGTACCGTCGAGACAGATCCAAGCTCTCTCGCCTTATGCATGCTAATGCCTACCAGTGCGGTTGTTACCTGTGGCATCGCGCTATATATTGGTGGCTAACTTTTTAGGCAATTCCTGATAGGCGGTTGATAACTCACGAGCTCTATCAAATTGGGGAACAAACGCATGCACGAACTGGATGACCGCTGGTTATCGGTTGATGAAATTAGTCAGTACCTCGGCGTGAGCAGCGACTCGGTGTACCGCTGGATCGACAAGCATCGAATGCCTGCCCACAAAGTGGGCAGATTCTGGAAGTTCAAGAAAACCGAGGTAGACGACTGGGTGAGAGGCGGTGGAGCTTCGGATCAGGCGAACAAGGGCGGTCGCGGCGCATGACGAAGGACAGGTACAGGATTTCTTTCACCTCGGGAAGCTTGTATCACCGGGAATCAGTTCCCCTGGCAGAGCTCTATCAAGCACTGAATGACTGGGAAGCAGTGCGTACTCAAGCCCTGAGTGAAAACCTGCTTCAGGCCAGGACAGAAAGCACGGCCAAACGCACCTGCCGCGAGGCTATAGCGCGTCTGAAAACCCTGAACAATGAGGAACTGAAGTTTTTGGTAGAAGCGAATCACCAGGACCAGGCTCATCTGCTGTGGGTTGCCGTATGCCGTCTTTATCGTTTTGTTGCGGATTTCGCAGTGGAAGTGCTGCATGAACGTTTTCTGGCTATGAAGCTGGACCTGGGCCTGGAAGACTTTGATGCGTTCTACAACCGAAAAGCGGAGTGGCATGAGGAACTGGATAAAGCCAGCGACTCAACACGGGATAAGCTGCGCCAGGTGCTGTTTAGAATGCTGAGAGAGGCGGGTCTGTTAGGAAAAGACAATGCCATCAACGCTGTACTGTTGAGTCCGGGGCTTGTGGAAATGCTCCGTCACAACAATCCGCAGGAACTGTTGTATTTTCCGGTCTACGAGTCTGATATCGGGAGGATATCCGTTTGAGCAAAGACATTGCCAGAATGCCAATGCAGGACAGGTATCAACACCTGTTTAGTGTGGTCTCAGGCCAACGGTTTCTGAATAAGCAGGGACTGGGTAATGAGGTGCCGTTTTTTATTTGCCCATACCGTCCCGAAGAAGCCGTTGAAATGGAGCGGCTCCAAAGGCAGTTGGTAAACCGGCTGGAACAGACCGGTATCCGTATTCTCAGTCTCAACCTGTACGACCTGTCTGTGGATATCTTGCAGGAAAGAGGAATATGGGATCAGGTGCTTGAAGCGGAATCCACAGTCTCGAAAGAACAATTCAAAGAGCTGTTGCAGGGCGTTCTGGATCCGGAACACCACCTGGTACCGGTGATTGCTCAAAAAATCCAGGGCGCTGAGTTTGACGTTCTGTTCCTGTCTGGTGTGGGCGAAGTCTTCCCCTACATACGTTCTCACAACGTACTCAACAACCTACAAAGTACCGCCAAGGATCAGCCAACGGTGATGTTTTTCCCAGGCACCTACACCCACTCCTTGGAGACAGGCGCCTCGCTGGATCTGTTTGGTCGGCTGCATGACGACAAGTACTACCGTGCGTTCAACATTTTCCATTACGAACCCTGAACGGACGCAATCATTCGAAGGGAAGTGACATGACACTGAAGAACATCTTTCTCAAGCCCGTTGATCGCCCGATTGAAGGCGTAATCAAAGCCGATGACGAAGAAAGCCTCCGTCTGGAAATCGAAGAATATGTGCTGACCAACGAGGTCGAAAAACGCCTCGAGCAGTTTCTTGATGCCTACAACAACTACGAGGGCGCCAATGGCGTTTGGGTATCAGGCTTCTTCGGCTCTGGTAAGTCGCATTTGCTTAAGATGCTGGCTCTGCTGCTAGAGGATCGTGAAGTTGATGGCGCTTCAACTCTCGACTTGTTCCTGCCCAAGTGCAGTGAAAACGAGATTCTTCGGGGTGATCTCAAGCGGGCAGTATCTATCCCGTCCAAAAGCATTTTGTTCAACATTGACCAGAAAGCGGACGTTATCAGTAAAACCCAGATTGATGCGTTGCTGGCTGTGTTCGTGAAAGTGTTCGATGAAATGTGTGGCTACTTCGGTAAACAGGGCCACATCGCGCAGTTTGAGCGAGACCTGGACAGCCGTGGTCTGTACGAACAGTTCAAATCTGAATACGAAAAGGTGGCAGGTCGCACCTGGCAAAGAGGGCGGGAGCAAGCCCTTCTGGAAGGTGGAAACATTGCAAAAGCGTATTCATTGGTTACCGGTGAAGACCAACAATCTGCCATGGGTATCCTCGACAAATACCGGAGCGACTACCGTGTATCGATTGAGGATTTTGCAGACAACGTAAACAGCTACATCGAGAAAAAGGCGAAAGAGGGCGGCCACAGTGAATTCCGCCTGAACTTTTTTGTCGATGAAGTGGGCCAGTACATCGCTGACAACACCAAGCTGATGACCAACCTGCAAACCATTGCTGAGAGCCTGGCAACCAAGTGCCGGGGCAGGGCGTGGATCATCGTCACGGCTCAGGAAGAGATGAAAAACGTTGTTGGCGAGATGGGCAAACAGCAGGGGAATGACTTTTCGAAGATTCAGGCGCGTTTCAATAACCGCATGAAGTTGTCCAGTGCTGACGTGGCAGAAGTCATCCAGAAACGCTTGCTGACCAAGACCGACGATGGCGTTAACCAGCTATCAGATCTCTACCACGACCAATCCAACAACTTTAAAACCCTCTTCGATTTTGCGGATGGCTCTGCTACCTATCGCAACTTCAGGGATCGCGACCACTTTATCCACAGCTATCCCTTTGTGCCGTACCAGTTTTCACTGTTTCAGTCGGCCATTCAGAACCTGTCCCAGCATAACGCCTTCGAGGGTAAGCACAGCTCAGTGGGCGAGCGTTCCATGTTGGGTGTTTTTCGGCAGGTGGCTGTTCATATTGGCGACCACAAGGTAGGCCAGCTTGCCACCTTTGATCTGATGTTCGAAGGGATCCGGTCCGCACTGAAATCCCAGATACAAAAGGCCATCATCCAGGCTGAAAAGAATCTGGATAACGATTTCGCTATCCGGTTGCTGAAAGTCCTGTTCCTGGTGAAATACGTCAAAGAGTTCAAGTCTACAGTGCGCAACCTGTGCGTTCTGATGCTTGATGATTTTAATCAGGACCTGCCAGCTCTTCGGAAGAGGGTAGAGGAAGCACTGAACCTGCTGGAGCAACAAACTTATATCCAGCGCAATGGTGACCAGTACGAGTACCTCACAGACGAAGAAAAAGACGTTGAGGAGGAAATCAAAAACACAGAGGTTGAATCATCGGTTGTCGAAGATGAGCTGGAAAAGATCATCTTCGACTTCATCATCAAGCAGCGCAAGATTCGCTACGATACCGAGTCCTCACAGAACTCAGGTCAGGATTACCCGTATTCCCGCAAACTGGATGACCGTCTGCATGGCCGTGAACACGAGCTGTCCATAAACGTGATCAGCCCGTTCCATGAGCACACAGACAACGAACAAATGCTACGTACCGCCTCCACCTACAAGGCGGACGAATTGTTTGTTGTGATGCCGTCAGACGAACGCCTGGTGCGCGACCTGCTCATGTTCAAACGCACTGAGAAATACATCAAACAGAATAACTCGGTCACTCAGCAGGAAGCGGTAAAACGAATCCTGAACGATAAGGGGTTCCAGAACCGGGAACGTGAGGCCCGTCTGCGGCAGCAGGTACAGCTCCTGCTCGGTAAATCCAAGCTCATGATTGGCGGTGCCGATGTTGAGGTGTCGAACGAAGATGCCCAGTCACGCATCATCCGTGGCTTTCACGAGTTGATCACCAGGGCCTATCCCAACCTCCGCATGCTCCGTGGTGTCTCCTATAGTGAAAACGACATCAGTAATTGTCTCAACCGTACAGAAGATGGTCTGTTTGGTAATGACGCAACCACCTTGGCGGAATCAGAGCAGGAAGTTCTGGCCTTTATCCAGAGCAATAACCGGGGTGGCGTCCGCACCACACTGAAGAGCCTGCTGGAGAAGTTTGAGCGCAAACCCTACGGCTGGTACTACGCAGCAATTCTCTGCACGCTGGCCAATCTGTGCGCACGTGGCAAAGTAGAAGTTCGCCTCGATGGCAACATACTGGAAGACAGCGAGCTCGAACGAGCCCTGCGTAACACCCACGGCCAAGGCAACGTCGTGCTCGAGCCACAAGTTGAGTTCACCGCTTCTCAGGTAAGAGCACTGAAATCGTTCTATGAGGACTTTTTTGACAGCCCACCCCGAAGCAGCGAGGCAAAAGCGCTGGGCAAAGAGACGGGTGAAGCCTTCCAGGAAATGGTTCACACGCTCAGCCCGCTGGCATCACAGGCAGAGCAGTACCCATTTCTCAATGCGTTAACGCCGGTATTGGAAAGCCTGAAAGAGGTTTCAGGTAAACCCTACACCTGGCACCTGACAGAGCTGGGCAAACAGGAAGACCGCCTGTTGGACATGAAAGAGGATGTTATAGACCCCATCCGAAAGTTCATGAGTGGCTCTCAAAAAGATATCTACAACCAGGCCCGCTCGTTCCTTCAGAACCAGGAGCCTAACTTCATCTATGTCCCGGGCGATGAGGTCGCCAAGATCCGCGCCATTCTGAACGATCCCAAGTGCTACAAGGGCAACCGCATCCAACAGCTAAAAGGGTATCTGGACAGCCTGCAGGGGCGAATTGACGAAAAGGTACAGCACACCCGGGCCGAGGCGGAGAAGTCGCTACAGACCATGCAGCAGAGAATGCAAAGCATGGAAGAATACCAATCCCTGCCGGAGCCACGTCAGGAAGAGCTGAATAAACCCTTCCTGGAGCTGACGGAATCCATCGGCCAGGAAACCTTGATTGCCGTGATCAAAGACCGGCTTCGGTACTTTGAAGAACAGGGTTATCAAAAACTGCTCGCCAAAATGGTCTCTCTAGCCAAACAAAAAGCTGAACCGGTTGAACCAAAAGATCCGGGCACGGTTGGCGAAGATGACTGGCAGCCAGAAGGGATCAAAGAAGTAGCCGAGGAATACGTTCAGTCACGCAACCTGCATGTAGCCTTCAACAAGGCCTGGTTGGCTGATGAGGGCGATGTAGACCGTTACCTGAACTCTCTTCGTGATGCCTTGCTCGCGGAAATTCGGCAAGGCCGGAAAGTGCAAATCTAGGAAGAAACATGCACGACACAGAACACGACGTACCGGCACTGGTCGCAGGGGGTGAAAACCTCACCGTAGAATTTAAAAGCGACCTGAAATGCTTACCTGACCGGGAGCTGATTGCGGCAGTGGTAGCTCTTGCCAACACAGAGGGTGGAGATCTGTTCCTGGGTGTGGAGGACGACGGCACGCCCACAGGCCTTCACGCGAACCACCGCAACCTGAGCACATTGCCAGCGCTCATTGCCAACAAAACCCTTCCATCATTGGCTGTGCGTGTTGAACCCCACGAACTGAGTGGCCAGCCCATTGCGAGGATTCGGGTTCCGAAATCCCGGCAGCTGGTCTCAACCTCCGAGGGGCTATTGCAGCGGCGCCGCCTGCGCATGGATGGAACGCCGGAAGCCGTCCCATTTTATCCACATGAGTTCGTTCAACGTGAGTCCAGCCTCGGCGTTACGGATCCCTCGGCACTGCCTGTGGATAACCTTTCCGTTGAAGACCTGGACCCAATTCAGCGGATTCGCATCCGTAACGCCATCAAAAAATATGGTGGTGACCAGAGCTTGCTGCCCTTGGCAGATGATGAGCTGGACGGTGCATTGGGGCTGACTGTGAACACCGGGGGGCAGCGCCGCCCAACCGTTGCCGGTTTACTCTTGCTAGGCAATGAAATGCAGTTGAGACAACACCTGCCCTCTCATGAGGTGGCGTTTCAGGTACTACGCGGCACCGACGTGCTGGTTAACGAGTTTTACCG
>Ga0209300_1001223_pt1 | contig 10509 bp, 13 predicted proteins | sample Shrwel_input2_RT_FD_187535 | JGI IMG/M metagenome (GOLD analysis project Ga0209300, IMG submission 187535) | Subsurface microbial communities from deep shales in Ohio, USA - Utica-3 well 1 S input2 RT (SPAdes) (version 2) ... | reverse complement strand
GCATTCTGGCATTACTCAACGACCATTCGCGCTGAAGAAGCCAATCTTGATGAGCGATGCCGCCAGCCAGCACTTTCAGACCGCCCGATCAACGCCCTCGTGAATGAGGCGGGATGTATGGATGCTGAGCGCCAAGCCATCTCCGACAGGAAGAGGGACATGATCCTGAAAATGCGGCAGTCGGCGGAAAACAACACGCCAGACCCAGCGATGCTAGACCTGACCAGCAAAATCTATCTGTTAGCTGCGATTCAGGCGTTAGGCGACGAGCAATTCACTACCATTGAGTCGCTAGATGATTACCCCGCCTGTACCCTGTCGCCCGATTTTGTCTATGACCACAAAATTCTTAGGCATTTGATTGACAACCATCTCCTGTTAATCTGCCTGGATACTCGTCTTGAGGCGGTTGAACTCCAGGAAGACGATCGATTCAGTATCGATCTCGGCGAGTGCGCGTTTAACCTTGCTTTAGACGCTGATCAGGTTACGGCGCTGATCAATGAGTTTTTCGATGAGGAAGCCGTACAAAACTTCCGGCAGACGCCGGAATTTATAGTGCTATGCAGGGAAGTCCAACTGAATGAATGCCTCGGTTTTCTGAAGACTATTCTGGAGGATCATCAATTGTACCTGTCGCCGGGGGAGAAAACTCGGCAGGTTCTAATTCAGTGCTTAGAGAAGTTTAGCGTGGCCCAGGTCTACAACTTCATTTGGCGAGCCACTAAGGACGCAGCCGCCTATTACATGCGAAGCTCTATCAGCAAAAGGCAGGCAGCCAACTCGGTCGTAGGGAGCATCTCACGGAACATGGAGCGAGCTTTGGCCAATGGCTGGGATGTGAAGCCGTTCCATAGAAACTATAATCTTCCTCAGTCTTCCCTGAGCCGAATCATCTTCAATATGGTGCTGGGGACTGATGATGGTGGGTTTAATAACCTATTAACGAATATCTTGTAGAAAAAAGTTGTTCTGGTGTGCTTTTAATTGTTGTGAAGACGTATTAGATATTTTTTCATAAAACAACTGCTCTTAGTCATTAGGTGTGATGACTGAGAGCTTCAGATTTTAGATATTGAGTCTCCGCGCATGTAAGCCTGCGGACTACCCCCCATTTCTTGGCGAAACGCATACACAAAGGCCGAGGTCGAGCCGTAACCGAGCTCTAAAGCTGTCTGCGTCACGCTCAGGCCGCCGCCAAGAAACTCGATGGCTCTGAACAGCCGTAGGCGTCTTCGCCAGGAGCGAAGGCTCATTCCCGTTTCGGCAACGAAGTGCCGCGCCAGGGTGCGGCCCGACATGCTGAGCTCTCGCCCCCACTCTTCTAGTTTGCGTGGATCCGCTGGGTCTGCATACAGTGCCTCGCACATTGCCTCCAGAGCAGTACCACGCGGCCAGGGTAGTGCAGCGGAGATTGGGTGTGCTCGGCGCAGCTGATCGAGGATCAGCTGAGTGATGCGGTCAGCGTATCCGTCGTCATCGTCCTCTCGTTCAATCTCCGATGCCTCGATGATCAAAGCCTGGAGTAAAGAGGAGACCCTGAATACGTTCGGACCCGACATAGGTAGTTCGCTTCCCGCCTTATCGGCAATCCAAAGGCTACGGAACTCTGCGCCCAATAACGATCCGACCCGGTGTGGCATCCCCGTAGGCAACCATACGGCCTGCTCCGGCGAGATCACGAAGGAACCCTCCGTGGTGTTTACCGTCAGCACACCCGTGATCGCATAGACCATCTGGCTCCACTTATGAGCATGCTCAGGGAAATAGTGACGTGCGGGGACCGACTGAGCTCGCACAGTTATCGGCATGGGGGAGGGGGCGTCGTGTGGCGCCTCAATGACTTCCCAGATCATGATTCGCTCCAAATGTCATTTGTTCTATATATGCTGTCGTGTAGTCGAAAGAATGACAAGGAAAAATGAGATTAGATGCTTGCATGTGCCAGCCTCCTAGCCATCCCGGGGGGCTGATAAATTGAAACCGTCTTCTCGCGCTGAAAATCCCTGATAACGAATGGAGTTAGCCTCACCATGACTTGCGTCGACCGTTATGGCCTGCCTCTCTCGACAAGCTCCGACCTTGCTGCCGAACAGTACCAGGCGGGGCTAGATATGCTCCTCTCGCTTTGGCCGGGGGCAGCACAAAGCCTGGAAGCGGCGATCGCCGCCGATCCTTCCTTTGCCCTGGCGCATGCGGCACGTGCGCGCCTTCATGTCATTCAAGCTGAATTGACGGAGGCGCGTTCTAGAATCGCTACCGCCGAGGAGCTCGTTGCTCGGCATGGAACCGAGCGGGAGCGGAGTCACGTTGGGGTTCTGTCCCTCGCCGTCAACGGCCAGTCCGCCAAGGCGCTCGACGGTGCGCTCGCGCATGCCGACCGCTGGCCGCGAGACATTTTGATCTTGTCGCTGCCCCTCGGAGCCTTCGGCCTCTTCGCCTTTTCCGGCATGACGGATCATGACCAGGCGCGTGTGGATCTCTGCGAGCGTCACGCTCGGCACTTCGAGGCCGATGACTGGTGGTTCCTGACCTACCGGGGCTGGTCCCATGGCGAGAATGGCAATGTATCGCTCGGCCGGGAGCTGACGCAGCGTGCCCTGGAGGTGCGGCGAAATAATGTGAATGCCGCCCATGCCTTTGCCCATGTGCTCCATGAGTCCGGAGCTAGCGAAGAAGCGGAAACATTCATCTCGGGCTGGTTGCCGGGATACGATCGAAGCGGAATTTTGCATGGCCATATCGCCTGGCATGGTGCGCTCGTTGCCCTGGAGAAAGGAGATACGGAGCGGGCGCTGGCGATCTACGCGGAGCATGTCGCGCCTTCCGCCTCTACGGGGGTGCCGATCAACGTGGTCAGTGATACTTCATCGTTCTTGTGGCGTCTCCAAGCCTATGGCCATGCCGTGCCGGCAGGACTATGGGATGAGGCGAGGTCGTACGCGTCCCATTACTTCCATAAGGCCGGCTTCCCCTTCGCCGATTTCCATATGGCGCTTATCGCCGCGGCGACCGGCGAGCATGAAGCGCTGGAAAACCGAGTGGCGGCGCTGACCTGTCTGGTCGAGTCCGGCTCACTCCCCGCCGGGCCTGTGGTGCCCGCTATCTGCCGAGCCGCCTGGGCCTTCGCCGAGGAGGACTACATCGGCTGCGTGCGCTTACTGGAACCCATGGCGAGCGAGGTTGTGAGGATTGGGGGCAGCGGTGCCCAGCGAGAAATCGTCGAAGACACCCTGCTCGTGTCGCTGATGCGAAGTGGCGAGGCGGAAAAGGCACAGGCCCTGCTCGACAAGCGATTGCATCGCCGGCCGTCGCCACGTGATACGCGCTGGCGTAATTCTCTCGTTTCCGGTTAGGCCTTCGCCACGGGCATGCCACGTCTTCGTGAGTCGTGTAGAGCCTTGCATGCGTGCATGCAAGGCTCACTACTTCCGATACGACAGCTTAGAGAGAAGATAAAGATGGCATTACTGATCGAGGAGCTGATTGCCACGGCAGGTAAGATATCAATGAGGAAATCAGTATCATGAGCTCGAGACCGGCCGTAACGAATACCGGGTTTCGGAGAATACTCGTCAATGGTGTCGGCCCGGTTGCCACCATCGCGATAGCGCAGCTCTTCGGCACGGCGTTGTGGTTCAGTGTCAATAGTACCGCCGCTGAGCTGATGCGCGCCTGGAGCGCGACGGAGGCCGATATAGGCTGGTTGACTAGCGCCGTGCAGCTTGGCTTTATCTTAGGCACGCTCTGTATCTCGCTTAGCGGCGCGGCAGACCGGTTCCGGGCTAGCACGATATTCGTTTACAGTGCGATTACTGGTGCTCTGTTCAATCTGTGTTTCGCTTGGCTGTCGGATGGACTTGTCAGCGGGGCCCTGTTTCGCTTCTGTGTTGGCGTCTGCCTGGCGGGCATATACCCGGTGGGTATGAAACTAATCGTCGGCTGGGCTCCCGGTCGAGCCGGCCTGGCTTTGGCCCAACTGGTGGCAATGTTGACCTTGGGAACGGCGCTTCCCCATGCGGTGCGAGTCGTGGGCGAGGGGCTTCCCTGGCTGTAGGGTCCCGGATGATCGGATCGCCTATAGAAGTTATCCTCTGCTAGCCGCCAGAGAGCTTCTTCAGCAATTCATCCGGGAGCAGATTCATGGACATCAAGCTGCATAAGCAAGCGACGACGACACCGAAGATCCGTGCCGAAATCCAAGCAGCCCCCTCCAGCATCACGGATAGTGAACTGGCCCGCCAATACGGCGTCGCCACCGCGACCATCCGGCGCTGGCGGTACCGCGATGATGTCCATGACCGGTCACACACGCGTCACAACCTGCTGGCCACGCTCACGCCCGAGCAGGAGGAGGTGCTCATCGCCGCTCGCGAATTCCTGCGCCTTGGCCTGGATGATCTGCTTGTCGTGGCACGGGAATTCTTGAACCCTCGCTTGTCCCGCTCCGGCCTGCATCGCATGCTCAAGCGGCGCGAGGTGCCGACACTGGTGGAACTGGCTCGGCAGGACGCTGGCGATGATGAGAAGCCCCGGCACAAACCCTTCAAGGACTATGAGCCGGGCTTCGTGCACATCGACATCAAGCACCTGCCTCAGATGCCTGACGAGCAGCAGAAACGCTACCTGTACGTCGCCATCGACCGCGCCACGCGCTGGGTTTATCTGGAGATCCGGCCCAGTCAGTCCGCGAAGGATGCGCGTGCGTTCATGAAGCAGGTGAAGGAGAAGGCTCCCTTCAAGGTCCAGACGGTGCTCACCGACAACGGCAAATCCTTCACGGATCGCTTCACAAGGGCCGGTGAACGCAAGCCCAGCGGCTGCCACCCGTTCGACCAGGAATGCCAGACACATAGCATCGAGCATCGCCTGATCAAGCCAGGGCGGCCTCAGACGAACGGCATGGTCGAGCGCTTCAATGGCCGTATCAGCGACGTGTTGGCGACACGGCGCTATACCTCGGGCGAAGACCTGGAGCAGACGCTGAAACGCTACATGTGGCTGTACAATCACCACATCCCGCAGAAGGCGCTGCACCACCAATCACCGATTGTGGTGATGAAGGAATGGCAGGCCAAACGTCCTGAGTTATTTACCAAGCGGGTGGTCAATCACACGGGACCCGACACCTGGCAATTAATCATCACAACCTCATCCGTGCTTGCACTATTTGGCGCTGGCTTGATCGGTATGCTGGGTGATGGCCCCCATGTGCGCGTCAAGCCTCGTGAGACCATTACGCCACATGTGCCGAAGGCGCATTCGACTTCGATCGTTCGTGCCTTTCGAAGCCGTTCGTCTTCAACTCTTCGTGCGTTTCGAAGCCATGAGTTCCGCGCGGCGGCGCTGGGGTACTTCGGTCATATGTGGGAGCTATATGCTTTCTGGACTGTTGTCCCGCTGATTGTCACGCGTACTTCGCTGGCATCACATTTTCCGCAGCTTGGAGTCTCGGGGCTGTCATTCTGCGTGATTGGTATTGGCGCTGTGGGATCTCTACTGGGTGGCATATTGTCCCAACGCATTGGTAGCGCAAGAGTTGCCTTGGGGGCCCTGGGTATATCGGGGGGATGTGGTTTGATATTCGCACTCGGTTGGCGTGATCTTCCCACTGCCGCATTGATAATGCTACTGATCGTCTGGGGAGCATCCGTTGTTGCAGACTCTCCTCAGTTCTCCGCCTTGTCAGCAAAGGCCTGCCCACCCGAGTCGATCGGCAGCGCATTGGCGATTCAGAATGGCATCGGCTTTGCCATCACCGTCGTGTCGATCTCTTCAACGACTCGGTTGTTCGAATTTATCGGACTTGACGCCATTTGGCTACTAGTGCCTGGACCAGCGATCGGGTTAGTTGGTTTTACAATAGCGACTCTGGGCCAGTCAAACAAGGGTATAAAGTGTGTTGATATGACTGGCAAGTAGAGAGTAAGCGTCACTCGGAGTAGCATGTCGCCATATCGACTTTTATGAAAAAAGTTTTGAGTGCGTGACCTATCCAATATCTTTGTAATAGGCCAGTTAAATGTCGAAAATCACCGCGAGCTCTGAGGCCACGTCGGCGGCCCCATCCCACTATGACTTTGCGAAGAGCAATATCGTTAAGTTGACCATCGCTCAGGCTCTCGCCGGTGCTAATTCGGTCGTAATCTATTCCACTGGAGCGATCGTAGGAAACTCTCTCGCCCCCAGCCCGGCACTGGCAACCCTACCGATATCTGTATTCGTTGTCGGAATGGCGGTTGCCACATTGCCCACAGGGGCCGCCGTTCAACGTTACGGTCGCCGCGCGGCGTTTCTAAGCGGAACGGGGTGTGGTGTGCTCGTCGGTCTGCTTTCTGCCCTTGCGGTGGTGCTTGGATCCTTCTGGCTATTCTGCACTGCAACCCTCTTGGGTGGCGCCTATGCCGCGGTCGTTCTCACCTTCCGCTTTGCGGCTGCCGACTGCGTGCCTCCCGAACAGGCCCCGCGCGCACTGTCCTTCGTTATGGTGGGCGGAGTATTTGCCGGTGTGATCGGGCCGCAACTCGTCAACCATACGATGCATATCGGGATGCCCCACATGTTTGCGGTAACCTTTCTCGCGCAAGCCGCCGTGGCTGCACTCTCAGCGTTGCTCCTCGTTGGCGTGCGCCTTCCGGCAACGACCACGGCTGAGGCAACAACGAGCGGTCGCCCCCTCGGCGTTATCATACGCCAACCTCGGTTCCTCACAGCGGTCATCTGCGGCATTGTCTCTTACCTCCTTATGAACTTCCTCATGACTGCTGCTCCCTTGGCCATGCACTTACATGGTCATCCACAAGAATCATCCAATCTCGCCATTCAATGGCATGTGATAGCAATGTATGCTCCAAGCTTCTTTACCGGACGCATTATTGCCCGCTTCGGGGCGCGCAGTGTAGTTATGACCGGGCTGCTTCTGACGGGCGTCTCGGCGGTGGTTGGGTTGCTGGGCGTGGATGTGGCACATTTCTGGATTACCCTTATCTTACTGGGTGTCGGCTGGAACTTTGGCTTCGTAGGGGCTTCGGCACTTGTACTGGAGTGTTATCGCCCCGGCGAAAAGGCGCGGGTTCAGTCATTCAACGACTTCGCCGTATTCGGGACGATGGCCTTCGGTTCTTTTCTGTCCGGTGGCTTGTTGTCGGCATACGGATGGGGCACTGTGCTCTGGCTGTCTTTCCTCCCCCTTATGCTTGCCGTCTTCACACTAGCGGCGACCTATGTACGTCGTACCGGGAGCCTGCAATGATCTATCCTCGTTCCTGGCGCGATGGAGCGCCTTGATCGCCAAGGTTTCTAGTGAGCTCTTTTCGCTAGCCAGTCGTGGTAAATTGTTTTTTCCTCTGGTCGCTGACCGGGCAACCTCATATCGAATATATTACGTTCTGCTTTTAGCTGATGATGCAGGGCACAAAAGCTGTGCCTTTGAAGTCAATGTTGCGTGACGATGGGCGGTCTCAAGTTCCAAGTGTCCGAGGCGAAGCGGCTGCTGGCCGAGGCGGAGTTGAACAAACCAGCCCTGACCAGCCTTGTTCATGAGATAGGTGTGAAAATGAAGGTGGCGAGTGGTATTCTCTCGTAGAATCAAGATGTTCCTGGCAGAATACGATTCAACTCGGCTTATTCATTAGGGCGGTCTGAAAACGAAGATAGCGAATGGTATGCTCGTGGAAAATCAGCGTGCTCCGCCAAGAACCTAATACAAGAGAGCCATCCGCTATGGGGCGAAAGCCTATCCACTCGGACGCCTGCGTGCAACGGCTCTGTCCGTGTCGAACTGAGCGGCCAGCGAACTACCAGTGACAGCGGTGCGCTGCTGCTGCGTGAAGCCCCCGACAACAGCGGCGTGATCGAGGCACTCGAAGATAACCTCGTTGATCCGCGCCCTCCGTTGCGCACCCGTCATTCGCTGGCCAGCCAGCTGCGAACCCTGGTGCTTCAGCGGGCGATGGGCTGGATCGATTTCAGCTATACCGATACGCTGCGGTATGGCCCACTCTGGCAGCTGGCCTGCGGCGATGCGCGCGGGATGATTCCTCTTGCCCAGGATCGGCCGTCCTAAGCCACCCTGTCGCGGCTTCTGATCTGCCTCGGGCGCCACGTCAACATCGATGCCGTGCACGAGGACCTGCTGCGACTGGTGGTGTGGCGTCTGACCTCGCTGAAGCATGGTGAATTGCCTGAGCACCTGACTCTCGACATCGATGGATTGCCGATCGAGGTTCATGGTCATCAGGACGGCTCGGTGTTCCATGGGCTTTACGGGGCTCGGATCACCTCGCCGTTGGTCGCCTCGCTGGCCGAGACCGGGCGACATGGTGGGCGGACTGCTGAACGAGGGCAACGCCGGCCCGGCCGAGAATGCCGATACCTGGACCGACAATGACACGCTGTAGGCGCTGGAAGATCGCGACATCGAGTACCTGGCCGGCTGCGTAGCCACACTGGGCTGCAGAAGCTGGCTGCACCGCACCTGAAGCGGCCACGAGGCCGGCCGCCCGAGCAGCCTCGGGAGTGGTGTCACGACCTGGAAGACCAAGCCGGTTCTTGGTCGGCGCCCGGAGTGTGGTGTTGGTGGTGCAGGAGCGTCCCGATGATCTGCTGTTGCATGCCTTCTTCCTGGCGCGACAAGTTCGACTGGCCGCCGGAGAAGATTCTGGGCGCTCCACCGCAAGCACGGCAGCGCGGAGGCCCACATGGACGAGGTGAAGTCGGCGCTTGAAGCGCACCTCTCGTCGACCGATCGCGGTGCATCCACCGTCCAGGACGTAATGGCGCGCAACGAGGTGAGCCTGCTACTGAGCCCCTAGGCCTACCAGGTCTTATGGCCTGCGCTGCCTGCAAGAGTGTCAAACTAGGCAAGGCTGGAGCCTGACAGGAGTGCGCGAGTAGGTACTCAAGGTGGCTGCCGCACTGACACTGCACGCTCGGCGCATCACCCTTCACCTCAGCGCCGCTGCTGACAAATGGTTGCCGACGTTGCTGAAGGGGCTGCCGAAGCTGACCGCCTTGGAGTTACGCTCCGGCAAAACAACCACCGCACCAAAAGTCGAGCGACTGCAGCTGTGGTCGGCGGCGGTTGCTTTGGTGGCTGCGGCTGACTCCTGAATGTTAGAGAAAGGCAGTAGGAAAGCACCATTCAGGAAGAACATAGTGGGCTCTGCCACCGAAGATACCCATCCTGCTCAGAGAAGCCACTGGTCAGCCGCTTCAGACTGCCCGATCAGAGCCCTCGTGAATGAGGTGGGATGATGGAAATACGATTGTCGACCAGCAGGACGAAGATAGCCTTCTTCAAGCATGCCCAGGCAAAAGGCATGACTAACCGTGAGGTCTCCCTGCATATCAAACGCCGCTGTGCGTTCGCGGGTCAACTCAAGGGTGCAGGCTTAACATTTCTGGTTCATGCATATAGATATCAATCTCGACGCCAGCCTAGTCGGTGATGGTAAAGATGGTATCCAAATGGCGAACCGGATCACGATCCATGCCAGCTGGGTCGATGCTGCCAACTTGCTCGGCTTCCATCTGTACGGCTTCCATCTTCAGCTCGCGGGTTCCTGGACGTATGAGCAGGCTACTTTGGAGCAAGGTCACGATCTGCACATATTGAAAAGGGATAAAAATTCCCCCTCAATAAGTATGAGGGGGGAGCTTATTCCTGCGCTAGGACTGTATGACACCGATTAGGATAAACCCAGTCATGGCCAATCCACTCGCTGCAAAGCAATATGGCATCTGTGTTTTTACATGATCCATATGATCATTTTTTGTCGCGGTGGAAGTCATAATGGACGTGTCGCTGATCGGTGAGATGGTGTCGCCCAAGATAGAGCCGGAGATGGCCGCACCAATGGCTAGATACGGATCCGCACCGGAGGCAATGGCCATCTGGATACCAATGGGGATCATGATGGAGAACGTGCCCCAAGAGGTACCTGTAGAAAGCGATATCACCCCTGACGCAGCGAAGATGAATGCTGCAATAAGGCCGGCGGGCAAGAAAATACCGACCTGGTCTGATAGATAAGCGCCAATCTCTAACTGACTCGCCACATTACCGATGAGGAAGGCTAGAGTAAGCACTACGACCAGCGGCACCATCGACTGATAGCCTGTTAGTAGATGCTGGAAGTATTCATCAACTCTGAGGATCCTCTTGATAAAGACATACTGAATGAAACCTACCAACTGACCAATAAGTACGGCCCAGAGGACAGAGGTCGAGCCGGAGCCTTGAGTGATGATGCCATCGCCGGTGATATAAAGACCTACTGGTACACACAGGATAGTGGTGAGCAGTGGCACCAGTAAGTTTGTGGCATCATTACGTGTAGGCTTATCGTTAACTTCCTCTTCTATGACTAAGGGGACGGCCCCTGAATCGCCCCGGGTTTCGTAGACACCTCCAGGCCTTATACTGAAGGCACCAAGGAGGTCCCATGAGCCGCCAGCGATATACCGAAGAATTCAAGATCGAAGCTGTCAAGCAGGTGACGGAACGCG
>Ga0209300_1001218_pt1 | contig 10558 bp, 9 predicted proteins | sample Shrwel_input2_RT_FD_187535 | JGI IMG/M metagenome (GOLD analysis project Ga0209300, IMG submission 187535) | Subsurface microbial communities from deep shales in Ohio, USA - Utica-3 well 1 S input2 RT (SPAdes) (version 2) ... | reverse complement strand
AAGTATATTATACCACCAAAAGAACAAATGTTCAACAAATATATGACTTTTTTTAACTATAAATAAAATATCCGATTCATCCCCGCCTATTAACATAGGCGAGGCTTTCTCGGTTGAAATCGGTAATGGCGCTGCTTGTTTTTTCATTTGTTCCGACCCTAACTCTGGCACAAGATGAGACAGATGAAAGCTATCAAAATTTAGAAGAACTGCTTGCGGATCTAGAGGCGAACGAAGATTTAAGTAGTTTAGAAAAAATAACTTTAAAAAGAAAATTGACTGAATACGATGAGAGTTTGAATATTGACAGCATTAGTTTGGTTGTTGATAAAATTTTAGCTGAAGAAATTGAACTAGGTCAGGGCTTTGTAATTTTAAGAAACCTGGAAGAAAGTGTAAGTAATGGCTTTGCTGAAGAAAGAGCCGTGGAATTGATTAATAACTATCAAGGTCAGGAAAATTCGGCTCAGTTTGCTTTTCAAACTGCTCTGGAGCTGCGTAAACTGAGCCGGGAAGATATGTCTGGAGAAAGCTCTGCAGCTTTTGCTGACGAAGTAGCTTCAATTATTGAAGAAAAAGGAGAAATTGAAACTTCTGAATTGAAACAGCTGGCAGCAGAGTACAGAAAAGAAGCTCGTGACGAAAAGCGGGAGCAGATGAAAGCTGAGAGAGAAAAAAAACAAAATTCAGCTTCTGAAAAATCTTTTACAAAAGATGAATCCAGTAATGCTTCTGGAAATGCATTAAATAAAGATAATAAGGATAATAAGGAAAAAGGAAATTCTAATAAGGCAAAGGGCAAAGCTAATGAAAAAGATAAGTCTTCAAATAAAAATTTCCAAAATAAATAACTTAATTACCTGCTTAAAAGGCAGGTTTTCTTTTTGGATTATTTAACTTAATTTAAGGTGAAAGTATTTTGATTTAAATTTCGACAAAAATCTGGTGGTGCACGGCACCTGTACGTTCTAAATAAACAAAAAATCTTGCAAAATCGCGCTGAAAAATATATACTTGTGATAGCATTATTAATCCAAGCAGCAATATAAGAATATAAGGAGGAATACGATGTCTGCAGAGAAAAAAGTCCAGTCACAGGATGATTTAAGACTGAAACTGGATATTAACAATGTTTTTGCGGAAATGATTGGTAAGGAACATGGAATGACAGTAGAGGAATTAGAGGAAGCAAAGGATAAAGCACTGAAAGCACATCAGAATATTCTTGAGGCGGAAGCTGAAGGAAAGATGGGTTTTATGGAACTTCCATACAAACAGCAGGAAGTTGTAAAAGAACTTAAGGAAACAGCAGCAGAATTAAAGGACAAATTTGACAACTTTGTAGTTTTAGGTATTGGTGGATCAGCACTTGGAAATATTGCAGTGCAGACTGCAATTAATGATCCCTATTATAATTTATTTGAAGAAGCGCGTAATGGTTATCCACGTCTTTTTGTAAGTGATAATGTTGATCCGGAGGGAATTAAAGCCCTGCTGGATAAGCTGGATCCAAAAAAGACTCTTTTTAATGTAATTTCTAAATCAGGAAGTACAGCTGAGACAATGAGTCAGTTTTTACTGGCCCGTAAATTTGTTGCTGAAGCTGTTGGAGAAGAAAATATTGGTGAGCATTTTATTGCTACCACAAGTAAAGATTCCGGTTATTTAATAGAAATTGCTGAGCGTGAAGATATGAAGAAATTCTTTATTCCGGATAATGTAGGAGGAAGATTCTCTGTTTTAACACCGGTAGGACTTCTTTCAGCTGCAATGACCGGAGTAGATATTGAAAAACTGCTCGAAGGTGCAGCTTATATGGATCAGATCTGCCGCAGGGGTGATTTCTGGGAAAATCCTGCTTTAGTCAATGGTTTAATCCAGTATCTGGCTTATAAAAAGGGTAAGGTTATGTCTGTAATGATGCCTTATTCTGACAGTCTGCGTGATGTGGCTGACTGGTACAGACAGTTATGGGCAGAATCATTAGGTAAGGAAGTTGATCGTCAGGGTAATACGGTAAATGTTGGTCCAACACCAATTAAAGCCTTAGGTGCCACTGATCAACATTCACAGGCACAGCTTTATATGGAAGGACCATTTGATAAGATTATTACCTTCCTGGAAGTGGAAAACTTTGCTGAAGAATTAGAGATTCCTGGAGCCTATGAAGATTTAGATGGTCTGGGTTATTTAGGCGGACACAGTTTTGCTGAGTTAATTAAGACCGAAAAGTGGGCAACAGAGCTTGCTTTAATTAAGAGAAAGAGAATGAATCAGACTCTTAAGGTGCCGGAAGTAAATGAATTTACCTTAGGTCAGTTATTTTACTTCTTTGAATTCCAGACAGCTGTGACAGGAGAATTATTAAATATTAATACCTTTAATCAGCCTGGAGTTGAACTTGGTAAGAATTATACTTATGGTATTTTTGGCCGTGATGGATATCAGGAGAAAAAAGAAGAATTCGATAATTCTGCCAAACATAAAGATGATTTGATTCTTTAATAGAAATTTGCTTGAGAATAAGTTGTTTTAAAAGGATGTCATTTTCAATTATCATCTATTTTTAATAATTATCCTTTATAATTATAATAAGTAGAGAAGTTTATCCACCCGGATTAATCCTGGTGGATAACTTTGCTTATTCTAATTTAATTAATGCCGGGGGAATTGCTATGAGTAATGGAAGTCAGAAAAAGAAAAATTTACAGAAGGAAAAATTATTTAAAGATACTGTACCGCGATCCAGGGTACAGCTTGATATTGTAAAAAGAGTAAGGGCTGCAATAGAAGCTATGCCAACAGAGCTCCCTGCAAAGGTGATTTCTTATCAGAATGTTATTAGAGAAAATGGTGAATATTATCTGCTTTATCGGGGTAGTGAAAATTTAGAGCCGCTGGCAGAGTATTTAAATAAAAATTCAACTAACTCTCAAAAAATACTCAAAGAGTTTAAAGAAATATTGGAACTTCTGGATGATATTGACCTGGTTAAAGAAATCTTTCCAGCCGGAATCAATGCTGCTAATTTTTGGATTGATGAAGAGGAAGATATTTATTTAATGCCCGAAGAAATGCTGCGCAGCAAGAGAAATTACAAGGAATTTGAGATGGAGCTGCCAGCAGCAGATTATTTTATGCCGCCTGAGGTAATTGCAGGAAAAGAATGGCGGCTGGAATCTTATCTTTTTAATATTGCTGCAGTTTTTTATTATTTTCTAAGTGGAGAAACTATTTTTAGTGATCAGGATAATGCAAAAGTTTTGAATAAAATTCAAAGCGAAAAAGTACTGGAAATTAAAGCTTTAGTTCCAGAACTGAGTGATGATTTAAATTCACTGCTCATGGAAATGCTGGCTAAGGAACAGTCTGAGCGTCCAGAATTTAATTATGCTGAAGAAGAACTGAAAAGATCAATCAGGGAAAATGAATTCAAATTAGATTCTTTTTTGGAAAGAGAGAGTATAATTGATACTAAGATAATTAAAAAGAAGAGAAGAAATGAAAATATTAAGCTCTTTTTCCGCCAGAGTTGGAAGGTTATTCTTTTCTTTGCTGTTGTTGGGGGAGCTTTTATCTGGAGTCTCAGTTCTGGCTCACCAGCAACTATTACCGCAGATAACTCAGCCGAAGAAGTTGTCAATTATTTTTATAAGGCAGTAGCAACTAAAAATATAAATCTGGCAAATGAAGCTGTAACCTTTGAGCTGGGAGAGATGGAAAGGATGATTTCTGAAACCCATGTTATAGAAAAAATGCAGCAGGCCTATGGTGGTGGCCCTGAACAGAATGGAGAAATAGATGAAGTTTACAGTCTTGAAAATTTAAAAATAGAAGAAATTTCTGCTTCAGCTGATAGATATCGATTTAGAGCTTCCTATGATTTTAAGTTTAGAGATCGGAATGGTAGATATTCAGAATCGATAGAAGATGAACTTGTAGTGAAAAAAGTTGAAGGAATCTGGAGAATTACAGCGATCGAAGGTGACTTTAAAAAAATGATTGCTGGCAATTATCCCTGGAGGGAAGAGTAATGGACAAAAATATTATTACAGAAAATAACTATCATAAAATTAAAGATAATTTGGTCAACTGGCTGCAGGCTGAGGTAAAAGGTGCCGGCTTAAAAGGAGCAGTTGTTGGTTTGAGTGGAGGGATCGACTCTGCTGTTACTGCTCGTTTATGTCAGTTAGCATTTGCTGAGGAAGTACTGGCAGTTATTATGCCCTGCCATTCGAATGCCAAAGATCGAGAAGATGCACTGAAGCTGGCCAAAAAGTTTAGGATTGAAGTAGTGGAAAACGATCTGAGTCAGATTTATGATCATTTTTCAGCTAATTTAAAAGAAAGTGGAATTGAAGGTGGAAAAATGGCTGCTGCGAATATTAAGCCGCGGCTGCGGATGACAGCTTTATATTATTATGCTCAGGCCAAAAATTACCTGGTTGTCGGTACAGATAACTGGAGTGAATTAAAAATTGGTTATTTTACAAAACATGGTGATGGTGGGATAGATCTTGCTCCACTGGGTTCTCTGGTCAAACATGAGGTTAAGGAACTTGCAGAGGTGCTTGAAATTCCTGCTGAAATTATAGAGAAAAATCCTTCGGCCGGGCTTTGGGATGGTCAGACAGATGAGTCAGAGATGGGTTTTAGCTATCAAGAGCTTGATCAATACATTTTAACTGGTGAAGCTGAACCTGAAATTAAAGAAAAAATTCAAAAACTGGCTTCAAAAAACAGCCATAAGGTAGCACCAGTTCCAATTCCAAAAAGAAATGAGATTGTTTAATCAGAATTGAGGCGGGTCTTAATGAGAAATAAGGTATTGGTATTTTTACTTTTAATATTATTTATTTTTACAGCGTCTACTTCTTTATTGGCTCAGGATTTTCCAATTCATTATACAGATGAACTCGGCAGAGAGATTACAATTGAAAAAGAGGTAGAAAGAATTATTACTCTGGCGCCGGGAATAACTGAAGTCATTTATGCTCTGGGGCTTGAAAATAAACTGATAGCAGTAAGCTCAGCTTGTGATTATCCAGCAGAGGCTCTGGAAAAAGATGATGTGGGTCGAATAGATGAACCTAATATCGAGAAAATAGTTTCGCTGGAGCCTGATCTTGTAATAGCTGAATCTGTAACTAAGGTTGAAAGCTTAAAGCGTTTGACAGAACTAGGAATAAAAAATATTGGTTTTAAACCTACTTCAATTAATGATACAATAAATATGATTGAAGATGTTGCTTATTTGACTTCTGCAGAAAAGGCTGGAACTGAGCTGATTTCTAAAATGAAAAATGAGTATCAGCAGCTAAAAGAGCTGGTAAGCAATAAACTAAAAAACAATGAAAGAAAAAAAGTTTTTTATGAGGTCTGGTCAGACCCTTTATATACTGCTGGTAAAGGTACTTTTATTGATAGTTTGATTTATGATGCTGGTGGTTATAATATTGGCAGAGAGGCAGAGGGCAGCTGGCCAACTTTCAGTTTGGAGAGTTTAATTGCTGCTGACCCAGAGGTTTATATCAGCAGTGCCCACAGTACCCCAAATGGTTTAACATTAGAAGAACTTAGAGAACGGGAGATTTTTAGAGAAATTTCTGCTTTTAAAAATGATCATTTATATTTAGTTGATCAGGATTTAGTTAACAGACCTTCACCGAGGATTATAGAAGGTTATAAGGAATTTATTAAAGCTATTTTTCCGGAACTAATAAAGGAAATTAATTAGTTTTGTTGAATAGCAGATAGTGGTAGGGGAAATTAAGAATAAAATGATAGATAGATTAGGGAATAAGTTTAAAATATTTAAGCCTTTTGTAAAAGGTTATAAGTAAAAAATAAGACTAAGAGGTGATTTGATGAATTTATCAGATTTCACAATTGATGATTTTACAGAAATTGATGGTGGACAGTCAATAGGAAAGGTAGCGGTACTGCTATCAATGGTTAATGATGAATATGACGGCAAGATTATTGATGCCTATAAAAGCGAAGGTTATAAAGCTGTAATTACTAGAGCGGGTGGAAAGGGCTCAAAACTAAAAGATAAAGTTTTACGCAACTGCCTGGGAGCAGCAATCAAAGGTGATGTTATCACTGAATCTGTTCAGGATCAGCGAATATTAACCCGTTGTGTGGAGAGAGCAATGCTTGACTTTGATAAACCGCTTTCCGGTATTTCAGGTGCAGGAATCAAAATTGGAATCGTAAGTAAGGAGCCGCATTTAGCAGTAGCTCTGTATGGGAAATTAGGTATCCCTGGTTTAGATGTTGATCACGAAATTTCAGGAATGGGGATTCACTACTATGGACTCAGCAAAAGATAATAAGCAATTTGATTTATTAAAAAGAGTATTTAAATATGTTTTACCATATAAAGGCAGGCTAGCAGGGGGAGTAATCTCCATGCTGGTTCATGCCTTTTTAACTGTTTTTTTTGTAAGGGTTTTTCAGGGGCTTCTGGAAACAATTATTTCTGATATCAATATGGGTAGAGAAGGTATGATTCAGCTATCCCTGGTTGCCGGAATGATGATTGTAGTTTATTTTCTTAAAGGAGTTGCCTACTACGGAAAAACCTATCTGGTTTCTTATGTTTCTCAGAAATCAATTAGAGATATCCGGAATGATCTTTATTCTCACCTCCATAATTTATCTCTTAGTTTTTACAGTAAAAATAAAACTGGTGATATTTTATCAAGAGTAACTAATGATGTACAGCAGCTGGAAAGCTCAATAATTCATACTACTGTTGGCTCGATAGATAAAATTTTTACTCTGATTGGAGGAATAATTTATCTTGTTTATTTAAATTATCGTCTGACTATCTTTTTAATTATTATTTTACCTTTTATTACCTATGTGATTACCAAATTTAATTATAAACTTAAAAAAGTCAGCCGTCGAGTTCAGATAAAAATTGCAGATGTATCTGATGTACTGCAGGAGACCCTTTCGGCGGTTAGAGTAGTTAAATCATTTGGCCGGGAAGAATATGAGTTTGAGCGCTTTAGCAGTGAAAACCAGGCTAATTTTAGGGCCAAAATAAAAAAAACACAGTACGGGGCGATGTTAACCCCAATTGTAGAGTTTCTGGCTGCAATTTCGTTTACAGCTATACTCTGGTATGGAGGTTATGAGGTAATGCAGGGGCGGATGACAGCTTCTGAACTGATTGCATTTTTTACTCTGCTCTTAACTATTAGTGAGCCGCTGCGTTCAATTACCAAGTTAAGCAAGAGAATGCAGCAGTTATTTGCTTCTGCAGAGCGAGTTTTTGAAATTATGGATACTGAAAGTGAGCTGCGGGAAGATGATGAAAATAAAATTGAGTTAAATAATGTTGAAGGTGAAGTTGTTTATGATAATGTAAGTTTTTCCTATAATGAAGATGAGGTAGTATTAAAAAATATTAATTTAACTGCTGAACCAGGTGAAGTTGTAGCTCTTGTTGGCCACAGCGGAGCCGGCAAAACAACTATGGTTGATTTAATTCCACGTTTTTTTGATCCATTTGCAGGCAGAATGAGGGTGGATGGTCATGATCTTAAAGATGTAAAAATTGATAGTCTGCGTAATTTCATTGGTATAGTACCCCAGGAGACTATTTTATTTAGTGGTTCTTTAAGAGATAATATAGCTTACGGTGATTTAGAAGCTGATGATGAAGCGATTCAGAATGCAGCTAAAGCTGCAAATGCTCATGGATTTATTATGGGCTTCCCTGAGGGTTATGATACTGTTGTGGGAGAGCGCGGAGTTGGACTTTCTGGTGGTCAGAAACAGCGGATCTCTATTGCCAGAGCAATTCTTAAAAATCCAAAGATTTTAATTTTAGATGAAGCGACTTCTTCTTTAGATTCGGAATCTGAAGCTTTAGTTCAGGAAGCTTTAGAGCATTTAATGGAAAATAGAACAACTTTTATTATTGCTCACAGACTATCTACTATTAGAAATGCAGATAAGATTGTGGTAGTAGAACAGGGTGAGATTATGGAAATGGGAAGTCATCAGGAACTGCTTGAGATGCAGGGTAAATATTCATCTTTATATCAGGGCCAGTTTATTGAAGCCCCCAATGCTTAATAAAAAGAGGAGGAAATTAGTTGGCAGAAGCAGAGAAAAATTTAAAAGAGCAGATGCTTCCTTCTCTTGCCTATAACTTAATTAAATTAACAAATCAGAGTTATCGGCTTCAAGTTGAGGGTTGGGAGCCTGTGCAGAAAGCACTTGCTGCCGGAGAATCACTTGTTTTTTCCAGCTGGCACGGTAAAAGCTGGGTTCCGGCTTATTTTTTAAGAGACTTAGGAATTTACGCTCTGACAAGTTTGAGCCAGGACGGCAGTTATATGACGGAGATTTTGCACAGCTTAGGCTGGAAAACAATTCGGGGTTCCAGCAGCAGAGGAGCAAGCCGTTCTCTTTTGGCTCTATATCGAAAACTAAAAGAGGGGGCAAGTACTGCCCTGACTCCAGATGGTCCAACCGGTCCAATTTATGAGGTTAAACCGGGTATCATTTTTTTACAGGAGAAGGCTGGTTCAATGCTGGTTCCAATAGGGGTAGATGCCCGCTGGAAAAAGAATTTTGCCAGCTGGGATCAGTATCTGCTGCCGCTTCCTTTTAGTAAAACTGCTCTGGTTTTTGGTGAGCCCTTCAGTTTTGAGGCTGCTCTGGAAATGGAAGCAAAACAGGAAATATTAAAAGAAAAAATGGAAGCAGTTAATTTAAGGGCAGCCGAAATAGTCAAAAAATAATGGTGGTATTAAATATATGGATAATTTGCGCAGTTATTTAGAAAAAATAATAGATGGTTCTAAAAAAGGAAAAACGGCAGCTGGAATTCGCTTTATTTTATTTCTGCTATCAGTGCTTTATTCACAACTGACTAAAATTAGATCAATTTTATATCAGAATAATATTTTGAAGAAAAAAGAAGCTGAGGTACCGGTGATCAGTATCGGTAATATCACTACCGGCGGCACAGGCAAAACTCCTTTTACGGCTTTTTTAGCAGAAGAGTTGAAGTCTGATTATAGAATAGCTATTATCAGCCGCGGTTATGGTGCTTCTCAGGATGTAGAGGAACCATTTTTGATTAAGGATAAAGATCAGCTCTATGCTGGTGCTGCTCAGGCGGGCGACGAGCTTTTTATGCTGGCCCGCAGAAATGATCAACTTATTTTTATTCGTTCCGCTAATAGGTATCAGGGAACAAAACTTGCTGTTGACTGTGGAGCAGATTTGATACTGCTTGATGATGGTTTTCAACACTATCAATTAAAGCGAAATGCTGATATTGTATTAATTGATGCTGAAGAACCCTTTTCGAACAATAAAGTTTTACCAGCCGGATTATTAAGAGAACCTTTTGCTGCTTTAAAAAGAGCCGATCTTTTTCTTTTGAATCGGAGTGAAAATGTTGATTTCAGCCGAATTAAGGAACTGAAAAAGTCTTTAAAAACTCTCAGTCCGTCAAATAGAGGTATTTTTAGCGCAGAAACTAGATTGGAAAACTGTATTTCTGTAGCTTCTCAGGAGAAAGAATCACTCGACTTTTTAAAGGAAAAAAAGGTTTTTGCTTTTTCTGGAATCGGAAGTCCGGAAGCCTTCAAAAAAAGTATAGAAAGTGCCGGTGCCAATTTAGTTAGCTATAGAATATTTAAGGATCATTACGATTATCAAAAAGAAGACCTTTTGACTCTGCTTGATCAGTACTCAGCTTCTGAGGCAGATTTGATTCTGACCACAGAAAAGGACGCTGTAAAATTATTTGATTTTTCAGATATGATTGGCGAATTACCTTTTTATTATCTTAAGATTTCTTTAGCAGTAGAGAATAGGGAAGAATTGCTGGAAATTGTGAAAGAGAAAATTAAAAGTGGAAAAGCTAAATAAAAATTTGAGGTGGATTATCAATGTCTAAACTAAAAACTGCAGCTGTAATTCCTGCTCGTTATGCTTCCAGCCGTTTTCCTGGGAAAGCGCTGGCAGAAATTATGGGGCAGCCAATGATTGTCCGGGTGCTGAAAGCAGTAGCGAAATCGAGGCAAATAGACGAGGTTTATATTGCAACAGATGATTTGCGGATTAAAAAAGTGGTAAAAAAGGCCGGAGGTAGGGTAATTATGACCTCAGCTCAGCACCAGAGTGGAACTGATAGAATTGCTGAAGCCGCTGCAGAAATCGAGGCCGATTTAATTGTCAATGTTCAGGGGGATGAGCCATTAATTAAAGCTGAAAGCATAGAACAAGCTCTAAAACCTTTTGCCGCAGAAGAAGCTCTTAAAATGAGTACTCTAAAGAGGAAAATAACTGCCGAGGCAGCTAAAAGTCCGGATCGAGTCAAAGTTATTACTGATTATGATGATTATGCTTTATATTTCTCTCGCTCACCAATTCCTTACTATCGAGATCTAGAAACAAAAGACCAACATTATTATCAGCATATCGGGCTTTATGTTTATCGGCGTGATTTTTTATTAAAATATGCTGGAATGGAAAGGACTGCTTTAGAAAAGGCAGAGTCTTTAGAGCAGCTGCGGGCACT
>Ga0209300_1001217_pt1 | contig 10559 bp, 6 predicted proteins | sample Shrwel_input2_RT_FD_187535 | JGI IMG/M metagenome (GOLD analysis project Ga0209300, IMG submission 187535) | Subsurface microbial communities from deep shales in Ohio, USA - Utica-3 well 1 S input2 RT (SPAdes) (version 2) ... | reverse complement strand
CGGTCGGCCTGGTCCTCGTCACTATGGGGGTCGCTGCCGTCGTCGGACATGCGCTGGTTGGATTATCCTGGGCGGCTGCGTTTGTCCTCGGTGCGATCATCGCACCACCGGATCCGGTGGCGGCTACGGCCGTCGCTGGCAAGACAGGACTTTCGCAGCGGCTGGTTGTCATCCTCGAAGGCGAAGGACTGGTCAACGACGCCGTCGCGATCGTCGCCTACGGGATCGCTGTCGAGGCGCTGGTCTCCGGGCATTTCGCCTGGGGCGGGGTGTTCTGGTCGCTGTTGCGCGAGGCGCCGACTGGCATCCTGATCGGACTGCTGATCGGTGGCGGGGCAGCGCTTTTGCGTCGACACGCTGACAGTGTGCCTCTCGAAGTCAGTATTTCTCTGGTCATGCCCTACCTGGCCTACCACCTCGCCGAACGATTGGGTTGCTCGAGCGTGCTTGCCGTGGTCACGCTGGGCTTCATGTTGCGCTGGTCGAGTTTCCTCGTGTCTTCGCCGGTGGCGCGTCTGGCGGCGCGCACGGTATGGAATTTCGTGCGTTACGCCAGCACGGCGCTGGTGTTTCTGCTGCTCGGATTACTGATCGGCGAGATCGCCGTCGGCTGGCCGGGGCGTGACGTGGTCATCGCCGGGGTCATCCTGTCCGCCGCGATCGTGGCGATCCGCATTGCCTGGATGTTGCTGGTGCCGCGACTGGTCGCGGCGCTGGGGGGCAGCCAGGCGGTGAAATCATCAACCGCCGAACAGTTCGTGCTCGGCTGGGCCGGCATGCGCGGCGTCGTCTCGCTGGCGCTTGCCCTGGCCTTGCCGCTGAGCCTGGGCGGCGACGAGACGCGGCACACGATCGTGTTCCTGACCCTGATCGTGATCATTGCCACGCTGCTCGTGCAGGGGGCGACGCTGATGCCGCTGGTGCGTTGGCTGAAGGCCGGAGACCCGGAGCGCGAGCATCGCGATGAGCGCCGCGCCCGCCTGAAGGCGCGTCAGGCAGGGGTGACGGCGGTTCGCGACGCCAGCACGGCCGGTATCGACCCGGAGGCGAGACGGGGCCTGATCAGCGACCTCGAGGCAGGCAAGCTTGGCATCGCCGGGGCGAGCGCAGATGGCACCTGCCACCCGCGCACCCAGCTGTTGCTGCAGGCGCTCGACGCGCAGCGCGACGTCGTGAACCATCTGCGCGAGGCGGGACGCCTGAGTGACGAACTGGCCGAGCGGCTCGATACCGAACTGGATGTCGACGCGATGAGCGCACGCGGCGAGGGGACGCACCTGACCGACGGGGGCAATGACTGAGCGGCGTTCGCCGGGGAATAGCGCGGCCAACTGGCCGCCGGCGCATTCCTCGGGTGTCTCCATGCTTACCCGGCGGTTTTGTTGACGAGCAGCGGCCATGGCGCCGGAGTGGATCGGTGTCCCGCAACCGGCTGACGCCTGTGGTAGCGTAAGGTCGTTCGCCGCTTTTTTCTGAAGTAACGGAGGCGCATGTGCTGGAACGGCTGCAACGTCGGTTGGGACTGCAGATCATACCGGGGGTGTTCTTCACCTCGGCCGGGGTGGCCGCGCTTTTTGTCGCGCTGGCGGTCCCGTTCGACCAGGTCGTTGCCGACAGTTTCGGGCTGCTCACCGGCTGGGTGGCTCGGAATCTGGGCTGGTTCTATATCCTCGCCGTGAGTTCTCTGTTGATCTTCCTGCTCGGTCTGGCGGTCAGCCGCTATGGCAACATCCGTCTGGGCGCCGACGACAGCCGTCCCGATTACTCCAATCTGACCTGGTTCACCATGCTGTTTGCCGCCGGCATCGGCACGATCCTGATGTTCTGGGGGGTGGCGGAACCGATTTCCCACTTCGCTCACCCGCCTTTTGACGGCGTGGCGCCGGGGTCGGAGCGGGCGGCCAGCGATGCCATGACCATCGCGCTTTACCACTTTGGCTTGCACACCTGGACCATCTTTGCCTTGCCGGGGCTGGCGATCGGCTACTTCGCCTACCGCCACAACCTGCCCATGCGCATCAGCAGCCTGTTCTATCCCATCCTCGGGGAGCGGGCCTTCGGGCCCTGGGGCGGGGCGGTGGATGTGATCGCCGTGCTGGGCACCCTGTTTGGCGTGGCCACCTCGCTGGGCCTCGGGACCCTGCAGCTGAACAGCGGCCTGAACTATTTGTTGGGTGTGCCGTCCTCCGGCCTGGTCCAGGTCATCCTGATTGCCGTCATTACCAGCATCGCCGCGACATCGGTGGCGCTGGGACTGGACAAGGGAGTGCGCCGGCTCTCCCAGCTCAACATTGTGCTGGCGATGATCTTGCTCGCCTTCGTGCTCGGTGTAGGCCCCACCGTGTTCATTGCCGAAGGAATGGTTCAGAGCGTGGGGGATTACCTCGATGCGTTGCCCCGCTTGGCGTTCTGGACCGAGACCTTCAAGGACACCGACTGGCAACGCCAGTGGACCCTGTTCTACTGGGCCTGGACTATTTCCTGGGCGCCTTATGTCGGGATCTTCATCGCCCGCATCTCCCGGGGGCGGACCATCCGCGAGTTTGTGGGCGGTGTGCTGTTTGCGCCCACGGCTTTCACTCTGGTGTGGTTCGGCATCTTCGGGCTGTCCGCCATCCAGGTGGAAATGAACGGCCAAATCGCCCTGGCCGAGCAGGTACAGCAGGACCCCTCCGTGGCCATTTTCGCCTTCCTGGAAGGCTTGCCGCTGGCCAACGTGGCATCGGCACTGAGTGTGGTCATCATCGTGATTTTCTTTACCACGTCATCCGATTCCGCCTCGCTTGTGATCGATATGCTGACGCGGCGCGACGACCAGCGCTCCCTGGTGCGCCAGCGCATCTTCTGGGCGGCAGCCCAAGGGGTGATCGCATCGACGCTATTGCTGGCCGGTGGACTGGACGCCCTGCAGAACGTGATTACCTCCCTTGGGCTGCCCTTCTGCATTCTGCTGATTTTCATGGCGGTGGCGCTTTTCAGGGCGCTCCGGGCCGATTATCGGGGCTACAGTATGGATGAGCTGGTCCAGGGAAGAGCGTTTCCGGAAGTGGAGGCCGCCGCTGACACCACACAGGAGATCGAGGATGTATCGGAAACTGTTGATCGCCATTGATCCGGAAGACGACGGCGAGGGCAAGCGCGCGATTGAGGCCGCCATGGAACTGCTGGCCGATGACGGTGAGCTCCACCTGGCTAGTGCTTACAGCCCGGGCGGTGGCGGGTTTTTCCCGCACGTGACGGGAGAGGCGCCGGGGGAGAAGGAGGCCGAGGTGCGTGACACGCTGGATCTGCTGGTGCGCAAATATCTGCCCTTGAACCGCAACGCTAACCTGCATGTGGTGGCGGGCAGCGCCGGCGAAAAGCTGGTGGGTCTGGCGGGCCAGCTTCGTGCCGACCTGATGATCCTGGTATCCCGTGGTGGCAGCGGTTACTGGCCCCTGCGCCGGGCGACCGTGGAGTATGTGTCGGTGAATGCCCCGTGTCGGGTCCTTGTGTTGCCGTCGCTGGAGAAGGCCGGCCCTCAGGCAGCGGAAGAAGAGGGCGATTGACCGGCGGAACCGCCACCCTCGATCAGGCTGGCTGGATCAGGCTGGACGAGCTCCGGATGGGCACGCCGGCTCTGGCAGAAGCACCGACATACGCACCGAACAAGCCGCGGGGAGAGACGCCATTCACTAGCGTTTACAAGGCGATCGTCACCGCTGAGCGCGACCATCACACAGCCCCCGAGCCCATCATCCGGCTCGGGGGCTTTTGTGTTCAGCGGGGGCGAGCAACGTCTGCGACCAATCGACGTGTGGCATCCATTATGACTCTCGCATACGCTGGCGGATTAAGATTGCTTAGCAGGGCGGCATACCGACATTGCCGGAACGCAGGGACTACTGCAGGGATGGCAGGAAGCCATCACGGCTTGCCGGGTAGGGGCGGTAGCGTGCCTCAAGACAGCGTATCGCGCCCAAAAATGGGGGTCTGTCCCCGATTACCTTGTCGGGAGGAGGGGGGGTGACGCCACCGATGGCCCCTGTGTGGCCGAGGCCCTGGGCGACCCGGCGCCCGAGCCGCTGCAACCGGTGGAGTTCCAGCTGCAGTAGGCGGTGCTGAGGCTGCGACGAATCGACGTGTGGTATCCATCGGCACTATCGCATACGCTGGTGGCTAAGGTCGCGCAGACGACCGAACGGAACACAGACATTGCCGAAATGTATTGACTACCGCAGGGATGGCAGTAGGCCATCGTGACTTGCCGGGTAGGGGCGGTAGCGTGCCTAAAGCCTATGTTGTCTTACACGATCTGCAGCTATTTTTAAGCGCTTAAACCGCATGATGGCCTTCAGCGGTCTATCAGTTTTGGAACCTTACTAGGCGTATCCATACGGTTGTCCACTCTCAGCGAATGGATGTGCATATATTATATGTCGGTGGCGGTAAAGCGCGCGAGATTGAGAATCGTTAGAGAAAAGCCAAGCTGTAACTTTTTGTTCCAAAAAAATTTCGTAAATTCTATATTGTTTTTTCATTTAATCCGGATAAGTCTGCCGGTACGCTCGCTTGTTGGTGTAGCGAGGCATCTAATGTCTATTAGGTTTTTTGCACGGGGTTAATTTTTCATTAGGGATTGATGATAATGCATGTGTTAGGGATTAGGGTTGAGCCAAAGAAGACGAGCTTCGTTGTCATTGGAAATAATGATGATCGTTTTGAAGTGGTGAATAGTGAGCTAATAAAGGTTCCCTCTGCACTAGATTTTCCTGAAAAACTAAAATACATGAGGAATTGCGTTCTTGATATTCTTCGTGAGTATTCAATAGTTTATGCAGGAATTCGTGTAGCTGAAGCAAATACGAAAAATCTTGATATAACTAGGCTTCACATTGAAGGTGTTGTTCAGGAAGCGTTTTCGAGCAGCGATGTGTGTGGTTATTTTGTTGGACGAAAAACCTCAATAGCCGCGAGACTTAAACTGAAGCCTAAACAAATTGAAGATATTTTGAATGGTGAGTATGAATATACGGGAATAGGAAACTGGAAGATTCTTTCTCAGAAGAGTTCGAAAGAGGCTGCTTTAGTGGCTATGGGAGCTGTTGCGTAATGTTTCCCTATCAAAAGGCACAAGTTTCGTTTAAAAAAATAGAAGAAATTGGTTTTGAGGGGCAAAACTCCAAAGTATACCGGGCCCATGATGAATATTTAGATGCAGAGCTGGTGATCAAGGAGGTTGAAAAGAAAGAAGGTTTTAGTGCCGATGAGTATTTCTCTGAAGCACGAACTTTATATAAAAGCTCACATCCCAATGTGGTTCCAGTAAGTTACGCGTGCGAAGATGAAAATAAAATTTACGTGGCCTCTCCGTTTTATAGGAACGGGTCCTTAAATAAACGTATGCAAGATGGGTTTTTAACAGTAAAAGAAATCATACGCTATTCAACTCACGCGCTAAATGGCTTGCACAACGTTCATTCGAAAGGTTTGATACATTTCGATGTAAAGCCCGACAATATTCTTATTTCAGATCGAAACGAAGCGCTGCTTGCAGATTTTGGTTTAACTAAAATCATGGATCAAGAAGGCGTGGCGAGTCAGCCTTTGCTATACATTAAGCAGATGCCGCCAGAAGTTTTCGGTAATCAAGACAAGAGTTTTGATAATCGATTTGATATATATCAAATTGGTCTCACTATGTACCGAATGTGTGTCGGGAATGCCTGTTTTTATGAGCAGTTCTCCGTATATGGGGACGGGCAGCATTTCGCTAAAGATGTCAGGGAAGGAAAGTTTCCTGATAGGAAGGCTTATCCACTTCATATCCCCAAAAAACTTCAGCGAGTTGTTAATAAATGCCTCAAGCCAAACCCTGGAGATAGGTACGGGGCGGCTGTTGAAGTGGTTAATGCTATTGCTGATATTGATGGACCCATCCTGCACTGGAAATATTCCCCGACCGACCAGGAGCAAAGATGGGACCAAGAACTTGACGGCACGATAAAGTCTATTATTATTGATTGTATGCGTACGTCAAGAGCATACCGCCATAGTGCAAATTCCGCTCCTCGCAAGGTTAAGGCTTTTTGTAAACCCAATATTGAAGACGCTGAGATCTTAGAGTTTTTCGAGAAATGAGCAAGAAAAATCGAAATGAAAATAGAGGTTTGTTAACGAGATCGGAGCTTGTTAACAATCGGCGCTCATCCTCTTCCCGAGATAAGCTCCCCCCAGTACGAAAAGGAATGTTCGACGAGATGAAGGGCTTTGATCTTCGTTCACGCCAGTTCATCGACTTTTCCGAAACCTCACAACCCTAAGAAAATGATCACCGAGACCGTTTTTTCTCCCTGCGTTCGGCTCCTCTACAAACTGCTCCTATGCCTCGGCATTAAATCCCAACGAAGCTAATTCACCGTGATAAGAAAAAAGCCCCCGAGCCGGTTTCCCGGCTCGGGGGCTTTTCGTTTTGGCTCTGCTGTTACTGCGCGGCCAGCGCCACGCTCGCCTTGGAACGGTTGGGCCGCCCGATGGCCTGGGTGATCCAGGTGCCTGTAGCGGCAAGTGCATCAAGGTCGATGCCGCTGTCGATGCCGAGGCCGTTGAGCAGGTAGATCACGTCTTCGCTTGCCACATTGCCGGAGGCGCCCTTGGCATAGGGGCAGCCGCCGAGGCCGGCGACGGAACTGTCGATCACGCCGATGCCTTCTTCGAGTACGGCATACAGGTTGGCCAGCGCCTGGCCGTAGGTGTCGTGGAAGTGGGCGCCGAGCTTTTGCATGGGGATGTCATGGGCCACGGCCTCGAGCATACGCTTGGCCTTGAGCGGGGTGCCGGTGCCGATGGTGTCGCCAAGCGACACCTCGTAGCAGCCCATATCAAAAAGCGCCTTTGCCACTTCGGCCACCCTGGCGGGAGCGATCTCGCCCTCGTAGGGGCAGCCGAGCACGCAGGACACATAGCCGCGTACGCGCACGTTCGCGGCTTTCGCGCGAGCGAGCACCGGGGCGAAGCGCTCGAGCGACTCACTCACCGAACAGTTGATGTTCTTCTGCGAGAAGGACTCGCTGGCGGCGCCGAACACCGCGACCTCGTCAACGCCGCACTCGAGCGCGGCTTCCAGCCCCTTGAGGTTGGGGGTCAGCGCCGAGTAGGTGACGCCCTCGCGGCGTTTGAGGCCGGCCATCACCTCGCGGTGGTCGGCCATCTGCGGCACCCACTTGGGCGAGACGAAGCTGGCCGCCTCGATATGGCGAAGGCCGGCGGCGCCGAGCCGGTCGATCAGCTCGAGCTTGGTTTGGGTGCTGACCGGTTCGGGCTCATTCTGGAGGCCGTCGCGGGCGCCGACCTCGACCAGGCGCACGGATTGGGGGAATGCCATCTGGTGTCTCCTCGTATCTCGGGCTAGCGCGATTCACTCATCGACGGTGAATTCGAGCAGCACCTCGCCTTGGCCCACGGTGTCGCCGGCCGCGAAGTGGAAGCTCGCGACTTGGCCATCCGCGGGGGCGCTCAGAGTGTGCTCCATCTTCATGGCCTCCATGACCATCAGCGGCATGCCTTTCTCGACCGGGGTGCCGGGTTCTACCAATAGCGCCACCACGGTGCCGTGCATGGGGGCGGTGAGGGTCGATTCGGCTTCGTGCTGGCCGTGATCGACGGCGTCCGCGCGTAGCCAGTCAAGGCGGGTCTCGCCCTGGGCATCGGCGAGCACGATGGCGTTGCCATCGAGCCTTGCCAGCAGCCGACGGCGGTGGCCGTCAAGCGTCACGGCCACGGCGTCGCCGTCGAGTCGCTGCAGGTTGGCCGAAAGCGTCGTGCCCTGGATGGTGAGCCGCCAGGGGGCGGCGTCATGCGGGCGGCTGCCGTCGACGACGACGGGCTCGGCGTCGGTCGATTGGGGGTCGGTCGCTTTGGGGTCGCTCAAGGCTACACGGATGCGATGATCGGCGTTGAGGCGAAAGCCGTCATGACGGTCCCAGGGGAAGTCGCTCGCGCCCTCGCGGCCGAGCTGGTCCAGCGCCACCAGGGCGGCGCTGGCGTAGTCCTCGGCGCTTGGTTCGCTAACCTTGAACAGGTCATCGTGATGGTGCTCGATGAAGCGGGTATCGAGCTTAGCGGCCTGGAAGGCCGGGTGGCTCGCCAGCCGCTGCAGGAAGGCGCGATTGGTGACCACGCCGCGCACGTCCAGCGCGGCCAGGGCCCGGTTGAGGGTGGCCAGCGCCTGGATGCGGTCGTCGCCATGCACGATCAGCTTGGCGAGCATCGGGTCGTAGTGCATCGAGACTTCGTCTCCGCTCTCCACACCGCTGTCCAGCCGCACCTGCAAAGGGTCGAGGCCGGCGCCGACCAGATCCAGCCCGAAGTGCTCGAGGTGACCGGTGGCGGGCAGGAAGTCGTGCTCCGGGTCCTCGGCATACAGGCGCGCCTCGAAGCTGTGGCCATGAATGGCGAGTTCGTCCTGAGTGCAGGGCAGGGCGTCGCCCATGGCCACCTTGAGCTGCCAGGCGACCAGATCCTGACCGGTGATCATCTCGGTGACCGGGTGCTCGACCTGCAGCCGGGTGTTCATCTCCATGAAGTAGAAGCGGCCGTCCTGCTCTTGTGAAGAGTCCAATAAAAATTCGACGGTACCGGCGCCGACGTAGCCGATCTCCTGAGCGGCGCGCACCGCGGCCTCACCCATCTCGCGGCGCAGGGCCTCGCTCATGCCCGGGGCGGGGGCCTCTTCCAGCACCTTCTGGTGGCGGCGCTGGACGCTGCAGTCGCGCTCGAAGAGATAGACGCCATTGCCGTGACGGTCGCAGAACACCTGCACCTCGACGTGGCGCGGCTGAGTCAGGTACTTCTCGATCAGCATGCGCTGATCGCCGAAGGCGGCCTGGGATTCGCGGCGGCAGCCGTCCAGGGCGGCCTGGAAGCCGTCACCGGACTCGACCACCCGCATGCCCTTGCCGCCGCCGCCGGCGCTGGCCTTGAGCAGCACGGGGTAGCCGATCTGGTCGGCCTCGGCGCGCAGCAGCTCATCGCCCTGATGATCGCCATGATAGCCGGGCACCAGCGGTACGCCGGCCTGCGCCATGCGGGCCTTGGCGGCGGACTTGTCGCCCATCGCCGAGATGGCGGCGGCGGGCGGACCGATGAAGACGATGCCGACCTCGGCGCAGGCGGTGACGAAGTCGGCGTTCTCGGAAAGAAAGCCGTAGCCCGGATGAATGGCGCCAGCGCCGGTGCGCTTGGCGGCCTCGAGCACGGCGTCGACCTTCAGGTAGCTGTCACGGGCGGCCGCCGGGCCGATGCGCACGGCCTCGTCGGCCTCGCGCACGTGGCGGGCATTGGCATCGGCGTCGGAGTAGACGGCCACGGTGGCGATCCCCATGGCACGGGCGCTGCGCATCACCCGGCAGGCGATCTCGCCGCGGTTGGCGATCAGGACCTTGGAAAAGGGCGTGCTCTGAGGGGGCGTGAAGGAGGTCATGACGTCGAATCCTTGGGGTGGTGGTCCCAGCGGGGCGTGCGCTTGTCGAAGAAGGCGGCGAGGCCTTCCTGGCCTTCATCGCTGACCCGCAGCTGGCCGATCACGCGGCAGCAGCGCTCGCGGGTGGCCTCGCTGTCGGGGTCGCGGCCGACCGTGGCCAGCAGCGCCTTGGTGGCACGCTGAGCCTGGGGCGAGGCGGCGAGCAGGGTGTCGAGCATCGCCGACACGGCATCGTCCAGGTCATCCGGCTCGGCGACCCGGTGGACGAGGCCCAGCCGCTGTGCCGCATCGGCCTGGATGACCTCGGCGGTCAGTGCGTAGCGGCGCATCTGACGCGCGCCGATGGCACGCTGCACATAGGGGCTGATCACCGCGGGCGCGAGGCCGATCTTGACCTCGGAGAGGCAGAACTTGGCCTTCTCGGAGGCGATCACCAGATCGCAGCAGGCGGCGAGGCCCACGGCGCCGCCGAAGGCTGCGCCCTGTACGCGACAGAGCGTGGGGCAGGGCAGGGTGTCGAGGCCATGCATCAGGCGTGAGAGCTCGCGGGAGTCCTTGAGGTTGTCCTCGAGCGAATAGTCGACCATGCGCTTCATCCAGCTAAGGTCGGCGCCGGCCGAGAAGTGCTTGCCCTCGGAGCGAAGCACCAGGGCGCGGACCTCGCTGCGTTCGGCGGCGATCGCGACCCTGTCGAGATGGTCATTGAGTTCGCTGATCAGGTGATCGTCGAAGGCATTGAGTACCTCGGGGCGATCCAGCGTCAGCCAGGCCACACCGCGCTCATCGATGGCGAGATGGGAATAGGACGTTGTCCCTGACGGATTGGTCTCTGGCGAAGTTGTCCCTTGCGAAGTGGTATTAGTCATGAGGCCCTCACATCCTGAAGACGCCGAAGCGGGTGTCGTCGATCTCGGCATTCATGGCCGCGGCCAGCGCCAGGCCGAGTACGTCTCGGGTCTGCAGCGGGTCGATCACGCCGTCGTCCCACAGCCGGGCGCTGGCGTAGTAGGGGTGGCCCTGATGCTCGTACTGCTCTCGGGTGGGCGCCTTGAAGGCCTCTTCTTCGTCCTTCGTCCACTCACGGCCGTCGCGCTCGTAC
>Ga0209300_1001216_pt1 | contig 10565 bp, 7 predicted proteins | sample Shrwel_input2_RT_FD_187535 | JGI IMG/M metagenome (GOLD analysis project Ga0209300, IMG submission 187535) | Subsurface microbial communities from deep shales in Ohio, USA - Utica-3 well 1 S input2 RT (SPAdes) (version 2) ... | reverse complement strand
AGTATAATTCATATTAGATACCTCCTTGGTTTTTTAGAGATCAGAATGACCTCTGATACTCCGTATTATACCAAGGGGGTATTTTTTTGTCGATACTGATTTTTATTCATTACAGGAATGCTCCTATATTTATTTAATTTGAAGCTTGCTTATATTATTTTCATCTTTTTCTCGAACCATTTCAATATCATCTAAAACTCCTATAACGATTTCGAAAAGATAAAGAGTCCTACAACCTGGTTCTAAATGCCCACCGTATGCCCTTTCTGTATCAGATATTGTTATATGTGCATGTAAATTGCCATCTGCAATAACTCCATCTAAAGAAATCACTTCCAATGGCTGTTCTTTATTATCAAAATAATTTTCTGCTGGAAAACCGGTAGTAGTAATCATATGAAGTGTGCTTTTATCTAGTGTTCCAAATCCTGTTAAAATCAAGCCATTTTTTATGTTATTTTCTTCAACAGCTTTTTCTAGGGATTTAAGTACATCTTCACCTTTATCCAAACTAACTATAAGTGTTTCTTTAATTTTTCCAAATCCTGTTATGATAATCATCACCTCCTTAGTTAAAAATAATTTAGTTAGGGGTATTTATTAAATTAAATGTTATAACATTATAACCTTATAATATCTAATTCGACACAATATTAAGAATTCCTGCAATAAAATTAATTTTTTTACTATTCTGATTAATAAAAGCTTAAATAGAGGAACAAGCAAATAAGTTACTCTCTTGTTCCTCTAATATTTGTTATCTAATTCTTTATCTTAATTCAAACTATTAATTGAACTAACAGTTAATTCATCAATTTTTATTCTTTTATTGCTAAGATTTTTTATTTTAACTTCTTTTGACTCTCCAGCTACTAAATCAAAATAATTATCAGAAAAAACTATTTCCTCCTGTGGGATCTCTAATTTAACAAACCGAGCATGCTTATCAGTAGTTATTTTTACAGAATCATTTGATTTATCTAGCTTAAAATTTAAATTGCATTCTGGAAATTTTAAATCTTTATTATCTTTAAGATAGTAGAATTTATTTGGAGTTAATCCAGTAACTGAAGAAAGTCTAATAACAACTTCAGAAGCTGATTTGTTATTCAAAACCTTATTTTCTTTAAAACTCTTTATAAGTTTAGAATCTAGTTTATCTATCTCCAAATCAAATTTCTCTTCATAAATTATATTTCCACTAAAATCTATAACTTCGAAAACAATTTGATCGTTTATCATTTTATTAAAATCATTTGTTAGCCATAACTCAATATCTTTTCCTTGATCATAATTTATTGATAAAAGAAAAGGATGATAGAATTTTTTAGCATAATAATAAGATGCTTTAGGAAGTAAATAGTAATCAATTACTGACCAACTTGTACCTGGCCAGGAATCATTTAATTGCCAGAAAAGAGTTCCACTGGTTTTTGGTCTTCTCCTTCTATAATGTTCAATTCCATACTGTAATCCAACTGCCTGGGTAAGCATAGAAAAATTCAAATACTGCTCTATAGTATTCGGTTTCCCAGTATAACCTTCCATTAATAAAATCCCTTTTTCATGATGGACATCCTTGTTTCTATAGTCCATTTCATCACTACCCCAGTAATATTTCCCATCCGGTATATTATTGCTTAAGGTATATTTATTTGCCGATGCATGCATACCAAATTCGCTAACAAAATTTGCTTTATCTTTCTTAAAATTTTTAAATGACACGCCTTCAACACTAAAATCTTCTTTAACTTCTTCTCCAAATTTTCGAGGCTCTATTAATCCGTGCCATACTTGCCAGTTATGCTGATCACCAACATTAGGGTCATTATGATCATTTCCTCCATAAGGTGAACTGGGCCAGTATAGACGGTCTGGATCAAGTTTAGATAATAATTCTGGCATTAATTCATCATAAATCTTTTCTCCATAAAATCTATAATCAACTTCTCCCATTGTATATTTTTTTTCATGAATCCAGTGATTTTCATTATTACCACACCAGATAGCAAGACAGGTCTCATTTCTTAATCTTTTAACAACTGATTTAATCTCATTTTCTACATTTTCCATAAAGTTTTTATTATAATCCGGGTAAACCGCACAGGAAAACATAAAATCCTGCCAGACTAAAATACCATTTTTAGAACACTCTTCATAAAAAACATCTTTTTCGTAGATTCCTCCGCCCCATACTCGCAACATATTCATATTAGCTTCTTTGGCAAGCTTAATTAATGATTTATAACGTGAATCCTTTACAGAAGCAAATAAATTATGTACAGGAATCCAATTTGCACCCTTAGCAAACAACTTAACCCCATTAAGCACAAAGGTAAAAACATTTTCACCTTCTTTATTTTTTTGTTCAACTTCAACTGTTCTAATCCCAAAATCTTTTTGATAAGAATCTAATTTATGATTTCCATCAAAAATTTCTATTCTGAGATCATACAAATAGGGATCTCCTAAATCATTAGTCCACCACAACTTAGGATTGTCAATTTTCAACTTAAAACTTTTATTGTTTTTAGTTAGTTTTTCTTCAATTTCATAATTATTTTCATCGTCAATAAAATTTAATTTTATTTTCAAGTCCTTGCTATTAGAAAAATTATCAATTTCAACATCTACATTAACTTCTGCTTTATCATCTGCAATCGATAAAGTTTTTGCATATACACTATCGATTACTGCTTTTTTTATTTTTTTTAATTTAACATCTTTCCAAATTCCAGCAGTCACCAAACGAGGACCCCAATCCCAGCCGAAATTCATTTGTGCTTTTCTTGCCCAGGGACGCTCTTTACCATAATTGCCCCACATTTCAATATTGTGAACAGTATGTTCACTAACTGGATCAAATTTTACTGCTAAAGTATTTTTCCCTTGAACAATGTCTTTAGTCACATCAAAGGAATGAGAAATAAACATGTTATCAGTACTTCCAAGCTTAAGACCATTTAAATATATATCAGCAAAGGTGTCTAAACCATTAAATACCAGCTTCAGTTGTTCTCCTTCTTCTACAATATCTTGATAGTTAAAAGTGGTTCTATACCACCAGACCTGTTCTTCAATCCACTGACACTTTTGATCATTATGTCCATAAAATGGGTCATCAATAATTTTATGCTCAATTAATGTGCTATGTACATCTCCCGGTACTTCAGCTGACATCCAGAATCTATCTAAATTTTTTGGAGAAGCAATTTCTAAATCATTTTTTTCTCCTGCATTAAAATTTTTTAGTTTCCATCCTTTATTAATTAAAATAATTATCACCTCTAAAAATTCTATAATTTAAAATTATTTTATTTATTTCTTCCTCAGTAATCATATTTTCACTTAGAAAATCCAGTCTATATAATGGTCTTTCAGTTATATAGATATTTTCTTTATCTTCTAGATAATCTATCTGACCAGCATTTAAAACTTCTATTAAAGCTTTTTTGCCTATTCTATCATCAAGCCAGTCAATTACAGGATCATTGACATCTAAAACATGTGCCTTATCTTTTGACTTTACACTAATTGTCTTTTTTAATCTTATATCTTTGGAAGAACTTGCCAGAATAATTTCATATTTATCATTTTCAACAATCCAATCTCCTATCTCTGGATTATAATAGGCAAAGTCTCTATAAGATAAAGTGAATTCTATTTTTTTGCTTTCACCAATATCTAAATCTACTTTTTTAAACTTTTTAAGCTCTTTAACAGGACGATCATAATAAGGATTTTTTTGAGAAATATATAATTGCACTACCTCTTTACCTGCCCGGTTTCCAATATTTTTTATTTTCATATTAACTTTTATATTATTTTCAGCCTTTACCTCTTTTTTTACATTTAAACTTTCATATTCAAATTCAGTATAAGAAAGACCATGACCAAAAGGAAATTGAGTATTGATATTTTTCTTTTCAAAATATCTATATCCTATATAAATTCCTTCTGCATACTTCACCTCTTCATTAACTCCTGGAAAATTTAGATGTGACGGGTTATGTTCTAACGCCATAGGAAATGTCTCAGAAAGTTTTCCAGACGGATTAACTTCCCCTCTTATTACATTAACTATTGCTTTAGCACCTGCCTGACCTGGGAGCCAACCTTCTAAAATAGCTGGAACTTGATTAATCCAGGTTGACATATTTACTGCCGAGCCATTATTCAAAACTACAACCATATTTTTATTTACTTTTGCTACTTCATTAATTAATTTATTTTGAATTTCTGGAAAATCTATATTTTTACGATCAAAACCTTCTGATTCAAATTCTTCAGGAATCCCGGCGAAAACAATAACATAATCTGATTTAGCTGCTTTACTTACAGCATCTTTTAATTGTTTTTCAGAGTCTTCATCACTTTTATAACCAGATGAATAATATAATTCTGCAGATTTAGGAATTGAATTTTTTATCACAGTAAATCCATCAGATAAATTATAAGGGGTGACCTTTGAACTACCATTACCCTGATAGCGAGGGTTAACTGCCATTTCTCCAATTACTGTTATTGAATTTAGCCTATCAAAATCAATTGGAAGTAAATTATTTTCATTTTTCATTAGTACAATTGATTCTTCTGCTGCTTTTTTTGCTATCTCATCATGCTTGTCAAAATCTACTGTAATTTTATTCTCTTTTGCTTTGAAAACTGTTTTTAAAATACGCTTTAGAGAATGATCTAATATTTTTTCTTCTAAGTCTTTTTTCTCTATTGCCTTCATTATTTTTTCAGAGTTTACCCTTGTAGGCCCCGGCATTTCTAAGTCTAACCCAGTTTTTAATGCTTCTATTCGATCATGTACAGCACCCCAGTCAGAAATAATCAATCCATCATATCCCCACTCTTTTCTAAGGATTTCATTTAAAAGATAATTATTTTGGGTTGCTGGAGTACCATTTACTCTATTATAAGCAGCCATTATTGTCCATGGTTTTACTTCTTTTACTACTCGTTCAAAAGCATGTAGATATATTTCTCTTAAAGCTCTTTCAGCTACCTTTACATTAATTGAAAACCTCTTATATTCCTGATTATTACAAACATAATGCTTTAATGATGTTCCAACCCCCTGATCCTGAACACCTTTAATAAACCCAGATGCCATATCAGCTGTTAAAATTGGATCTTCAGAGAAATATTCAAAGTTTCTGCCTCCTAAAGGAGATCTTTTAATATTAATTCCTGGTCCCAGAATAATATTCACACCCAAACTTTTAGCTTCTTCTGCTAAAGTTTTTCCAACTAAATATAATAAATCTTTATTCCAGCTGGAAGCAAGAGCTGAAGAAGTTGGAAAACAGGTTGTCCTCTTATCAGAAGTTGCTCCAAACTCATTTTCTTCAACAACATAACGAAGGCCATGGGGACCATCTGTCATTACAATTGAAGGTATTCCCAACCTCTTAATTTCTTCAGTAGTCCACATGCTGGCACCACTACATAATTTAATTTTCTCTTCTAATGTTAATTCCTCTATTAGATTATCTATTTCTATGTCTGTATAATTCACAACATTTCCTCCTAACCATTAACCTTTTACTGCTCCAGCACTCATTCCTTTTACTAACTGATCTTCCATCAATAAGTAAATGGCAATAATAGGAATTAACGCCATTGAAAGTCCAGCCATCTGCATACCATAATCAGTGCTAAATTGTCCTGAAAATAGAGAAAGACTTAAAGGTAAAGTCATTAAGTCATTATCATTTATTAATACCAGAGCAAAGGAAAATTCATTCCAGTTATAAACAAAATTTAAAATTCCAACAGTTGCAAGTGCTGGTCTACTCATAGGTAAAATGATTGACCAAAATATTCTTAAATAACCTGCCCCATCAACTATGGCTGCTTCTTCTACTGCTTTAGGTAAGCTCTTCATGAAACTGCTCAAAATAAAAATTGTCAGCGGAAGATTAAAAGCAACATATGGCAAAATTAAAGAAACCCTGGTATTTACCAGGCCAATGTTTCTCATTAATATAAAGATAGGTACTAAAGTACCATGAATCGGAACTAAAAGCCCAAAAATAAAAAAGCTATAAATCAACTTTTTCCCTGGAAATTCAAAACGAGAGATAAAATATGCTGCCAGTGAACCAATAGAAACTGTAATTAATACAGATATTCCAGCAACTATAAAACTATTCATAAAACTATTCCCAAGAGAAACGGCATTCCAAGCTTTAGTATAATTACTAAATATTAATGATTTGGGAAGTGAAAATGAATTGATTGATATTTGACTTTCAGTTTTAAATGAATTCATAACCATCCAAAAAATAGGATAGATATTTATTAAAGCAAAAAATATTAAAATTGCATATGTAAAAAACTTTTTTAATTTGTCTATCTTTTTAATTTGATTATTCATAATAACCTCCTTTTTCGTTAATCTTCAAATTTAGCAAAGATTTTTCTAACAATAGTAACTAAAACTATTCCAAATATAACGATAAATATTGACACTGCACTTCCATAGCCAAACTTCATACCATTAAAGGTGTTGTCATACATATGAATTGCCATAACTTCTGTAGCATGAGACGGCCCACCATTTGTCATAACATAAATAAGAGCAAAAGTTTTAAGACTACCGCTAATACACAAAACTATTGAAGCCAAAATCGAATCCTTTACTAACGGAATAGTTATATATAAAGTTCTTTTCCAACCTTGAGCTCCATCAATTTTTGCTGCTTCCAATATTTCGTCAGGAACTGTCTGCAATGCTGCAAGGAAAATAATAAAATATAGACCAACAAACTGCCAAATTATAACAGCAGCAACTGAAAACATTGCAATATCAGGATTACTCAACCAATTTTGAACCCATGATTCAAGCCCAACAAAATTTAAAATATTATTTAAGAGACCAAAATTATAATTATAAACCATACTCCACACTAAAGAAATAATTACAGCCGATATTACTACTGGCATAAAAATAATAGTTCTAAAAAAATGTCTTCCTTTTATTTTTTGATTCACAAGCAGGGCCAATAAAAATCCTATTGGAACCTGTCCTAAAACGGAAGCTAAAACAACTACCATATTATTTTTTAAAGAACGCCAAAAAACATTATTCCCAAACATCTCTGCATAATTTTCTAAGCCCACAAATGCAGGGGGAGAAAAGCCATTCCATTCAACTAAAGAATATCGAGCTGAAATAAATATTGGTACAATAACAAAGCCCAAATAAAGTAAAAAAGCAGGTAAAATTCCAAGATAAATCAACTTCTTTTTGTGTTTATAAATATGCTCCAATTTCTAAACCTCCCTATATAAAAGGGGAGGATATCCTCCCCTTGATCAAAAGTATATTTTATAAGTTATCTTGCATTTCCTGTGCTAATTCCTCAGATGTGATTTCGCCTGCTGTTAATGACTGAAGTCCATTATTAATTGTTTGAATTAAATTAATAGGTAATACAGCATCATAAACAGGTCCAATTTGATGTTCATTAACTAAATTAATAACATCTTTGAACTGAGGAGAAATATCATCAGGTAGAGCAACTTTTGCAGGAACAAAAGATCCTGTTCTCAATAAATCTACATATGTTTCCTCAGAATAGAAGAATTTAAGAAACTTAATTGCAGCTTCTTTTTGTGCTTCAGAAAGCCCAGATCTAATTGAGAAAGCACTTCCTGTAACTCCAGATAGAGCTTTTGGAGCTACTTCGCCTTCAATTTGTGGGAAAGTTGCAATTCCAACATTCATATCCTCTTCTTTAGCAGTTTCTATAACTCCTCCAATATCCCAGGCGCCACCAAAAAACATTGCTGCTCTTTTTTGATAAAAAGCCTGTCTCATTTCCATATCATTTAAACTGTTAGCATCCTTATTAAAGTACTCTTTATCAGCAAGCTCTTTAATTACATCAAGTGCTTGTATAAATGCTGGATCAGTAAATTTACGTTCACCAGCTAAAACATCTTCTAAATAATCGATACCAGTCAATCTATCTCCAATAGTTGAAATATATATTGACTGCAGTACCCATTTAGCTTTATTACCTAAAGAAATTGGAACAATATCATTTTCTTTAAGTGCATCTGCCATCACTTTAAATTCATCATATGTTTCAGGCCACTCAGTATAACCTGCTTCTTCAAGCATATCTTTATTATAAAAAGCAAAGTGAGTATAATTTACTTTTGCAGGGATTGCATAAACTTTATCATTAAAAGTATATGCAGAAAGGCTATCTCTTGGAATTAAATCATCAGTCCAATAGTCAATAATTCCTTCTAAATCCATTAATAATCCTGCCTCAACCAACGGCTGTACTTCAGAACCTGGATATGTCTGCATTATATCAGGAATTTGTCCACCAGCCGCTTGAGTTCTTAGCTTTGTTCTATAGCTATCATTTGGGATAACCTGAATTTTAAGCTTTATGTTAGGATTATTTTCCTGAAATTCTTCAATCTTTGGTAGTAAAACTTCACTTGCAAAAGCGTCCTGTCCTGTCCAGGCATGCCACATTTCCAATTCAACAGTTTCCTGAGCCATAACTGAGCTTGTAAATAAAATTCCGACAATTAAAACTATAAGAATAATCAAACTATTTCTTTTATTAATCACTTTATTACCTCCCAATTTTTTTATGCAATAATAATAATCTAAACTGATATTTAAAACCTGATATATCACCTCCGCTATATTTATTTACTTATAAGCTTATAATATTATATTCTTTATATAGTATCTGTTGAATCTCTTTTAATAAGTTCAACAGGAATAACTATCTTTCTAGTTTTCTCTTCAGGATTTTTAATTAACTTATAGAGTCTTTCCATTGCGGTAATACCCATCTCCTGTTTAAATATCTTTACAGTCGTCAATGATGGGGTAATATGTCTTCCTGTATCAATATCATCAAAGCCTGCAACAGAAAAATCACCCGGAACCTTATATCCTGAATCCTGAAGAGCTTTAATTACACCGATAGCTCTTGAATCATTTACAGCAAAAAAGGCTGTAGGAAGTTCTTTTCCCTCTTGTATCATCTTAGTTACCGTTTTATAAGCACTTTCTGTTCCATAAGTTGAGTCACCTATTTTTATAAATTCATCTTTAACTTTTAATGAATGATTCCTTAAAGAATTAATATAGCCTGTATATCTTTCTTCAAATGAAGTATTATCTAAAGGGCCTGAAATAAATCCAATATTCTTATGACCCAGCTCAATTAAATGATTCATCATCTTTTTTGATCCAGCTATATTATCATTTAAAATACAATCAATATTCTCCTGCCAAAAATGATTATCAATTACAACCACCGGCATACCAGCTTTTTTAATTTCCATAATTAATTTTTCATCTATCATATATCCAATAAATATCATACCGGCAATTTCCTGATTAGAAATCATTTCACTAATTATTTCTTTATCTCTTTTTCTTTCCCCAGTTATTGATTTTATGAGTAATTCATAATTATGTCTCTTTGTAAAATTTTCTAATCCGAGAGCTATTTGTGCATAAAAAGGATTTCCTAAAATTCCACCCTGTTTATCTAAACGATTATTAAACACTGTTGCGATATATTTTGATTTTTGATTCAGATCTTTAGTATATTTTTTAAACTCATAACCCATTTCAGCAGCAGTATTTAAAATAACATCACGAGTTTGAGTAGAAATATTCCCTTTTTCATTGATAACTCTTGAAACTGTAGAAACTGAAAAACCTGTTCTTTTGGCAATATCACTTAATGTAGTTGACATCATTTACCTCCTTGAAACTCTGTTGTGCAATTAATACATTTTTTGCTTAAAATATATATTTAATTTTCAAACAAAAGGTTGTTGTCATATCAAGATGTTTGCAAAGTTTATTTTTTAAAATAACAATTATTAGATTAAAGATATCCTGCTATACGAAAATATTAACACAAAATTTTATGCAAATCAAGCAAAAATTATAATAAATTTGCGCAAAATGATAAATTTTTATGCAAAATTAAGTAAACAACAAAAAAGGAAGGCTACTAAACCTTCCTAAAATAAATAACTATTTAAATTTACTCTCAATTACTTCCAGGAGAGGTCAAAACCCTACTTATAAAACTTATAAGTCACAGGCTGAGCAAGCTGGGCCGGTCCCTGGCGGTCATTCTCCCACTGAACCAGGTCATCCCAGTTTTCAAAAGAAGTGTGGGGACTGACCAGTGCCTCCAATTTTAAATACCAGGTATCAGCATTCATCACAACAGCAGTTTCCTTTGGATCCGTATTACCCCATTTTGATAAAGTATGTTCGTAGAAATTTCTCCCCTGACCGTTCTGCCAGTAAGTAATTACCCTTTCTGCTTTAATTTCACCAACCAGCTCTGTACCTTCCGGCTTTTGATCAGCATAACCAAATTCTCCCCCGGCAATTGGAATATGAGTAACAAAGCCTTCCGGACTGCGGGTATAGTCAAAGCGCAGTGAACCTAAAATATCAGTAACCTTAGAAAAGGCAAACTCGACCATCAGGCCGGTTCTGATATCCCGCTCATTAATTCTTTCATTTTCAATATTCTCATATAAAA
>Ga0209300_1001215_pt1 | contig 10566 bp, 9 predicted proteins | sample Shrwel_input2_RT_FD_187535 | JGI IMG/M metagenome (GOLD analysis project Ga0209300, IMG submission 187535) | Subsurface microbial communities from deep shales in Ohio, USA - Utica-3 well 1 S input2 RT (SPAdes) (version 2) ... | reverse complement strand
CACCGCTTCGTGGTTGTCGGCCAGTGCCTGGGACAGCGGCTCGACGCTGACGCCGGCCGGCAGAGCCGCCAGGTCAGACAGCTCGGGCGCAAAAATGCCGTCGACGAAGGTCAAGCGCAGCGCCTCGAGGGGCAACGTCAGGGCCGCGGCGGTCGCGGGGGACAGCGGTGCCACGTCCTGCGCATCCTGAGCCAGGGTAAAGTCACCGCGGGCGATGGCGCGCACATCGGTGTACTTGAAGGCCTCATCACGGCGGGTCGGGAAGCCCAGCGCCTCGAAGCGCGCCGCGCCAGCCTGACGGCGGGCGGCAATCCAGGTCGGCTCGGCGCCACGGCGCGTGCCGCGTGCGCTCAGTGCATCGAGAAAAGTCTGTTCGTCGCTCATGCCGCGGATTCCTCCAGGACCCATTCGTAGCCGCGCGATTCGAGTTCCAGGGCCAGCTCCTTGCCGCCGGTCTTGACGATGCGTCCGTCGACCAGCACATGCACCACGTCCGGCACGATATGATCGAGCAGGCGCTGGTAGTGAGTGACCATCAGGATGGCGCGATTGGCGTCACGCAGAGAGTTGACGCCGTCGGCGACCACCTTCATGGCGTCGATATCCAGGCCGGAGTCGATCTCGTCGAGCATGGCGAGCTTGGGCTCGAGCAGCAGCATCTGGAGGATCTCGTTGCGCTTCTTCTCGCCACCGGAGAAACCTTCATTGACGGCGCGCTGCAGGAAGCTCGAGTCCATCTTCATGAACTTGATCTTTTCCCGCACCAGCTTCATGAACTCCGGTGCCGGCATCTCGTCTTCGCCGCGGGCTGCGCGCTGAGCATTCAGCGCCGCCTTGAGCAGGTAGATGTTCTTCACCCCGGGGATCTCGACCGGATACTGGAAGCCGAGCAGCAGGCCAGCACAGGCACGCTCCTCGATGTCCATCTCCAGCACGTCCTTGCCTTCGAAGGTGATCGAACCGCTGGTTACCTCATAGCCGTCCTTGCCGGCGATGACCGCCGACAGGGTCGACTTGCCGGCCCCGTTGGGGCCCATGATGGCATGCACCTCACCAGGATTGATGGTCAGCGAGAGGCCCTTGAGGATTTCCTTGCCTTCCACCGTGACGTGCAGGTCCTTGACTTCGAGCATGTTGACACCTTGATTCGGTTCGGGCCGCCACGCGGCCTTTAAAGATTCGATGACGGATGACGTATCACAGGGCGTGCGGCGCTTAGCCGACGGCACCTTCCAATGTCACGTTGAGCAGCGCTTCAGCTTCGACGGCGAACTCCATCGGCAGCTCCTGGAAGACGTCCTTGCAGAAGCCGTTGACGATCATGCTGACCGCATCTTCCTCGGAGATACCCCGGCTCTGGCAGTAGAACAGCTGGTCCTCGCCGATCTTCGAGGTGGTCGCCTCGTGCTCGACGGTGGCGGTGCTGTTGCCAATTTCCTGATAGGGGAAGGTGTGAGCGCCACACTGATCGCCGATCAGCAGCGAATCACACTGGGTGAAGTTGCGCGCGCCCTTGGCCCGTGGGCCGATCTTGACCAGGCCACGATAGGACTGGTTGCTGCGCCCGGCGGAAATGCCCTTGGAGATGATGCTGGAGCGGGTACCCTCGCCGATGTGAATCATCTTGGTGCCGGTATCGGCCTGCTGACGGCCGTTGGTCACCGCCACCGAATAGAACTCGCCGATGCTGTCGCGGCCGCGCAGCACGCAGGACGGGTACTTCCAGGTGATCGCCGAGCCGGTCTCGACCTGGGTCCAACTGATACGCGAGCGGTCGCCGCGGCAATCACCGCGCTTGGTCACGAAGTTGTAGATACCGCCCTTGCCATCTTCATCGCCCGGGTACCAGTTCTGCACCGTGGAGTACTTGATGTAGGCATCTTCCAGCGCCACCAGTTCGACCACCGCTGCGTGCAGCTGGTTTTCATCACGCTGAGGCGCGGTGCAGCCCTCGAGATAGGAGACCTGGGCCTGCTTCTCGCAGATGATCAGGGTGCGCTCGAACTGCCCGGTGTTGGCGGCGTTGATACGGAAATAGGTGGAAAGCTCCATCGGGCAGGTCACGCCTTCCGGCACGAAGACGAAGGAACCGTCGGTGAAGACCGCGGAGTTGAGCGCCGCGAAGTAGTTGTCTGCAGCTGGCACCACGCTGCCCAGGTACTGCTTGATCAGCTCCGGGTAATCGCGGATGGCCTCCGAGATCGAGCAGAAGATCACCCCGGCCTCGGCCAGCTTGTCCTTGAAGGTGGTGGTCACGGACACCGAGTCGAAGACCGCGTCCACGGCGACGCCCGCCAGTGCGGCCCGCTCGTGCAGCGGAATGCCCAGCTTCTCGTAGGTTTCGAGCAGCTTGGGATCGACCTCGTCGAGGCTCTGCGGACGATCTTCGTCCTTCTTAGGCGCGCTGTAGTAGGAGATCGCCTGGTAGTCGATGGGAGGATAATCCAGATGCGCCCAGGAGGGTGACGTCATCTTCAACCACTGATGGTAGGCCTTGAGACGCCACTCGAGCATCCACTCGGGCTCGCCCTTCTTCTTCGAGATGAAGGCGATGGTGTTCTCATCGAGGCCAGGCGGCATCGTGTCGCTTTCGATGTCTGTCACGAACCCTTGGGTATATTCGCGACGGACAAGCTGCTCCATTTCTTCACTTGCCATGGTCTGTCTCCTCCCGGGCAATTGGAATCGAGGAATCCGGGCGTTTTACGTTAGCGACCGGCCTCGCTGGCCAGGGTCACGGATTGAATGGGAAGCCTGACCGGCAACTTGATCGGCGTGGTTTCGGCCAGATGCGCCAGGGTCACGCTGTCGAGCAGGGTGCGCACGGCAAGTGACACCCGCTGCCAGTTGTCGGACACCCCGCAGGTGGCGGCCAGCTCGCAGTCGCCGTCATCCTGACTGCACTCGGTCATCGCCACCGGGCCTTCGATGGCGGTGATGATATCGATGGCGCTGATCTGGGAAGCGGGCCGCGCCAGGCGGTAGCCGCCCTGCGCGCCGCGCTGAGACAGCAACAGCCCTGCACGAACCAGCATCTTCAGCGTCTTGCTCACCGTAGGGTGCGGCAGCTGGACCGCCTCAGCCAATTCAGCGGCGGCATGCGGCTGCTCCGGATGACGAGCGATCTGCGCCATGACAACGGCGGCGTAATCGGTCAAACGGGACAGTTTCAGCATGGCGGCACTCCTTGAGCGCAAAAGCGCGGTGGCGGTCTGCCTGGCGAGGTAGCCTCGGATTGAGGACCATTTTAGTCCTGTATAAGCACGATGTGAAGCCTCCCTCCCGGTCCCGGCAGGCTTGTCGACGGATCGACGCACGATCGGCACCGATGGCATCAATAATGACAATTATTATCATTTGAGACAGGCCCGCTCCTCCCTAAACCGGAATGGGGAATAACCCGGCCCGATTGACCGACCTGATACGCAAATCCGGTATGCACGCCCGAAACGCAAACACCCCCGCCAGGAAGCCCGGCGGGGGTGTCATCAGTCGGTCAGCGCCCGGCGGGGCGCGCCCGATCAGGCGTCGAACGGATTACGCAGGACAATGGTCTCGTTGCGATCCGGCCCGGTAGAGATGATGTCGATGGGCGTACCCACCTGCTCTTCCAGGAAGCGGATATAGCCACGGGCATTGTCCGGCAGATCCTCGACGCGCTTGACGCCCAGGGTCGACTCGCTCCAGCCCGGCAGGTCGTGGTAGAGCGGCTCGATGGCCTCATACCCTTCGGAGTCCACCGGCGTGTCCAGCACGTCGCCGTCCTTGCTGCGATAGCCGATGCAGACGCGAATGTTCTCCAGACCGTCGAGCACATCGAGCTTGGTCAGGCACAGGCCGGAGACCGAGTTGATCTGCACCGCATGGCGCAGGGCCACGGCATCGAACCAGCCACAGCGACGCGCGCGACCGGTGGTCGCGCCGAACTCGTGGCCTTTCTCGGCCAGGTGGCGACCGTGATCATCGAAGAGCTCGGTGGGGAATGGACCGGAGCCGACACGCGTGGTGTAAGCCTTGGTGATGCCCAGCACATAATCGAGATACAGCGGGCCAACGCCGGAGCCGGTAGCAGTGCCACCAGCCGTGGTGTTGGAACTGGTCACGAACGGATAGGTACCGTGGTCGATATCCAGCAGCGAGCCCTGAGCCCCCTCGAAGAGAATGTTCTCGCCGGCCTTGCGGAAGTCGTGGACCAGACCCACGGTGTCGCAGACCATCGGGCGCAGGTCCTCACCCATCTGCATGGCCTCGTCGAGCACCTGCTGGAAATCGACCGGCTCTTCACCGTGATACTTGGTCAGCACGAAATTGTGATAGTCCAGCACCTCGCCGAGCTTGGAGGCGAAGCGCTCACGGTGCTGCAGATCCCCAAGGCGCAGGCCGCGACGCGCGACCTTATCTTCATAGGCCGGGCCGATCCCGCGACCGGTGGTGCCGATCTTGGCCACGCCGCGCGCCTTCTCGCGCGCCTGGTCCAGCCGCACGTGATAGGACAGGATCAGCGGGCAGGCCGGCGACAGGCGCAGGCGCTCACGCACCGGAACGCCCTTGGCTTCCAGCTCGCGGATTTCCTTGATCAGCGCCTCCGGCGACAGCACCACGCCGTTGCCGATCACGCAGGTCTTGTCGTCCCGCAGAATACCGGACGGAATCAGGTGCAGGACGGTTTTTTCACCGTCGATGACCAGCGTATGACCGGCATTGTGCCCGCCTTGGAAACGCACCACCGCAGCGGCCGATTCGGTCAGCAGGTCGACGACCTTGCCCTTGCCTTCGTCACCCCACTGGGTGCCCAGTACGACTACGTTCTTGCCCATTGCTCTCGTCTCTTGATCAAAGAATCCGTCAATCGAAGCCTCATCGCCGGCCTCAGGCCAGGTGAGACACCTGCCAGTCATCGCCCATGTGCACCAGCTGGCGGTTGCAGCGGTGTTCGGCGGGCCCGGTGCGCTGGCCTGGCAGGGCCTGCACCACGCGCTCGCCGGCCTCACGCAGGCCTTGCACTGCCTGGGCCAGGCCCGGGGCATCGTCGGCCGGGGCCCAGATACCGTCGCAGGGGGGCTGCTGTTCGTCCAGGGTCGCCAGTAGCTTGAGGTCCATCGAGAAACCGGTGGCCGGGCGAGCACGCCCGAAGGCCCGCCCAGTATCGTCATAGCGTCCGCCCTTGGCTAGCGCCTGGCCATAGCCCGGCACATAGGCGGCGAACATCATGCCGGTGTGATATTCATAGCCGCGCAGCTCGGCAAGATCGATGTAGATATCGAGCTGCGGGTCGGCCGCCGCTACGCCTTCGCACAGCGCCGACAGCTGGTCCAGGGCAGCAGCGACAGGCGCCGGCGCCTCGGCGAAAGCGCTTCGCGCCTCGTCGAGCACTTCGCGACCGCCGTGCAGCTCGACCAGCGCGAGGAACATCTCGGCAAGCGCCGGATCCTTGACGCTTGACTCGACGCAGGAGGCCAGCTCGCCCGGTGACTTGAGCTCCAGGGCCGCGAAGATCGCGCGCTCCTCGGCATGCTCCAGCTCGGCAGCCTGCACCAGGCTGCGATAGAGGCCGATATGGCCCAGCGCCAGGTGGACTTCGCCGGCACCGGCCGCCTTGACGCTACCCAGCGCCAGGCGAAGGATTTCCAGGTCCGCCTCGAGACCGGCGTGGCCGAACAGCTCGACGCCAACCTGCACCGGGCTTCGGCTTCCCTGGTGCTGGTCAGACTTGGCCCGCAGCACGTTGGTGCAGTAGCAAAGCCGCACGGGTCCTTGGCGCTTCAATGAGTGGGCATCCATGCGCGCCACCTGAGGTGTGACGTCGGCACTGGCGCCCATCATGCGCCCGGTGAGCTGGTCGGTCAGCTTGAAGGTCTGCAGGTCGAGGTCGGTGCCGGTGCCGGTCAGCAACGAGTCGAGAAACTCGAGGGGGGGCGGCATCACCTGGTCATACCCCCAGCGATGGTAGAGGTCGAGCAACGCCCGACGAAGCTCTTCCATGCGCGCCGCCTGGGGCGGCAACACTTCATCCATGCCGTCGGGGAGCAACCAGCGGTCAGCGATGGTCATGTTCTGTCCTGCCAAGGTTGAATGGCCTATCCGGGCGTCGGCCGGGATCACGAAGCCTTTAGAAGGCCACGACTTCCGCGCCCCTCGGGTCGCATGGCCCAAGCAAACGGAGTCGCATGACCCGTGGGAACGCCCACAAAAAAACCGGGCAACGCCCGGTTGAGGGATTCTATCACGTTTGACTGTGTGATGAACCCTGAGCGGGGCGCTGATCGCCCCGCTCACTGCACTGTTCGTGCAGAATCACGCTGGCGCAGATTCACGCCACCAGCATCATTCCCCGCCTTGAGGTGACGGGCTCTTGAGGTAGCGGAAGAAGTCGCTCGACGGGTCGAGCACCATCATGTTGCCACCACTGCTGAAGCTCTCGCGGTAGGCATCGAGGCTGCGCCAGAAGGAGTAGAACTCCTCATCCTGCTGGTAGGCATCCGAGTAGATCGCGGCGGCCTCGGCATCACCCTCGCCACGAAGGGTCTCGGAGCGCGACTGAGCCTGCGCCAGCAGCACCTGGCGGCGACGATCGGCATTGGCGCGAATACGCTCGGCCTCTTCCTGGCCCTGCGCGCGCCATTCCCGTGCCTGACGCTCACGCTCGGAGCGCATCCGCGAGTAGACCGCGGAGGACACATCCTCGGGCAGATCGATACGCTTGACGCGAATATCGCGAATCGCCACACCCAGCTCGTCACGCATCAGGTTGTCGAGTTCCTTGGTCGGCGCGGTCATCAGGTCATCACGACGCTCGGAGATGATCTGCTGCAGGTTCAGGCGACCGAACTCGTTACGCAGGCTCTCGTCGACGCGGGGCTGAATCAGGCGTACGGCCATCATCTCGTCCCCGGCGGTAGCCTCGTAGTAGCGGGTCGGGTTGACCACCTGCCACTTGACGTAGGAGTCGACGATGACCGCTTTCTGCTCGAGTGTCAGGTAGCGGCTGGCGTCGGTATCCAGCGTCAGCACGCGGGTATCGAAGGTCCGTACCGTCTGGGTAATCGGAATCTTCACGTGAAGGCCAGGCTGAATGTTCTCCTCGATGACCTCACCGAAGCGCAGCTTCACCGCGCGCTGGGTTTCATCGACGATGTACAGGCTGTTGCTGGCCAACCAGGCGACGGCTGCGAGGCCGCCGACGATCAGCAGGGAGCGATTATTGATCATTACCGGCCCTCCCTCTGGATACCGCTGGTGCTATTGCTGGAACTTGAACTGCGATTGGACTGCTGGCCCTGGCCACGCAGGCGCTCCAGCAGCTGAGGGTCGACATTCTGAGCATTGGCATCCTGGTTGTTCTGGCCGTTCTGCCCCGACTTGCTGCCTGAACGCAGCTGATCCAGCGGCAGGTACATCATCGGGCTCGAATCGGCATCGACCAGCACCTTGTCGGTACGGCCCAAGACGTCGCTCATGGTGTCGAGGTAGAGACGCTCACGCATCACGCCCGGTGCACCCTTGTACTGGGTCAGCAGCGAGTTGAAGCGGTTGGCCTTACCCTGAGCCTCGGCTACTACCGATTCGCGATAGCCCTGGCCCTGTTCGAGCAGACGCTGTGCCTGACCCTGAGCCGCGGGAATGATCGCGTTGGCATACGCCATGGCTTCGTTGATGGTGCGCTGGCGATCCTCACGAGCACGAATCACGTCATCGAAGGCGTCCTGCACGGCATCCGGCGGCGCAGTCGATTCGATGTTGATGGTCTGCAAGAGCAGCCCCGTGCCATAGCTGTCCAGGTAGGACTGCAAACGGCTGCTTACCGCACTGCCGAGGATCTCACGTCCGGAGGTCAGGATATCGATCATCTCGGTACCGCCGACCACATGACGCAGGGCGGAGTCCAGAGCATTCTCGAGGCTGACTTCGGGATTGCGGACATTGAGCACGAAGTCACGCGGATTGGAGACCTGGTACTGAGCCGATATCTCGACGGAAACGATATTCTCGTCCTGCGTCAGCATCGACTGCGTCTGCGTCAGCGAACGCACACGAGTCACGTTGACCATGCGCACGTCATCCACCAGCGGCGGATTCCAGTGCAGGCCCGGCGTGACGATTTCCTGGAACTTACCGAAGCGCAGCACCACGCCACGCTCTGACTGGTCGACCAGGTAGAACCCGGAGGCTGCCCACACGGCCAACGCGATCACGATCAACAGACCCGGCAGAGCGAAGGTGTTGCGACGACCGCCTCCCGAGTTGCCACCGCCACCGCTGCGCTTGCCGCGGCCGCCCAGGAGGCTGTTGATCTTGTCCTGGAATTTCTTCAGGGCTTCATCGAGGTCGGGAGGCCCCTGATTGTTGCCTCCGCCCCCATTATTGCCGCCGCCATTACCGCCGCGTCGGCCGCCCCCACTCCAGGGGTCATGCTGCTTGCCTCCACCAGGCTCATTCCAAGCCATACGTATTCTCCACTCTGCGTTGACTGCGTCGAGGGTCGAGGCTCTCGCGCCTTGACCCGACATGCGATGCGATCGTCATGTCCTGTTCGGTGCCCCGGCCATCCCGCCGGCAGCGTTAAGCTGCCATCTTGCCCTCAATGACGGGTATCAGAAAACCCTCAAGGCTCCCAGACCGGTTTTTCCTGCTCTTCGGGAGGCAGGTAGGTCTCGGCCTTCTCGCCGAGGCGCGCCATCAGCTGCATGAACTCACGCCTGGGCAGGCGGATATCGAGCAGCGAGCGACCCTGCTCATCGAAATGCTCCTCGCGAACGGCACCCAGCTCATGCAGGCCGGCACGCAGCTTGCCCTGCTCGGGCGACAGCGCCAGAGAGGTGTCCAGCACGTCCTCGGCGAGGCACTCGGAAAGCGCCTGCTGCAAAAGATCGAGCCCCAGGCCCTGCTGGGCCGACACCCATACCGACATGGGGCGACCCTCGCCGTCACGTTCGATGCGTGGCGCACTGTCGAACAGGTCGATCTTGTTCATCACCCTCAGGCACGGCACCTCATCGGCACCGATTTCCTCTAGCACGCCTTCGACCTGGGCCACGTTGAGCTCACGATCCGGGTCGGCGGCATCGATCACATGCACCAGCAGGCTGGCCTCGGCGGCCTCCTGCAGGGTGGCACGAAAGGCTTCGACCAACTTGTGCGGCAGGTGGCGGATGAAGCCCACGGTATCGGCCAGCACCACCGGTCCTACATCGTCGATCTCGAGCCGGCGCAGGGTCGGATCAAGCGTCGCGAAGAGCTGGTCGGCGGCGAACACGCTGGCCTCGGTCACGCTGTTGAACAGCGTGGACTTGCCGGCGTTGGTGTAGCCCACCAGCGAAACGCTGGGGATCTCCGCCTTGGCGCGCGCACGACGATTCTGCTCACGCTGGGAGCGCACCTTGTCGAGCCGTTTATGAATCGACTTGATACGCCCGCGCAGCAGACGGCGGTCGGTCTCGAGCTGGGTTTCACCCGGCCCGCGCAGACCGATACCGCCCTTCTGGCGCTCGAGGTGGGTCCAGCCGCGCACCAGGCGCGTGGACATGTACTCGAGCTGGGCCAGTTCGACCTGCAGCTTGCCTTCATGGGTCCGCGCACGCTGGGCGAAGATATCGAGGATCAACCCGGTACGGTCGAGCACCCGGCACTTCAACGCCTGCTCGACGTTGCGCTGCTGGGAAGGACTCAGGGCATGGTTGAAGATCACCAATTCGGCGTGGTGAATCTCGCGCAGCTCCTTGAGCTCCTCGAGCTTGCCACTACCGATGAATGTGCGGGAATCGGGCCGGCTCCGGCTGCCCTGCATCAGGGTAGCCGGCTCGGCACCAGCGGAGCGCACAAGCTCGAGGAATTCCCCCGGGTCTTCGCGCTCCTTCTCGTCCTGGAAGTCGACATGGACGAGGATCGCCGTCTCTCCGGCGTCGGGACGTTCAAAAAACAATCAATACCTCGTGATCAGCTTTCCTGGGCCACCGCAGTATCCTGGGCAGGCAGGCGCACGTTGCGCGACGGCACGACCGTCGAGATTGCGTGCTTGTACACCATCTGGCTGACAGTATTGCGCAGCAGGATCACGAACTGATCGAAGGACTCGATCTGTCCCTGCAACTTGATACCGTTGACCAAGAAGATCGATACCGGAATGCGCTCCTTGCGCAGAATATTCAGGTACGGGTCTTGGAGGGATTGCCCCTTGGACATTTTGCTCTCCCTAATCTGTCTCTTAGCTGATGTCATTTTTATCGGCTTCGGCACGGCGCTTGCCGTTCCTCGGCACGGATAGTGTGCGGCTCGAAAAGTGCGAACCAATCCAACCATCTATCTTACGCTATGTCCCGCAGTGGCGCACGAGATTCAGAACCTCTTCGAGCGGGTCTGCGCCCTGGCTGTCGACCCAATGCAGGTCGGGCCAGCGGCGCAGCCAGGTCAACTGGCGCTTGGCCAGCTGACGGGTGGCAATCACCCCTCGCTCGCGAAACTCCTCCCGGCCGTAGTGACCGTCCAGATGCTCCCATGCCTGTCGATAACCGACGCTCTTCATCGAAGGCAGCCCCGGATGCAGATCGACACGCTCACGCAGGGCGGCGA
>Ga0209300_1001214_pt1 | contig 10575 bp, 9 predicted proteins | sample Shrwel_input2_RT_FD_187535 | JGI IMG/M metagenome (GOLD analysis project Ga0209300, IMG submission 187535) | Subsurface microbial communities from deep shales in Ohio, USA - Utica-3 well 1 S input2 RT (SPAdes) (version 2) ... | reverse complement strand
AGCGAGAAGCCCGCCATCAGAAAACCCAGCGCCACCCCGGGCAGGATGGCGTGCGCCATGGCATCGCCGATCAGGCTCATGCCGCGCAGCATCAAAAAGACCCCCAGCGCCGGGGCGGCCAGCGACAGTGCCAGCCCCGCGACCAGCGCCCGTTGCATGAAGCCGTAGTCGAAGGGCGCGAGGAAGAGGCTATTCAGCAGTTCGAGCATGGGGCGCGTCCGTAGGGTGAGTCGGCTTCAATGGCGGCAGCGATTGCAGGCCGCCCTGTCGGTGGTCGATAACGGCCTGGGGCGTGCTCCATTGGGCGTGGCCGTCGGCCAGCAGCAGCACCTCGTCGGCGAGCCGGGTCAGCTGGTCCAGATCGTGGAGCACCACCAGGATGGTGGTGCCCTGACGCGCCATGTCCCGCAGCACCCCAGTCAGCACCTCGACGGTTTCGATATCGACATTGGCGAAGGGCTCGTCGAGCAGCAGCAGTTCGGCTTCCTGCATAAGCGTGCGGCCGAACAGGGCGCGCTGGCGTTGACCGCCGGAGAGCTCGCCCAGCGGACGGTGCGACAGATGCGAGATACCCAGCCGCGCCATCACCTCCCGCGCCTTGCGATAGTGGGGGCCGCAGTAGCCCTTGAGCGCCCCATGGCTTGGCCAGGTGCCGGTCATTACCAGCTCTTCCACGCTCATCGGAAAGGACAGGTCCAGCGCCAGCTGCTGGGGCAGCCAGGCTCGGCGCTCCCTGGGCACGGCGCACTCAATGCGACCCTGGGAGGGTTTGAGCAGGCTCATGATGCCCTGGATCAGCGTGCTCTTGCCTGCGCCATTGGGGCCGATCAGCGCCGTGATGGCGCCATCCGGAAACTGTCCCTCGACGTGTTCGAGCACGGTACGGCCGCCCTGGGCGAGGCTGACATCGTGCAGTGCCAGGCGCGCCATCAGGACCACCACCCTGCGGCCCAGGACACCGCGAGCCACAGCACCGCCAGCGGCGCCGCAGCCAGCAGCAGGCGCCGCGCCCAGGACAGCGACATCAGTGAGAAATGACAGGGGCCTTCCGGCCGGTGGTGGTGGCGATGTGCCATGGTGCGATCTCTTAGGATTGGGCTTGAAACGGTGGCTTGAAACGAGAGCGAAGGTTATAACATAACAATTGCTATTGAGGCTAGAGGGCGAGAAAGAAGGAAGCCGCCAGTCATCACTACATTCGAGCAGAGCGGTCGACGTTGACCAAGGGGGAGTAGCACACCAGAGCGGCAGAATGCTTAGATGGTTTACCCCTTCCGATTGGCATAAGCAGGCAGGTACTAGTCATGGATGACTTCTCCCCTAGCGACATGAAGACGATCCTGCATTCCAAGCGGGCTAACCTCTATTACCTTCAGCATTGTCGTGTGCTGGTTAATGGCGGTCGCGTCGAGTACGTCACCGATGAAGGGAAGCGCTCGCGTTACTGGAATATTCCGATTGCCAATACCACGTCACTGTTACTGGGAACAGGGACGTCTATCACTCAGGCGGCCATGCGTGAGCTGGCCAAGGCCGGCGTGTTGGTGGGGTTTTGCGGCGGCGGCGGGACACCGCTGTTTGCGGCCAACGAAGTCGATGTGGATGTCGCCTGGCTGACGCCGCAGAGTGAGTACCGACCCACCGAATACCTGCAGCACTGGGTGCGATTCTGGTTTGATGACGATAAGCGATTGGAAGCGGCGCGATGTTTCCAACGAGCCAGACTCGCTCAGGTCGAACGCCTTTGGCTTGAACCGCGCTTCCAGCGCGATAGCGGCTTCACCCCGAGCAAGGCCGAGCTGGGCATGCTGATGACCCGCAGTCGAGAAGCGATCGATCTTGCTGCCGACACCACCGCCTTGTTGACCGAAGAAGCCCGACTCACCAAGCAGCTATTCCGGCTGGCCAGCCATGCTGCCGACTACGGCGAGTTTACCCGCGTCAAACGTGGGCAAGGGGCGGACCCGGCCAACCGTTTTCTCGACCACGGTAATTACCTGGCCTACGGGCTGGCCGCCACCGCGACCTGGGTGCTGGGTATTCCTCATGGACTGGCAGTACTGCACGGCAAAACGCGACGCGGTGGGCTCGTATTCGATGTTGCCGACCTGATCAAGGATGCCGTGATCTTGCCGCAGGCGTTCATTTCCGCAAGCCGCGGGGACGAGGAGCAGGAGTTTCGCCAGGCCTGTATCGACCGGCTCACGCAGGTCGAAGCGCTCGATTTCATGATCGACACGCTGAAATCGACGGCCGAGCGCCTTGGGAATGAGGCGCTGGTATGAATGTGCTTCTGGTCTCGCAGTGTCGCAAGAACGCGTTGAAGCAGACACGCCGCGTTCTCGACCAGTTTGCCGAGCGGCGCGGAGAGCGCACCTGGCAAACCCCGATTACTAAGGCTGGGCTCGACACGCTCCGCAAACTGCTGCGCCAATCCGCCCGCAAGAATACCGCCGTCGCCTGCCACTGGATCCGTGGTCACGATCACAGCGAGCTTTTGTGGATCGTGGGCGATGCCTCCCAGTTCAACGCTCGCGGCGGTGCGCCGACCAATACCTCGCGGCGTAATATCCTGCGTACGGAAGACGAGAACGACTGGCACAGCGGCCAGCTGATTCATCTGCTGGCCTCCATGGCCGCGCTATTGCACGACCTCGGAAAAGCCAGCCAAGCGTTTCAGGATCGACTCAATGGCCGTTTAGAAGAGCGTAACCGTTACCGCCATGAGTGGGTGTCACTACGGCTGCTACAGGCGTTCGTCGGCGAAGATGACGACCCCAGCTGGCTTGCACGCCTAGAAAAGCCAACCGCGGAAGACGATGCTTGCTGGCTGAACCGTCTGATTCGCGATGGCGTAGATGAATCTGCCAGCGACAGTGCACCGTTTAGCCAATTGCCACCGCTGGCGGCGGCGATTGGTTGGCTGGTCGTCAGTCACCACCGGCTGCCGGCTCTGCCCGCCACCGATGAAATTGGCGCCCAGAAATGGGTGGGCGCCAGAGCCCATCTGAACGCGGGAAACCTGCCCACGCTTCCCCAGGCGATTACTGCCGCCTGGAACGAGCGGGTGGAACCAGCGGCCTTTGAACGCGTGGCCCCTTACTGGACATTTCCGCATGGCCTGCCGGTCACCGAAGCGGCCTGGCGTGAACGCAGCCGGCGCCTGGCACGCCAGCTTCAGCAGATACGCAGCGACGCGTCACCGCTCGAGTCGCCCTACGTCATGCATCTGGCCCGACTTTCGCTGATGCTGGGCGATCATTACTACTCCAGCCTCAAGGACCAGGGGCGCTTGAATGGCCAATGGTCGCTCGATTTCTACGCCAATACGTCCAATCACCAAGGTAAGCGGCGCCTCAGCCAACCGTTGACCGAACACTTGCTCGGCGTGACCCGAAGCGTCGGTGAAATTACACACCACCTGCCGGGAATGGAGACAGCGCTACCCAGGATTGCTCGACACAAGGGCTTCAAGGCGCGCAGCCGTGATGCGCGCTTTCGCTGGCAGGACAAAGCGTTCGACCTGGCAACCGGGCTTCGTGATAAGAGCCATCGCCAGGGTTTTTTCGGCATCAATATGGCTTCGACCGGCTGTGGCAAGACCATCGCCAACGGCCGGATCTTCTATGCGTTGAGCGACCCAGAGTCGGGGGCGCGCTTCACCATCGCGCTGGGGCTTCGCACCTTGACGCTGCAAACCGGTCAGGCCTATCGCGAGCGCTTGGGGCTGGGGAGCGACGATCTCGCCATTCGCGTCGGCGGCTCAGCCAGCAGGGCGCTGTTCAATCAACAACAGCTCGAGCATCAGCAGCGCGATTTTGGCGGCTCTGAATCTCGTGCCAGCCTGCTGGATGAACAAGCCCACGTGCATTTCGAAGGCAATCTCGGTGATCACCCCTTGCTAGCTAAGGCCGTTGCCGACCCTCACACCCAAGGGCTGATCAATGCGCCGATCCTGGTGTGCACCGTCGATCACCTGATGCCCGCTACCGAAAGCCTGCGAGGCGGCCATCAGATCGCCCCGATGCTGCGCTTGATGAGCGGTGACCTGGTGCTTGATGAGCCCGACGATTTCGATACCGCTGACCTTCCGGCGCTGACTCGGCTCGTCTATTGGGCAGGCATGCTTGGTTCAAGAGTGCTGCTTTCATCTGCCACCTTGCCACCGGCGCTGGTGCGCGGCCTGTTTGAAGCGTATCTCAGCGGGAGGGCCGAGTATCAGCGCCATCGTGGCACCCCGGGGGCGCCGGTCCATCCAGTGTGTGCCTGGTTCGATGAGCATGGCTGTACGCACAGCGACGGTGATGATGGCATCGCGTTTGACGCCGCGCATCATGCCTTTGCCCGCCGTCGAGCCGACAAGCTGAGCAAGCAGCCAGCGGTGAGGCGCGGCCGAATCGTGCCTCTTATCGCCCCGTCGGCTCATCCGGATGCCGTTCATCAAGTGGTGGCTGACACCCTACTCAGTGAAGCGCTGACACTTCATGCGCAGCATCACAGTGTTGATCCGCATAGCCAAAAAAGGGTCAGCTTCGGCCTCGTGAGAATGGCCAACATCGAACCCTTGGTCGCCGTGGCCCAGGCGCTATATCGCGCCGACATTACCAGTGGCTACCAGATCCATCTGTGCGTTTATCACTCGCAGTATCCTCTGGTGCTGCGCTCGCGATTGGAAGCCCGGCTCGACAGAGCACTGGACCGGCGCGATGAAAACGCCGTCTTCGATCTGCCCGATATTCGCTCCCGACTGGACAGTAGCGAGGCAGTGAATCAGCTATTCCTGGTGCTAGGTTCACCCGTCACGGAAGTTGGTCGCGATCACGATTACGATTGGGCCATCGTCGAGCCATCTTCGATGCGCTCGATCATCCAGCTCGCCGGTCGGGTGCTTCGGCATCGCCCAACGCCGGTCAAGACGCCGAACATCGCGCTGCTCAATGCCAACGTGAAGTCCCTCAAACGGCAGCAAGCAGCCTTCAGTCGTCCGGGCTTTGAAACCGAAAAACTCTGGCCGCTGAGTCAACACCGGCTGGAAACGCTACTGCGTCAGGAGGAGTTTGATTCTATTGACTCACGCCCCCGTCTGCTGCCGGCCGAAGCTTTGGAACCCACTCAGAAACTCGTTGATCTCGAACATGCTCGCCTAGCGTCGCTGATGGTCGAGGGCGCTGCATCTGCTCCCGGCCAACGGCGGCGCAAGCGACGGGGTGAACCCCAGCAGACCGAACTGGGGGCCTATCTGTTTTATCGCACGCCGGCGATGACGCTCGGCGCCGTGCCGATACAGCAGCAGCCCTTTCGCGAAGATAACGAAGCAGACAGCGAATTCGTGCTATTGCCAGACGAAAACGAAGAGGAATTCGGCTTTTGGCGCAGCGACCGGCAAGGCAAGGACGAGCGGCTGGTGCCCGTCGAATCCGAGCTGGATCGATTGCCGGACGAGGCCATCCGCCATCCGCGTGTCACGCCGTGGAACGAACCGGACTATATGGCCGCGCTCGCCGATCAGGCCGACGCGATGGGCATGGATATTGAGCGCTGCGCACATCGTTTCGGTCGCATTCGCCTAAAAACGAACCGCGCTCCGCAGGGCTGGCATTTTCATCCAGCGCTGGGATTCGTACGTAAAAAATAATGTAGAGCAACGCAAAGGGAGCTTTATGAGCGAAGAAACTGACGGCTCGCCACCGACATCGTTGAAGGGGCTCATTCAGGAGTTTGTCCATGACCGTTTTGCCACCAAAACGGAGAAGCTCGCGCCGGACGATCCCGCCTATCTCAAGCTGCAGCAACAGTTCGAACTGCAGACCTGGCTGGCCGATGCCGCGCGGCGTGTCGGTCAGTTGCAGGTCGTCACGCACTCGCTAAAGGCGATCCATCCTGAGGCGAAGGGCACCAACCTTTATGTCGAGCCCGGTCAACTTCACGGGAAAGAGGGGGTCGGAAGCCACTGCTTGCCCACTGATTTCGAGGGTGACGTCGTTGGCAATGCCGCCGCGCTGGATGTCTATAAATTCCTGAAACTGCGATGGCAAGGGGGTTCGCTGCTGGAACTAGCACTCGAGAACGATGAATCGCTGATCGACGCGCTAAGTGAGGATCGGGCCGAGGCGCAAGCCTGGGTGCATGCTTTCGCCGGTATCGTCGAACCGAAGGGCACTCCCAGTTCGCATGCGCGCGGCAAGCAGATTTACTGGCTGGTCGGTGATGAGCCAACCGACAACGCCAGTTATCACTTGCTGGCGCCTCTTTATGCCACCGCCCTCACGCATCGCTTCTACGCCCAGGTCAGCCCCAACACCTGGTTCTTTGGCGATCACAACAAGGCGGCGCGTAAGGCGTTGCGTGAACGAACCGCCTTCGAAGGTGGCTACACGAGCTATCCCAACCTTGCCGTACAAAAGCTTGGTGGCACCAAGCCGCAGAATATCTCTCAGCTTAATAGCGAACGTGGCGGTCAGAATTACCTGCTGGCCTCGTTGCCGCCTACCTGGACCTCACGCGAGGTCTATGCCCCGATGCGCGACGTGTTCAAGGCGTTCAAGGGTCGTCCAGAGGTCCGGAGGATTATTGGCGAATTGAAACGCCTTCTGGAAACAGACCGCACCAGGAGCAGGGGTGCGCTCGATATGCGCGATGACCTGACCGCGATGCTGGTCGATGAGCTGATGCTGTTCACACTCGATATCCATTCGCTGGCGCCTGGCTGGACAGCTGATGAGAGGTGCCAGCTCGCGCAGGAGGAGCAGTATTGGCTGGACCCTTTGCGGGGGCAGGAGGATGCCGACTTCGACGATGCCCGCCGCCGCAACGACTGGCATGAAGCTGTGAGTTCACGCGCAGCCAATTGGCTCAATCGTGAGCTGAACCATAACAGCCTACTGAGCTTTGGTGATGCGGAACATCATCATTGGAAGAGTCAGTTCGAGGGCATGGTGACCGAGTTCCGCCGCCAGGTGGACGACCTGCAGGATGCACTGCGCGATGACGTCGATGATCCCGACGACCCGGAAGGAGAAGCCGCATGATCAATCACCTTCTGGTGCTTCCCCGGCTGCGTATTCAAAACGCCAACGCCATTTCAAGCCCGATGACCTGGGGCTTTCCCGCCATGAGTGCCTTCATGGGTACCATGCAGGCGCTGGAGCGTAATCTGCCCGATGACATCAAGCTGGTCTTCAACGAGGTCGGCGTGGTGTGTCATCACATTGAGCCCCAGGTCACGCAGGGGGGCTTTACCCGCGCCTTTCATCTCACTCGCAACCCGGTGGATAAATCCGGTGGCACAGCAGCCATCGTCGAGGAGGGCCGCGCGCACCTGGAAATCTCGCTGCTGGTGGGAGTCGAGTCCGAAGGCGATGACCTGAGCAGTGCTGAACGCCGCCAGGTAATCGCCCAAACCTTGTTTGATCAGGTGTTGGGCATGCGCATTGCGGGCGGCAGTGTGATGCCGTCTCGACCCGGCGAGCGGCGCCACCGCCCAGCGTTGATCAGCTTCGATGCCAGCGAGGACGAAAACGCCAAGCAGTGGCGCCGAATCAAACGCCGGCTGTTGCCGGGCTTTGCGCTGGTGTCGCGCGATGATCGGCTGGTCGAGCACACCGCGATGTTTCAAGCGCAGAACGATCAAGCGACTGCGCTGGATGCCTGGCTCGATCTCTGCCGGTTAAACCACGAATGCCGGGTTGTAGAAGAGACAAACGCAAAAGACGGCGAGCAAAGGGAAGCGGTGCACTGGGGGATTCGTCGCCCCTATCCCGGCTGGCTAGTGCCGATCCCCGTCGGTTATAGCGCCATCTCCGAGCTTTTTAAGGCCGGTGAAGTGGCCAACGCTCGCGATGCCGACACGCTGTTTCAGTTTGTCGAAAGCCTCTACTCGATTGGCGAATGGGTCAGCCCCCATCGCATCCAAGACCCCGAAGCGCTGCTCTGGTACGTCGACAACGACCTAGAGGCAGGAAGCTATCGGCTGAATAACGACTACAGCCTCGCCACAGCACACGTCGAATGACAAGGAGCTTCATCATGGCCAAGAACGATACTCTCAAGACCGCTTCCGTCCTCGCTTTCGAGCGCAAGCTCGACCCCTCCGATGCACTGTTCAGCGCCGGCAACTGGGATGAGCGGGACCAATATAATCAGTGGAGCAGCATCCCCGTTGGCGAAAAATCGGTACGCGGCACCATTTCCAATCGCTTGAAGGTCAAGGACCAGGACCCGGCCAAGCTGGATGCAGCCATCGAGAACCCCAACCTGCAGACCGTCGACGTCGCCGCGCTGCCTCATAGTGCCGACACCCTGGCCGTCCGCTTTACCCTGCGGGTACTGGCGGGCGCCGGTAAGCCCTCGGCCTGCAATAACGCCGAGTACCAGCGCAAGTTGAAGCAGACCGTTGACGGCTACGTCAGCGAGCATGGCTTTGGAGAGCTCGCACACCGCTATGCCTGCAATCTCGCCAACGGTCGTTTCCTGTGGCGTAACCGTGTGGGTGCCGAGCAAGTGGAAGTCATGGTCAGCCAGATGAAGGGTGGCCAGACAGAGAAGACGTGGACCTTCAACGCACTCGACTACTCGCTGCGCGATTTCGAGGGTAGCCAAGCCACGCGCGAACTTGGTGGGCTGATCAATGATGCGCTTGCCGGTAAGAGCTACCTGCTGCTGGATGTGGTGGCGTTCGCCCGAGTGGGTGCCGGTCAGGAAGTCTTCCCCTCGCAGGAGCTGATTCTGGATCGTTCGCGCGGCGACAAGAGCAAGACGCTTTACAAGATCGGTGATAACGATAACGCCGCCATCCACTCCCAGAAGCTGGGCAATGCCATTCGCACCATTGATACCTGGTACCCGGCACCCAGCGATGACAGCGACCTCGGCCCGATCGCTATCGAGCCCTACGGCTCCGTGACCACCCAGGGCAGCGCCTACCGCCAGCCCAAGCAAAAGGTGGATTTCTATTCACTGCTGGATAACTGGTTGCTCAAGGATCAGGCGCCTGCCGCCGAACAGCAGCACTTCGTCATGGCCACGCTGATTCGTGGCGGTGTCTTCGGCGATGCGGGGTAAGCCATGGATCACTATCTCGACATTCGCCTGCGACCCGACCCGGATTTTCCGGAAGCGATGTTGATGGGTGCGCTTTACAGCAAGCTGCACCGGGCCCTTTATGACCTGGATGCGAATGACATCGGCATTAGCCTGCCGGACCACAAAAACGGCGTGCGTGCTCGCACGCCGGGCAACCGACTGCGGCTGCATAGCGGCAAGGAACGGCTGGAACAACTGATGGCTGTGTCCTGGCTGACGGGTATGCGGGACCATGTGCAACTCGAAGTCGTCCAGTCGGTGCCAGAAAAGGTGAGTTACCGGGTTGTTCGGCGCAAGCAGTTCAATACCGGAAGCCCCAGCCGGGCAAAGCGGTATGCCAAGCGTCACGACATCGGCATCGACGAAGCCCAGCGTTTGATGGAAAAGCCTGCTGAACGTCAAATCGCCTTGCCATTCGTGCAAGTCAGTAGCCGTTCAAGCGGGCAGCGGTTCGCCTTGTTTATTGAGCATGGCAAAGCGCAGCCACAACCCAGCTCCGGGCGCTTTAACCATTATGGCTTGAGCACGGAAGCAACCGTGCCCTGGTTCTGACCCTTTTTCCGAGCGTTTTTATAGAGCTCGGAAAAACAATGAGTTAGCGACGCCTCCGAAAAAAGGGAGGCGTCGCGCTTTACGGCTATTGCTCTTTAATAATCAGAGGTTTAGCTTGAAAAGGCTCTAGTTCGCTGCCGCCCAGGCAGCTCAGAAATTCACCGTCACGCGGGGGTGATCCATGGGCATGTTCGCTGCCGCCCAGGCAGCTCAGAAAGGCAAGGCCTTCATGGATGCCATCAGGAAGGAGTTCGCTGCCGCCCAGGCAGCTCAGAAATTCGCGAGTGGAGGGAAAAATACCCTGCCAAGGTTCGCTGCCGCCCAGGCAGCTCAGAAAAGCATCGTGTCCACGGCGCTGGCGGCCGAACGGTTCGCTGCCGCCCAGGCAGCTCAGAAAAGCGAAGACGACAGGGAGGAGGTGGCGGCATGGTTCGCTGCCGCCCAGGCAGCTCAGAAAATGAGCGAGGCGATGCGCTCGGACGTGGTTTCGTTCGCTGCCGCCCAGGCAGCTCAGAAAGTCAAAGCTGGCCAGTAGCCAGGAGTGCTCGTGTTCGCTGCCGCCCAGGCAGCTCAGAAAAGTCGTAAAGATTGCCGAGCTTGTCGACCATAGTTCGCTGCCGCCCAGGCAGCTCAGAAAAGCCAAGTCAACGAGAACCGGACGCTGCTCGAGTTCGCTGCCGCCCAGGCAGCTCAGAAAAAGCGTTCGACGCCTTCCTCGCCAAGCTGGATGTTCGCTGCCGCCCAGGCAGCTCAGAAATCAGCGAAGTGCTCTTTTCCGCGCGCCACAAAGTTCGCTGCCGCCCAGGCAGCTCAGAAATTTCTGGGCGATGAGGTGGTAACGGACACCAAGTTCGCTGCCGCCCAGGCAGCTCAGAAAACGCAGGCGAAACGCCGCCTGCCGCCGGCCTCGTTCGCTGCCGCCCAGGCAGCTCAGAAAATTGA
>Ga0209300_1001212_pt1 | contig 10585 bp, 10 predicted proteins | sample Shrwel_input2_RT_FD_187535 | JGI IMG/M metagenome (GOLD analysis project Ga0209300, IMG submission 187535) | Subsurface microbial communities from deep shales in Ohio, USA - Utica-3 well 1 S input2 RT (SPAdes) (version 2) ... | reverse complement strand
CGATCGGCGGCCTTCTTGATCAAGGTAATCAGCATCATCCTGATCCTGCAGATCGCCGGCTACGGCATGCCGCCGATCGCGGGCGTGGCCATCGCCGGCGTCGCCGCACTGGCAAGCGGCATCCTCAAGATCTACTTCTTCGCTCTGATCGTGATGATCATCCTGAGCTGGGTAGCGCCTCAGGCAAGCCATCCGGGCGCTATGCTGGTCATGCAGCTGGTCGAGCCGATCATGGCCCCGGTGCGCAAGGTGATCCCGCCGCTTGGCATGATCGACCTGTCACCGATCGTGGTGTTCATCTCCATCAGCCTGCTCGACAACCTGGTGGTCGGCTCACTGACTCGCGCCGCTGGCGTCTCCGGCGCTCTGGTGGGGCTGTGATCGGTGGCACGGTGATGGATGCGACTGTGATTGACAGAACTGTAAGCGGGGCCGAGCGCCCCGCCGTTGTTTATCTTCTTCTGACAGGACACTGAGACCGCCATGCCCGAGCTTGCTTCCGACTCGGTCGGCGTGGTGACGCCACAGACGGCCCACTTCGACGACCCTCTGGCCCTGGCCTGCGGCAAGACCCTGCCCAGCTACACCCTGGTCTACGAGACCTATGGCACCCTCAACGCAGAGGGCACCAATGCGGTACTGATCTGTCACGCCCTCTCCGGGCACCATCACGCCGCCGGGCGCCATCATGAAGATGACCGCAAGCCCGGCTGGTGGGATGCCCATATCGGCCCCGGCAAGAGCATCGACACCAACCGCTTCTTCGTCGTCTCGCTCAACAACCTGGGCGGCTGCCACGGCAGCACCGGCCCGCTGAGCATCAATCCTGAAACCGGCCGTCCCTGGGGCCCGGACTTCCCGATGATGACGGTCAGCGACTGGGTACACAGCCAGGCAAGACTCGCCGACCGGCTCGGCATCGAGCGCTTCGCCGCTGTGGTCGGAGGCAGCCTGGGCGGCATGCAGGTAATGCAGTGGGCGCTGGACTACCCGGAGCGCATCGCGCATGCCGCAGTGATCGCCGCCACGCCGCGCCTTTCGGCCCAGAACATCGCCTTCAACGAGGTCGCGCGCCAGGCGATCCGCTCCGACCCCGACTTCCATGACGGCTGGTACGGCGAGCACGACACCCTGCCACGGCGCGGCCTCAAGCTGGCGCGCATGGTCGGCCACATCACCTACCTCTCCGAGACGGCGATGGGCTCCAAGTTCGGCCGTGACCTGCGTCACGATCTCGGGTATGGCTACGAGGTCGAGTTCCAGGTGGAATCCTACCTACGCCATCAGGGCGACACCTTCTCCGAGTCCTTCGACGCCAATACCTACCTGCTGATGACCAAGGCGCTCGACTACTTCGACCCGGCCGCACCCCATGGCGGCGATCTCGCCGCGGCGCTGGCCCCGGCACAGTGTCCCTTCCTGGTGGTCAGCTTCTCGACCGACTGGCGCTTCCCGCCCTGGCGTTCCCGGGAGCTTGTCGACGCCCTGGTGCGCGCCGACAAGCCGGTCAGCTATGCCAACATCGATTCCCCCCACGGCCATGATGCCTTCCTGCTGCCCGAGCCCCGCTATCAGGCGGTGTTCGCGGGCTTCATGGCGCGCGTGGCCAGGGACCAGCAGCTGGAGGGCTCCTGATGCGCGCCGACCTTGAACTGATCCATGGCTGGGTGCCCGAGGGCGCCCGGGTACTCGACCTGGGCTGCGGCGACGGCACCCTGCTCGATGCCCTGGCCCGCGACAAACAGGTCACCGGCTACGGGCTGGAGATCGACCCCGACGGCCTGACCGCCTGCGTCGCCCGCGGCGTCAACGTCATCGAGCAGAACCTCGACGAGGGGCTTGCCAATTTCGACGACAACGCCTACGACCTGGTGATCATGACCCAGGCCCTGCAAGCCTTGCGTCGCCCCGATCTGATGCTCGACGAGATGCTCAGGGTGGCCGGGGAATGCATCATCACCTTCCCCAACTTCGCCTACTGGCGCCATCGCCTGTACCTGGGCTTCAAGGGCTACATGCCGGTGTCCAAGTCGCTACCCCATGCCTGGTACGACACTCCCAACATTCACCTCTCGACCTTCAATGACTTTGAACGCCTGTGCCGCGACAAGGGTCTGACCATCACAGACCAGGCAGTAGGCAACGGCGAGCACGAGGCACACTGGAGCTCACGGCTATGGCCTAACCTGTTTGGTGAAACGGCGATCTTCCGCGTCAGCCGTGCAGGCGACGCCTGATCGCCACCGAGTCTTGCCTTCGGGGGACGTCATCATGGTGAAGCATAGGCACCGGCCAGACGGCCGGGCTATCAGTCGTGGGATGGCCTGGCTGCTCGGCCTTGTGCTGCTTGCAGGCACAGGTTGGGGAACGGCCCAGGCCGAACAGTTCGAACGCTTCGGCCGCTACCAGATCCACTACAACGCGGTGAACACCAGCTTCCTGACACCGGAGGTCGCGGCGGCCAACGGCATCCAGCGCAGCCGAGTGCAGGCGCTGCTGAATGTCAGCGTGCGCGAGGAACAGGAGGACGGCACCACCCGGCCGGTGCAAGCCTCGGTGGAAGGCCGGGTCGGCAACCTCGCCGGTCAGTCGCAGCCGCTCACCTTTCGCACCGTGCGCGAGGACGGCGCCGTCTATCACCTGGCGACCTTCCGCATTCAGGAAGACGAGCCGATGCGCTTCGATCTAAGCGTACGCTATGACCGCAATGCGCCACCTGGCGAGGTGAGCTTCATCCAGCGCTTCTATATCGACCGCTGAACCGACCGGAGCGCCCATGCGCGGTACCCTTCTTGCCCACCTCGCAGACCTCGACGCCACCGGCGGCCTCGCCATCACCCTCCCCGATGGCCGTGCGGGCTTCCTGGTCAAGGTGCACGGCCACCTGCATGGCTTTGAAAACCGCTGCCCGCACCGTGACAGCCGGCTCGACATCGCCCCGGACAGCTTCCTGGCCACCGGCGGCGAACTGATCCAGTGCGCCCATCATGGCGCCCTCTTCCTGCCGGAGAACGGCGAATGCGTGGCCGGCCCCTGCCAGTACGAATCACTGGAGCCGCTAGCCCTCACCGTCGACGACCAGGGCGGCATCTACCTGGCGCGTGAGTGATACCGGCAAGGGCCGCGCCAGCCGTATGGCGGCAGGCGCGCCCCTCTGCCAGTCGATCTCACAGCCATAGGCCAGCACCTCGACGCCCGCGGCGACAGCCTCGCCAAGCGCCTGGGCATAGCCCGGGTCGATGTGCGCCGCCGGGGCGACGTCGTCGATCCCAGTATGCGCCACGCAGAACAGCAGCACCGCACGCTGGCCCTCACAAGCCAAACGGCTCAGCACCTCAAGATGACGACGACCACGCTCGCTGACCGCGTCCGGAAAATAGCCGTGGCCGTCGGTCTCCCTGAGGGTGACCTGCTTGACCTCAACGTAAGCAGCGCTACCGGCGTCCGCGCTTGACTCGGCTAGGCGGAAATCGAGCCGCGCGCCCTCGACGCGCACTTCTCGCTTAAGCTCGCTGAAGCCCGCTAGTGGCGCGACGCTCCACGCGCGCAGCGCTTCTTCGACGATCGCATTGGTGCGCCCGGTGTGCACCGAGGCCAGTGCCGTGCCGCCACCCGGCTGTGGCAGCGCGATCAGCTCCCAGGTCCAGCTCAGCTTGCGCTTGGGGTTGTCGCTTGATGACAGCCAGACCCGGGCCCCGGGCACATTCACCGCACGCATCGAGCCGGTGTTCGGGCAATGCGCCACCACCTCGCGACCGTCGTCGAGACGCACATCGGCGAGAAAGCGCTTGTAGCGGCGGATCAGGATGCCGGGCACCAGGCGGGGATAGTCCATCAGGGCCTCTCCATCACCGACGGGCCAGACTGGCGCGCCAGGAAGCGCCCGAGGCGCGCCATGGCCTCTTCAAGACGCGAAATCTCGGCGGTAAAGGCGATGCGCACATGGTACTCGCCGCCGGTCACTGCGAAGTCGATACCCGGGGTGATGGCGACGTTCTCCTCCTCCAGCAGACGGCGGCAGAAGGCCAGGCTGTCCTGGCTGTAGCGGCTGATATCGAGCCACAGATAGAAGGCCCCCTGAGGCGGCAGCGAGGGCGAAAGCCCCAGGCCGGCAAGCCCCACGAGCAGCGCATCGCGGCGGCGATGCAGCTCGCGACGGCGGCGCTCCAGCTCGTCACGGCATTCCGGCGTAAAGGCGGCCAGAGCGGCATGCTGGGAGGGCGTCGGCGCGGCGAGAAAGACATTCTGGGCGAGTCGCGTCAGCGGCTCCACGGCTTCCTCAGGCGCCACCAGCCAGCCGAGGCGCCAGCCGGTCATACCGAAATACTTCGAGAAACTGTTGACCACATAAGCCTCGGGCGCCACGGCGGTCGCCGACACCGGCGCCACGTCATAGGTAAGGCCCTGATAGATCTCGTCGACCAGTAGCGCCCCCTGACGCGCGGCCACGGTCTCGGCCACCGCGGCGATCTGGCCGGCATCCAGGGTATGCCCGGTAGGGTTGGAGGGCGTAGCCAGCATCGCGAGCCGGGTCTCATCGCGCCAGTGACGCTCGATCAGCGCGGCATCCAGCTGCCAGCCGCTGTCCGGGCCCACCGTCACGGTATCGAGTTCAGCCTCGGCCAGTGCCATGAAATGCCGATTGCAGGGATAGGTCGGATCGGCCATCAGCACCCGGTCGCCGCGTTGCACCAGCAGCTGACTGGCCAGCAGCAGGGCCCCGGAGGCCCCCGGAGTGACGATGATCCTCGCGGGATCGACCCGGGCACCGAAGTGCTCGGCGTAGTGGCCGGCGATGGCCTCGCGCAGCGCCGGCAGCCCGGCGGCGGGGGTATACCGGGTATGGCCCGCCGCCAGCGCCTGCTGGCCGGCAGCGATCACCGGCGCCGGCGTCGGAAAATCGGGCTCGCCGATTTCCAGATGAATCACGTCGTGGCCCGCCGCCTCGCGAGCCTGGGCAACCTCGAGCAGGCTCATCACCCGAAACGGCTGAACCCGATCCAGCCTGGCACTGAACGACCTGGCACTGAACGACCCATCACTGAACGACATAGGCGACTCCCTGTAGTGACCCCATCAGCGGCCAAGATGAGTGGCAAAAATAAGCGACCGCTGGCGAGAAACCCCGGGCACCACCAGCAGACGGCACGGTCAATACGGTATGGTAACCGGTTAACGCAGCGCCTCTACAGCAAAGAAGGTGTCACAACGGTTGCGTTCGCGGCTTTTTTTCGCTAAATACACTGGGTTTTGGGCCCGCGATGGATAGCACCCTTCGAACGGGTATCGGCCCCAGTCACTCGAGTAATGAGGCAGCCACATGCCAGCAGCAGCACAAACCCCGGAAGCTCTCAAGCGATTCACCCCGTACGAGCCGGCGCCGGGTGAAGAGTATATGAACGACAAGCAGCTAGCGCACTTCCGGCAGATCCTGCTCGACTGGAAAAAGGATTTGATGGAAGAAGTGGATCGCACCGTGCGTCACCTGCAGGAAGACGCCAACAACTACGCCGATCCGGCAGACCGCGCCACCCAGGAAGAAGGCTTCAACCTGGAACTGCGCACTCGGGATCGCGAGCGCAAACTGCTCAAGAAGATCAACGAGACCATCGATAAGATCGACGAGGACGACTACGGCTTCTGCGAGGCCTGCGGCGTCGAGATCGGCATTCGCCGCCTCGAAGCGCGTCCCACGGCCACTCAGTGCGTCGACTGCAAGACCCTGGCCGAACTCAAGGAAAAGCAGCTCGGCGGCTGATCTTTGCTTGCCCGCCAGGCCTGCGCGGCCACCTTGGCCATCTTCGACGGGCACCCTCGGGTGCCCGTCGGCGTATCCAGCGGCCCTGTTTCAGCGCCCCCTTTCCAGCCCCCTTGCCACGTATCCCGATGAGCCCAGACGAGCCCCTGCCATGAACGACTACCGCGGACGCTTCGCCCCTACCCCCTCCGGCCCCCTGCATTTCGGGTCGCTGGTCGCGGCGCTGGGCAGCTACCTGGATGCCCGTCAGGCAGGTGGCCGCTGGGAGGTGCGCATCGAAGACATCGACCCGCCGCGCTGCCCAAAAGGCGCGAGCGATACCATCCTGCGCCAGCTCGAGGCCTTCGGCCTTCACTGGGACGGCCCGGTGCGCTACCAGCAAACGCGCGGCGAGGCTTACGCGGCGGCTCTGGAACGGCTCGCTGACGCGGGGCTCGCCTATCCCTGCAGCTGCTCGCGCAAGCAATGGCGAGATTACCCCATCTATCCCGGCTGGTGCCGCGATGGTCCCTGCGTCCCCGAGGCGCCCCTTGCCTGGCGGCTGCGCAGCGACCTTGGGCTGCGCCCGGTGGTCTGGCACGACCGGCTCTATGGCCGACAGTGCCTGGACCCGGCCGACCTCGGCGACGTGGTGCTCAAACGCAAGGATGCCCTCTGGGCCTATCAGTTGGCGGTGGTGGTCGACGATGCCGACCAGGCCATCAGTGATGTGGTGCGCGGCGTCGACCTGCTCGACAACACGCCATGGCAACGCCAGCTGCAGGCTGCCCTGGGGCTGCCTGAGCCCCGCTACCTGCACCTGCCGCTGGTGATCGGCGACGACGGCCAAAAGCTCTCCAAGCAGAACCTGGCCCGGCCGCTGCCCGAAGACGAACGCGTCCGTCCGCTGCTGCATCAGGCCCTGACGGCGCTCGAACAGGCGCCCGACTCCGCCCTTTCCTCCGCTCCGGTCGAAGACCAGCTGGCCGCCGCCATCGCCGCCTGGGAACCGGCGCGCCTGACCACAGATGACGTCCTCGTTGCCCCGGACTGGTCCGATGCATAACCCAGGATGTTTCACTGACGGTAGGTAACGCCAGTTGCCCGGCCCCTTAGAAAGCCAGGCCGCCTGGCGAAGAGGGCTCGGCAAGCCTTGCTCGCGCCACGGGAGCCAACCACGAGGAGAGGCCCATGTACGTATATCGCATCATGCTGTTGCTGGTCTTCGTCGGCTACCTGCTCTCACCGGTGCTGATGAATGGCTGGGCCAGCCCCGATAGCGCCTGGTATCGCCCCTTCGTTATCTGGGGCGTACTGATCGCGCTGTCGCTGTGGCTCGAACAAAAGAGGGCCCTCGATGAACGCTGAAGGCCTGTCTCCCTTGCTGCTGGTAGGCGGTGGCTATCTTGCGCTGCTTTTCCTGTGTGCCCTGGCAGTGGAACGGCGCTGGGTTCCCTCGCGTCTCGTGCACCACCCGGCGGTCTATACCCTGGCGCTTGGCGTCTATGCCAGCGCCTGGGCGGTGTACGGCAGCGTGGAACTGGCCGGCCGGGTCGGCTATGGCTATCTGGCCTACTATCTGGGGGCCGCCGGTGCCGTCCTGCTGGCACCGGTGCTGCTGTTGCCGATCCAACGCCTGACCCGCACCTACCAGTTGGCGTCACTGGCCGACCTGTTCGCCTTCCGCTTCCGCTCGCGCTGGGTCGGCACCCTGATCACCGTGATCAGCGCCATGGCGGTGCTGCCGCTGCTGGCACTTCAGGTGCAGACCCTGGGCCAGGCAATCCAGCAGCTCACCGGCACAGCGTCGCCGGCGCTTGCCGCGCTAGGGTTCTGCCTGGTGATCGCCTTGTTCGCGGTGCTCTTTGGCGCGCGTCACACTCACCTCAACGCCCATCAAGACACCCTGCTTGCCGTCATCGCCGTGGAGTCGCTGGTCAAGCTCGCCGCCATGCTGGCGCTGGGCGCCTTTGCCCTGTTCGGCATCTTCGATGGCCCGAGCGACCTGCAGGCCTGGCTCGAAGGCCCGGGGCTTGTCCATCAGGCCGGCGTCAGCGAGCTAGATTCGGGGCAGTGGCGCACCCTGCTGCTGCTGTTCTTCGCCGCCGCCTTTCTGATGCCGCACATGTTCCACCTGACCTTCGCCGAGCGCCTGTCCCCGCGTGCGCTGCTGCAGGCCGGCTGGAGTCTGCCGCTTTATCTATTGCTGATGGCCCTGCCGGTGCCGCTGATCCTGTGGGGCGCCCAGCGCGTGGGTATCGCCCCGCCGGGGCTTGAGAGCGCCTATCTGGCCTTCGCCCTGTCCGCCTCGCCGTGGGTAGATGCACTGGTCTTCCTGGCCGGTCTCGCCGCGGCCAGCGGCACCCTGATCATCATTGCCCTGGCCCTGTCGGGGATGATCCTCAACCACCTGGTGCTGGTCGCCCACCCGCCGGACCCGGACCATCGGGGCGATCTGTACCGCTGGCTGCGCTGGCTGCGTCGGGCGCTGGTGGTGGCGGTGATTCTCTCGGGCTGGCTCTACTATCGCACCCTGGGGCTTGCCCATGACCTGACGACCCTCGGAATCGCCTCCTTCTCCGGCATGGCCCAATGCCTGCCGGGGCTGTTGGCACTGCTCTACTGGCCCGGCGCCAACCGCAAGGGCATGGTCAGTGGGCTGCTGGTGGGTACGGGCCTGTGGATGGTGGGCCTGTGGCTGCCGCTGGTCACTGGTCTGACGCCCTGGGTGCTGGTGCCACCCGGCCTGGAGAGCCTGTCGAGCGCGCCCGCCTGGTACGCCGTGACGCTGGTGGCGCTGGCCGCCAACGGTCTGATCCTGATTCTCGTCTCGCTGCTGACTCACACCTCGGCAGGCGAACGAACCGCCGCCGAGGCCTGCGCGGCGGACCCGGTGATTCGCCCCAAGCGCCTGCCGCTGACCGTCACCCACGGCGAAGACTTCAAGCATCATCTCGCCCCGGCGCTGGGGGCCGACGTCGCCGAGCGCGAGGTCGAACGCGCCCTGGCAGCACTAGAGCTGACGTCCTGGGATCGACGCCCCTATGCCCTGCGCCGGCTGCGTGATCGTATCCAGGCCAATCTTTCGGGGCTGATGGGCCCGTCGGTGGCCCAGGACATCGTTGATCGTTGCCTGCCCTATCGTCGCGACGGAGCAGGACTAGAAAAAGAGGCGGTTGACGACATTCACTTCGTCGAAAGCCGCCTGGAAGCCTATCGCTCGCGACTCACCGGCCTCGCCCGAGAGCTCGACGGCCTGCGTCGCTACCATCGCCGCACCCTCACCCAGCTCCCCATCGGCCTGTGCGCCTTCGGCGACGACGATGAACTGCTGATGTGGAACGATGCCCTGACCGCGCTCTCCGGCATCGACGGCGAGCACGTCGTCGGCGCCCGCCGAGATAGCCTGCCTGAGCCCTGGGGCGAGCTACTCGGGCGCCTGCTCAGCAACGGCCAGCGTCATCTCTACAAGCAGCCGGTGACGCTTTCCGGCACCACGCGCTACCTGAGCCTGCACCAGGCCACGCTGGATGCCGAGGACGACCCCTATGGCGGCCGGGTGATTCTGGTCGAGGATCACAGCGAGATGAAGTGGCTCGAGGACGAGCTGGTGCACGCCGCCCGGCTGGCCTCGATCGGCCAACTGGCCGCCGGAGTCGCCCATGAAATCGGCAATCCCATCACCGGCATCTCTTCGCTGGCCCAGAACCTGCGCTACGACACCGATGACCCCGCGCTGCTGGAGACCGCCGACCAGATCCAGACCCTCACCGAGCGCGTCTCGCGCATCGTCGGCTCGCTGGTCGGCTTCGCCCACGGCGGCCATCAGGAGAGCGCCGGGCGCTATGCCACGGTCAACCCCCGCGAACTCACCAATGAGGCGCTTCACTTGATCCAGTTGGCACGCACGGGTCAGGATGTGATCTATCACAATCATTGCCCCGCTGACCTAGAGCTGGAGGCTGATGCCCAGCGTATGGTCCAGGTGATGATCAACCTGCTGGGCAACGCCCGCGATGCCAGCCCCACCAACGGCGCGATAGAGATCGATGCCCGGCGTCTTGCAGATGGCGAGGGCCGTAATGGCATAGAATGGAGCGTGACCGATGCCGGCACGGGCATTGATGCCAGGGTCCGCGATCATCTTTTCGAGCCCTTCACCACCACCAAGGCGCCCGGCGAGGGCACCGGCCTGGGCCTCGCACTGGTCTATGGCATCCTGGCCGACCACCAGGGACGGATCCATATAGAATCGCCTCCCACCGGGCGCGAAAGCGGCACCCGCATCGTCATGTGGCTACCTGTCAGCAGGCCACCACTGAGCAAAGAGGACAACGAGCTCCCCCATGAGCCGGATTCTGATCGTTGAAGACGAAAGCATCATCCGCAGCGCCCTGAAGCGGCTGCTGGAGCGCCATGGCCACGAGGTCAGCGAAGCCGCGTCGGTAGCCGAGGCCGAAACGCTAGACCCCCAGCGTTTTTCCCTGGTGATCAGCGACCTGCGCCTGCCCGGCGAACCCGGCACCGCGATGATCGAGCGCGCCGCACCGGTGCCGGTGCTGATCATGACCAGCTACGCCAGCATGCGCTCGGCCGTCGATGCTCTGAAACAAGGCGCGGTCGACTACGTCGCCAAACCCTTCGACCATGCCGAGCTGCTCAAGACGGTAGACCGGGCACTGCGCGAGCATGGCGGCGAGCCCTCTGCGCCTGACACAGCCGGCGAGGCCGCGCCTCAGACGATGATCGGCGACTGCCCGGCCATGCAGGTGGTCTATACCCGGATCCGCAAGACCGCTCCGGCGGACGTCACGGTGCTGATCCAGGGAGAGTCGGGCACCGGCAAGG
>Ga0209300_1001211_pt1 | contig 10603 bp, 7 predicted proteins | sample Shrwel_input2_RT_FD_187535 | JGI IMG/M metagenome (GOLD analysis project Ga0209300, IMG submission 187535) | Subsurface microbial communities from deep shales in Ohio, USA - Utica-3 well 1 S input2 RT (SPAdes) (version 2) ... | reverse complement strand
TGAACAGAAGTCACGCCATGGTTTCTTTCAGCTAACTTTTAGGATTTTAGATTAGTATGTTTACTAAACCTAAAAACGCTTATTCACTCACTCATACGATCATTTGGGATATTTTATATTGTTATAGTACTTCGATTCAAACTTGCCTCAACAGGTAGCAAATTGACGGGGTCGTTTGCAAAACGCTCTCGTTGTTCTTTTGACCATGTGTTTGCTCCGCGCTCCCAGGCCCACGCCAGAGGAACTACATGATCGATATCGATATCCCCTGCGTTTTGAATCACACGATTTGTATATGGACTGATCCACCGTCCGGTGATCACTCGGCATCTCTGGTTACCGGAAAATTGAACCTTTGTTGATGAAGTGGCAATTAAAGCCTCGGCACGACTATCCTTGCAATCTTTGTCCGCGTCATCCCAGCCGTGCCCGAACTCTGATCGATCATAAGGCTGTTTTCGATGAAATTTCTCGTGGGCCGCCGCGACTATTGTTCGTGATATCCCCGTCGGTAATGCGCCTCCGGCGCCTAAACATGCTTCCAAGGATTCAAAGGCCTCATAGTTTTCGGTTCGATCGTACCAGCGACTTTGCGGTGGATGGCACAGGCCACTACTCGACATTTTCGTGATGTCGGCGAGCGTAGTGGGTGTAAAAAAGAGGGCTATGATGCTTATGACAAGCGCAGAGGTATTAACCAGAGCTGGCATTGCAGATTATATCTCCAAAGCATGTAAATTTTTTACTGGCATGCAGGTCCTTCTAAAAGGGGGATGTTGATGCTCGGAGACCGGCCACGCCTATCGTACTGGCCCGACCTGCAAGGTCGGGCACATCGATGATAGCTCATTCCGACGAAGGCGTTACATCGGGCCATCATCATAAGGTGGTTCGAGTCATGTTCAGAAATCTATGCTATTTGAACACTCTCAAGTGTTGCCAGAGCTGTAGGTTTATTCGTGTCCATAAACCTTATTTTTAATTTCTTTACTCAGCGTTCAGAAATGTTATTATATTTCTGAACACGTGAGGGATTTTATGACAGGTAAACATGTAGGTTATATTCGGGTCTCCTCTATCAGTCAAAACACTGATCGCCAACTTGATGGAGTAGCGCTTGACAAGGTTTTCACAGAAAAGATGTCTGGCAAAAGTGCTGGATCGCGAGAGGTTTTAAGCTCGTGTTTGAGCTACTTGCGGGAGCATGACACTTTGCATGTTCACAGCATCGATAGACTGGCGCGAAATATGACTGACCTGCTCTCAATTGTGGACGATCTGATCCATAGAGATGTGGCGGTGAGGTTTCATTCAGAGAATTTGACCTTTTCACCAGAAACTAACGATCCCATGGCTTCACTGATGTTGCATATGCTTGGCGCCTTCGCTGAGTTCGAACGCAAGCTTATCGGTCAGCGTCGTAGGGAAGGCGTTGAGGCGGCTAGAAAGCGTGGCAAGCAAATTGGAAGGCCGAAAGCGCTATCGAAAGATGACCTGGATAATATTCGTCGGAGAATTGCGGCTGGGGAGTTTAAACGCGATTTGGCGAAGGAGTATGGAGTATCACGTACAACTTTGTACGCGGCTTTGAATGCATCCTGGCACGACTCAACCCATTAGAACCGAGGGCTCTGTCAGTTACCAGGCCTTCCTCGAGGTTCTTGAATTTATGGAGTTCCGTCCAGTGGAGCATGAGTTCACTACTATTGTGCTATCGGTGTTGAGTGAGAGCATGTTGCCGTCGCCACGCAGATAGTTTTCGAACAGCTTTCGTTAAATGTGAGAGAGACGGAATTGCAACACACTGGCTTAAGGACTGATCGAGCGAATGATTAATTACGCAAAAATTAATGCTTTTGAGGAAGGGCAGCGTTCTTCGTTTGAAGAATTGGTTTGTCAGTTGGCCAGGCATGAGGAATTCCCTGATGGGTCGATCTATCGAAGGGTTGATGGGGCCGGTGGTGATGGTGGTGTTGAGGCATACTGGGAGAAGCCTAATGGCCGGAAAACCGGCTACCAGGCAAAGTTCTTTCTGCGTTCAAGAGATATTGATTGGGGGCAAATTGATGAGTCAGTTAACCAAGCGCTGCGATGTCACCCGGAGCTAGAGCTCTATATAGTTGCTTTGCCATGCGATCTTACCGATCGAACTGGCGCTAAAGGCAAAGGTGGCACTGGTTGGGAGCGCTGGAAGGACCGTGTCGAGAAATGGAAAGCTAAAGCAGTTGAAGCTGGAATTTCAGGTATCGAGTTTGCTGTTTGGACTAGCAGCGAAATTTCCAACAGGCTCATCCAAAGTGATGCTGCGGGTCTAAGAGAGTACTTCTTTGGAGAGGTACAGTTAGGTCTTGATCGGTTTGCTTCTTTGCTCGATGAATCGATAGCTTCTCTGGATGAAAGATTTCATCCAGAGGACCATGTTGATGTTCGTACTGAAAAACTTTTCCCCGTAATGTCGCGCTCGCCAACAATTAAAGAAGAGCTATTGATTGCACTTGACGCTGTTAAGCCTTGGCCTCAGCCCCACAAAGTTCCCGAGAGTTTAGTTTCCGGCGATTTTCGGAAAGCAATTGACGGTCTTAATGAATCAGTAAATGAGCTCGGAGCTGTCAAGGAACTAATTAATGTTGATCCTCAGCGCCACTGGGATGTGGGTCTTTGGCAAGAATTGGCGATAAAAGTACAAGATAAAGTTCGTGTTCTCCAGGAAATGTACCTTGCAGCGGAACACAGCCTAAGCGACGCCTCCTCCGCTGAAAAGTATGAGCTGAGAGGTTTAACCGAAAAGACGTGGAAGCTCAATGATGCGCTGATGTCGCTAATGAAGCTGCTTGGATCGCGGTTCATGGTCGCAGAGAAAAGTGCTTTTGCCTTGATTAACGGTAGCGCGGGCTCAGGGAAAAGTCATTTGCTCGCGAAGTGCGCTGAAGATGCGATTGAGCAAGGTCGCCCGGCGGTCATGATATTGGGGCAACACCTAAATAGTGATGAGCTCTGGTCTCAAATAGCGAAGATTTTGGGGCTGCCAGATAGATCGGCCGATGAGATTCTTGGAGCTTTGGATGCTGCGGGGAAACGTGCAGGTGTCCGTACTCTTTTGCTGATCGATGCTATTAACGAAGGTGTGGGCAGTAAATACTGGAGAGAGAGCCTGCCGCGATTGATAAAGAAAGTACAGGGGTATAGTCATGTAGCTCTGGTGATTTCGTGCCGAGCTGAATATTTTGAGCTCGCGCTTCCTGAGTCTATTAGAAGTAATTATCCCATTTTTAAAGTTAAAGGCTTTGAAACCCACGAAGAACAGTCGAATGCGGCTAGGGTGTATCTTGATAAGAGGGGAATAGCAAGACCGAGCACTCCTTGGCTTTCTCCAGAGTTTGTCAATCCCTTATTTTTGAGGTCCATTTGCACTGCCCTAGAGCACGAAGGTAAATCTGAGCTGCCACCAGGCTTAACTGGGACAAAAAGTATGCTCAGCTTTTACCTGAAAGGGATAGGATCTGCCATAGCGCACAAAGAAGAAAGTACGAGCTCATATGCGCCGAAGCTTGGTCGGGCGGTTTTAGAGATCGCGGGCAAGATGGTGGAGCGAAGGTGTGATTTTCTCGATTTGGATACATGTCGCGACATAGTTTCCCGTCATTTCCAGAATGTACAACCGAGAACTGAGCCAGATTGGCTTTCAGTTTTCATTAACAACGGGGTTCTCCGAAAGGATCCTAATCCAATAATAGATGCCTTCGTGGATGAAGAGGTTGTTCGCTTTAGTTTTCAAAGGTTTCAAGATTTTCTAATGGCTGAAAAGCTACTCGAGGGAGTAACCGACCCTAGTGGCTTATTTGAGGAATCCGGAGCCCTTTGCTTTTGTCTTGAGGATGGCCGGCTTGCTTGGCAGTGGGTTGGGCTTATCGACGCCTTGACGACGCTATTTCCTGAGGTTTTGAGGACAGAGTTAATTGATGTGTTGCCTGGAAACTTCAGCGATTGGTGGTCTAATTGGGGTGTGCAAGAAGCCTTCGTATCGAGTATCAAATGGCGAGATCGTAGGGCTTTCAGTGAACGTACACTTCAGCTCCTCAATAAACTACCTAGCCAAGATTCATTAGACTTGCTGCTTGAAGTCGCGGTTGCTTTGGATCATCCATACAACGCCGAGCTCCTGCATCGGAACCTTGCAAGGCTCAATCTTCCCGACAGAGATGCTTTTTGGACTTCTTCAATAAACTCTCAAGATGAAGAAGGCAGCAATGTTTTTGTGCTGATTGAATGGTGTCTATGGGGGCAAACGGAACGCACTAGCGCGGAAAATCAGTATCTTGCTAGCTTGGTTCTGTGTTGGCTCTTTACATCTTCCAACAGAGTGATTAGGGACAAAGCTACGAAGGCTCTGGCAAATGTTCTGATCAGCAGTAGTGACATTTTCCCGAAGCTGCTTGAAAAGTTTGAGGGTGTTGACGATCGATATGTGCTTGAGCGTCTGATTGCTGCTGGATACAGTGCTTGCTGTCTTGATCCTGCCCCAAGCCGACTTGAGGATTACTCTGAGCGAGTTTTCGAGATTATCTTTAAGGATGGATCCCCGCCATACGGAATACTGCTTCGGGATTATGCTCTTGGTATTATTGAGTTGGCAGATTATCACTCCAGTTTGCCGACCGCTGTTGACCTCCCGCTCTGCAAGCCTCCATACAAATCACCCAAAATTAGGTTGTCCGTGTCAGAGGCCCAACTCGCGAAGGTCGCAAAGCGAGCTGGAGGAGACGAGATCCTGGAATCGACGACGGGATTCTTGGGGGATTTCGCAAAGTATGAGGTAGAGCCTCGTGTGCGCGAATTCTTGCGTTTTCCTGTTACAAAGCCCGCTCCTCTTACAGGGGAGCAGAAAATTAGAAAGTTCGTGCGTGATGTTATTGGTGCAGACTCAGCTAAATCGTCGGCTTTCGACCATCTCAGAAATAGTACGAGCCCCCTGTCTTCAGGTTTTTGTTCAATAGAAATGATTATGAAGGGGTGGGAGCCAACAGATAAGCAGCTTGCTGAGTGGGATGCGAGTGTTAGGCGTGCGCGACAAGATCTCTTAGATCTTTTGTCGACGGAAGAAAAGAAACGATTTAATAAAGAGGCCTGGCCCAATCTTCGCCCGAATCGAAAGGAGAGCAGAGAATACTTGGGCTTTGATCTGGCAGCTGCCAAGCGATGGATTGCAAAGCGTGCATATAGTTATGGGTGGACGTACCGGCGATTTAGAACCGATCGATATGTGGGTAGTTACTCGCGAGAGAGGTCGCTTACAGAGAGAATTGGTAAGAAATATCAATGGCTAGCTCTCGATGAGTTTTTGTCGAGGGTTGCTGATAATTACTGGATGACTGGCGAGTTTAGGGATCAGCCTAGGATATATGGCGGCCCACTAGATTTGGGGTATGAACGCGATATTGACCCAACGATTCTCGCTGAGCATCAAAGCCGTGAACAAATAGGCCAAAGGAAAGCCGCATGGGAGCTGGGAGAAGATTTTGACTTACCTGATGTTGCTGAAGCTAATCTGAGTTTATGGCCATTTGAGCGAAACCCTGGTGATTCGTTAAAACAACTTCCCATCAGGACTGATCCAGAGGGTGTTGAGTGGCTGGTTCTCAATGAATACCGGTCATTATCTGAAAAGTATCCTGAAGGTGTTGTGCGGGATCATGGTTTGAGGATGGAGGAGTTTAGGTTCTTTTCCACAGTTATGGTTTACAGATGTGATGCAGCCAAATCAGCGAGCCTCTTGGAAAAGAGACAGTTTGGTAGTGGGCTTGATTGGTGTTGCGATAGCTACATAGACACTGCGTATTTGGGCGAGGCGCCTTGGCGTGAATCTTGGAACCAAGAGAAATGGCAGTGCGATAGTTGGAGGTTGGATGAAGTCTTTCGGTATGCACAGTTAACCGTGCGATATGCTTGGGAGTCCCACTTGGATGCTTCTATGCCTGAAGGGTGGGAATGTCATATCCCAGCCCCTTGGCTCGCTTCTGAACTTAAGCTTGTATCGGATAAAAACGAAAGTGGGGTTTGGCGAGACGAGAGCGGTGAGGCAGTATTTATCAGTTTTTTAGATGAACGATCTTTGTCCATCAGCATGCTACGAATGGACAGCGTTGAGAAGGTCATGGGCTCTGAATGCACGTTCTTAAGTGCGTTGATAGCAGAAAGGCGCGCGTGGCCGGGTGGATCTAACGCAAATGCGACTTGGCGGAGGGTTGAGGGTGTCTGTTGGCAAAATGAGCGAGGGTTGCGTGATCGTCACTGGGTCAAAGACGGGCAGTCGGGAGCGGTAAAGACAAAGCTTGTACGGACATGAGTTAGTCGCAAAACCACTGATCAATGGCAGGCGTAGTCACCATTGATGTGTCGGCCCTGCGGGCCGAACCAGTTCGATTTCATTGCTCCTGACTGAGGGCTTACGGCAATCGGTGACTTGTGGTGTTTGAGGTGGACCCCATCAGTTGGACAGCCTGAAGGTGCAGTTAAGCTCTGATCCGGCTGTATTCCCGGCTCAAGCTGCCAGGGTCATGGGTTGTTGGTAGTACACCTCATCCGGTGTTTGGTAATCAAGGGTTTGGTGGTACCGGGTCTGATTGTAATGCCGGAAGTACCGGTGGAGCGCCTGCTTCAAGTGGCGTCCATCCTCGAAGGCTGTGAGGTAGACGCACTCGTGCTTGACGCTGCGCCAGAGCCGTTCCACGAAGATGTTGTCATGATAGCAGCCCTTGCCGTCCATGCTGATCCGAATGCCATGCTCCTTGAGAGCGCCTGTGAAGGCCTCACTGGTGAACTGGGCACCTTGATCAGTATTGAAGATTTCCGGCGTTCCATGGCGCTGTAGGGCTTCCTCCAGGGCATCGATGCAGAAGTCTGTGTCCATGGTATTGGAGACCCGCCAGGACAGCACCTTACGGCTGTACCAGTCGATAATGGCGACCAAATACATGAAGCCTCGGGCCAGCGGCACGTACGAAATATCCGTTGCCCACACCTGGTTGGGGCGGTCGATTTTCAGCCCTTTGAGCAGGTACGGATAAACTTTGTGCCCGTCGCCCGGAATGCTGGTTCTGGGGCGTGGATACACCGCCTGAATGCCCATGGTGCGCATTAGGCGCTGAACCCGCTTGCGGTTTATCAGGTGGCCTTTGCGCTCCAGATGGACTCGCATCTTACGAGAGCCATAGTACGGCGTTTCCAGATGCTGCTGGTCAATCAGGTACATCAGATCCAGATCCTCCTGACACTGTTCACGAGGGACGTAGTACACCGACGAGCGGCTCAGTTTGAGCAACTCGCACTGGCGCACAATGCTGACTTGGGGATGACCATGCTCGATCATCGCCAACCGGCGTTGACGGCTTACTGATCGAGCTTGCGCGACAAAAAATCGCGTTCCACCGTCAGTCGGCCGATCTCGCGGTAGAGTTCGTCAGAACTGGGCTCGTTGGACTGTTTGCCGGACCTTTTTTTGCCTTCGAAGAGGTCCGGAGCATTCTCCAACAACTCGCGTTTCCAGGTGCTAACCATGGTCGGATGAATCTGGAACCGGGCGGCAATTTCAGATGTGGTCTGGTCACCCTTGAGGGCGGCTAGGGCAACTTTGGACTTGAACGATGGGCTGTATTGCTTGCGTTTCTTGCTCATGATTCTCCTCCTTGTGGAGATGATGAATCAGAGCTTAGGCACCTGTCCAAATTTCGGGGTCCACTTCAGTTTTTGCCCGGACAGATGGTTATGTAGCGCAGATGTCGATGGTGATTGGTGGATTTATCGGTCGATAGAAGCGGTCACAGGTGCTCGCATTTACAAAAATTACTCCATCGTGTTCTCGAACTCCCGATCCGTACGATTCATGAATGTGCCCGCAGATATGAGCTTTGAGCTTGCTGAGCTGCTCTATTCTTCTGGCTAACGCAAAGCAGCCTACATGCTCTGCATCTCGAGGTACGTAATCGAGAACACGCCACGCCGGCCCGTGAGTTATCAAAATGCTCGTTGAATCTGGGATCCGGGATCGTCGCATGAACATCTCTGTTTCGTCAGCATTAAACGCCATTTGCCTGTACGCTGGAGTCCATGGTGACCCAAAAAATTCCAGCCCATCGAGAGTCCATGTCTCATCTTGAAGATAAACAACTCCGTTCGTTTCGCATATTTCGCGAGATGTGGTGGGATCCTTTTCGAAACTGGAGTCATGATTCCCGGCAATCAGTACTTTGTGTCTGTGGGGGAGCAAGCCAAACCAGTGAGCGAAATCACTGAGAGCGGCCAGGGATCCGTCACTGGTGCAATCTCCAGCGTGGACAACCACATCTCCGTCGGGGACAGGGGGCATTTCATCATGTCGGCTGTGCGTGTCGGAAATGCAAACGATTTGCATATGTAGTCCTGGGGAATGCTTTAGAGCCCTTATATTATGCCCAGCCCCCTCGTCAGTCCAAGCATGATCTTTAGCTTCTGCAATTAGATCCGCGCCTGCAATGGATGACATCGCTAACCCATTAATTCCCCTCGGTTTAGCTTCTCTAAAGCACCGTACGTTTAAATGATAAAAGTTGTTTTTTACCCTATTAGGGTTCATGGATCGTAGCCAGTTCGCCCTGATTGTTAAGAGTGTCGGATCTTCGTTGCAGTGATCTACAGTCTAGCCTGAAATTTCCGGGTGAAATTTTCCGCTTTTATAGTTGTAACGTATTGTTTTAAAACGCTTTTATTTGAATTTTGATTTTTTATTAATTACTTGGTCGGAATTTTGGGAAGCTTTGTTGGTGAGGGGGCTAGATTTCTTTACCCAACGCCCCCCTTTTGAATTGGCAGTGAGGCAACACCGCCACCCCGTAAGGCACCTTAGTACTTTTGGCCGCTCTATCGATGGCTGTCCCGGATTCTGCGATCGATCGGTGCGAGGTCAAAGTCTAAGCGTCACAATCGATCGCAATCATGGCTGGAGCTGAGTGCTTCCGCGAACCAGGCCCTTTAAGGCTCGGCTAGACCTAAATGATCGAAGCCCGAACTCCCCTCAGTTTGTGCATTCCGCAATTTTCCCATATTCTCTCAATTCTCTAGGGTGGGGAAAGCAATGGCTGAGCAAATATTAACCATCAAGGAGGTTGCTGACTTCCTTAAGCTGACGGAGAAAACGGCTTATCGCCTAGCGGCAGAGGGCAAGTTGCCAGGCTTCAAAGTCGGAGGGAGCTGGCGTTTTAAGCAGTCTGATCTTGACGCCTGGATTGAGGAAAGCAAAACCGAACAAAAGAAATAGGAACGCAGACGATGCTGTTAGATAACAAAAATAGCGGCTATGTGGGCGCGGAACTTAAGGCTCATTCATTTGAATGCTCGAAACTATCTATTCTGTCTGCGCTGTTCACTCTTTATGGCTTTTCCTCCTTCAAGACAGAACTCTCGAAACTGTCAGGCGTTCGTTTGTTGCTCACTGGGTGGCCGCATTCGAGTCTGCAATCTCTTATTGGCTCTAGCAACGAGCTACGGCTGATTAACAAGCTCGACCAGAAACGAATTGCACAGGAATGTGTGAAATGGCTTTCTGGCGGTGTCGAGGTCAGGGCTTCTAAAGGCCTTAACCAGAGTAATCAAAACCTGTTTCATCTCCACAACCCGGAGAGAGCGGATTTCGCAGTTCATGGCAGTGCTACATTTAGCCCGGTAGGGTTAGGCGAAGTGCAGTCTGACCGCTTTCAGATGAACACCGGCATCAGTGAACAGGAAACAAGCAGGCAGCTACTCGACTGGTTTGACTCGATCTGGGCGGATGAATCAGCGGTAAAGGACATTAAGGCCGATTTGATCCAGCAACTGGATTTCATTGCAGCTGATCAACCTGCAAACTTCATATACTTCCTGACGCTCTACAACATCTTCAAAGATTTCCTCGAAGAGATTGATGAAGAAAACATCATCAAGAGTAAAACCGGGTTTAAGGATACAGCTGTCTGGAACAAGCTTTACAAGTTTCAGAAAGACGGCGTCCTGGGCGCTATCGACAAGCTAGAAAAGCATAACGGCTGCATCATCGCTGATAGTGTTGGTCTGGGTAAGACGTTCGAAGCCCTCGCCGTTATCAAGTACTACGAACTTCGCAACGACCGCGTCTTAGTGCTTTGTCCGAAGAAACTGCGCGACAACTGGACAATGTACACAATCAATGACAAGCGGAACCTCCTCGCTGGCGACCGGTTAAACTACGATGTACTGAATCATACTGATCTGAGTCGTGTGAAAGGATATTCGGGCGAAATTAATCTTGAAACCCTAAATTGGGGAAATTACGACCTAATCGTTATCGACGAGTCGCATAATTTCAGGAACAACCCGAACAAGTCAGATGGTAAAACCCGTTATGAGCGCCTGCTGGATGACATCATCCGATCCGGCGTGAAAACCAAGGTTCTGATGCTGTCAGCAACCCCGGTGAATAACCGGATGAATGATCTCAAAAATCAGATTGCTTTCATTACGGAAGGTCAGGACGATGCCTTTCAGGATGTCGGTATCAAGAATATTGAAAGCACGCTGCGTCTTGCTCAGCGCCAGTTTAACGCGTGGCTTAATGAGC
>Ga0209300_1001210_pt1 | contig 10603 bp, 9 predicted proteins | sample Shrwel_input2_RT_FD_187535 | JGI IMG/M metagenome (GOLD analysis project Ga0209300, IMG submission 187535) | Subsurface microbial communities from deep shales in Ohio, USA - Utica-3 well 1 S input2 RT (SPAdes) (version 2) ... | reverse complement strand
GTTTCGGGGTAGGGGTCGATCCGTTTTTCGAACCAGCTCAGCACAGGGGGCTCCGCCATTTGCGTGGAACCCGCCAGGGTAACGCGTTTGGGGTGAGGCCGCTGGTGCAGGGCCTCACCCGGGGCTCAATACAACTCGGGCACGAACATCGAAGCGGGCACGGGGTTGCGGATGTAGTCCTCGCGCCGCTCGCGCGGGGGCAGGTGCACCGGCTCGTGCTCCACCTCGTGGTAGTCGAACTGCGCCAGCAGGTGCTGGATGCAGTTCAGGCGCGCGCGCTTCTTGTCGACGGCTTGCACCACCCACCAGGGCGCTTCGGGGATGTGGGTGCGCTCCAGCATCACCTCTTTGGCGCGGGTGTAGTCCTCCCAGCGGCGCCGACTTTCCAGGTCCATGGGGCTGAGCTTCCACTGCTTGAGCGGGTCGTGGATGCGGGCCAGGAAGCGCGCGCTCTGCTCTTCGTCGGAGATGGAGAACCAGTATTTGATGACGCGGATGCCGCTGCGAACCAGCATCTTTTCGAACTCGGGCACGGAGCGGAAGAACTCTTCGAGTTCCTCGTCGGAGCAAAAGCCCATCACGCGCTCGACGCCAGCGCGGTTGTACCAACTGCGGTCGAACAACACCATCTCGCCCGCGGCGGGCAGGTGGGCGGCGTAGCGCTGGAAGTACCACTGGGTTTTTTCGCGGTCGTTGGGCGCGGGCAAAGCGGCCACGCGGCACACGCGCGGGTTCAGGCGCTGGGTGATGCGCTTGATGGCGCCGCCCTTGCCGGCCGCGTCTCGGCCCTCGAACAGCACCACGATGCGCTCGCCGGTGTGCACCACCCAGTCCTGCAGCTTGACGAGCTCGCCTTGCAGGCGAAAGAGCTCGCGGAAGTACACGCGGCGGGCGTCGCGGGCTTCCTCGCTCTGCCCGGCGGGGCCGTCGAGGATGCGGTCGTCGACTTCGAGCTCCAACTCCTCGTCGTAGCTGTCGATCACGTCGTCCTGCAGGCGACGCAGCATGTCGGCGTCAAGCGGCTTGGATGGGGCGGCCATGGTGCGGGGCTCAAGTCAAAGGGATCATGGTGAACCGCTTTTGTGTCATTTTGATGAGCGGAGGCACATTGATGCACACCTGTGCAGTTGAGGGTGATAATCCGCCGTTGCCGAACCCATCGGGCCCCGTGCCCGCGCACCCATGACCCAAGCGATCGTGTCCTTCGTCAAAGCCACCTTGGCCGCCGTCACCTTGGTGGTCAACACCGTGCTGGGCTTCACCTGCATGATCCCGTTTGCGCTGCTCAAGCTGCTGTTGCCGTTTCGGTGGGTGCGCCACATCTGCGACACGGCGCTCAACGCCATCGCCGAGACCTGGATCAGCGTGAACTGCATGTGGATGAAGCGGGTGGGGCGCACGCGCTGGGACGTCTCGGGGCTGGAGGGCCTGCAGCGCAAGGGCTGGTACCTGGTCAGCAGCAACCACCAGAGCTGGGTCGACATCCTGGTGCTGCAGTGGGTGTTCAACCGCCGCATCCCGCTGCTGAAATTCTTCATCAAGCATGAGCTGATCTACGTGCCCATCATCGGCCTGGCCTGGTGGGCGCTGGACTTCCCGTTCATGAAGCGCCGCGGCGGTGGCTCGGCCCAGAAGGACCTCGAGACCGCACGCAAGGCCTGCGAGAAGTTCAAGGTGATCCCGACGTCGGTGATCAGCTTCATGGAGGGCACGCGCTTCACGCCGCACAAGCACGATCAGCAGAACTCGCCCTACACCCACTTGCTCAAACCCAAGACGGGCGGGGTGGGCATGGCCCTGGAGACCATGGGTGAGTTGTTCGACTCGATGGTGGACGTGACCATCGTCTACCCCGGTGGCGTGCCCACGTTCATGGACCTGCTGGCCGGCCGCATCGACGACATCGTGGTCACGGTGCGCCAGGTGCCCATTCCCAAGGAGTTGCTGGTCAACGCTCAGGGCAAGGCTGCCGACCGCTCGACGCTGCAGGCCTGGATCAACGGCGTCTGGCAAGCCAAGGACGCCGAGATCAGCCAGCTCACGGCTTCGGTGCGCTCGCGCTGAGCGGCTCGGTGACCTGAGCGGCCTGAGCGGCCGGGGCAGTGGCCTGGCTGGCGGCCAGCGCCGCTTCCAGGGGCGCTTGCACCCGCTTGAATTCGGCGGGCGCCACGTACTGCAGCAGCTCCTTGCCATCGCTGTCGAGCACCACGTCCAGGCCCTTGTCGGGGTAGAGGAAGTGCTCCAGGTGGCCGTTGCTCTGGATGCGGCGCGCCGGCTGGCCGAAGCGCGCGACGATGGCCTCGGCGTCCAGGCGCGCGGCGGGGATGAAGCTCACCGCGGTCAGCGGGGCGGCCAGGGCGGCTTGTTCGTCCTCGGGCTGCAGCGTGTGCTTGCGCGTGGTGCTCTCCATGAAGTCGACCTTGACGGCGCGTTCGCGCATGCCCCGGATGACCTCGGCCGGCAAGCGCGCGCTGACCACCATCTTGCCGCTGACGAAGCCGGCCTGGGCCGGGTCGACGAAGGCTTCGAGCGAGCCGTTTTCGCCCGGCGCGGCGATGATGGCGATCTGCACGTCGGGGCCCCACAGGCGGCGCACGTCGGCCAGGGTGCTGGACTGGGCCTCGCTGCCCAGGCTCAGTCCCATGACGCGGCTGCTGCCGTCGGGCTGGGTGTCGATCTGCCACGGCAGGCCGATGCCGCTGCCGGGGGCCTTGCCTTGTGGATCGGACGCGCTGGAGGTGCGGGCCATGTCGCCCCCGACCACGATGGCGGTGCCCGCGAGCAGGGCGGCGACCACGAGGCCTGCGATGAGGGTGAGCTGTTTCATGCGCGCCAGCCCGTGTCGGTGCGGTCGAGCTTGCGAATGAGGGCCGGCCACACGAAGGCGCCGCCCATGCCACCGGTCTGCACCTTCATCGCGTGCGCCACGCCTTGCACGATTTGCGGGTTGACCTCGGTCAGGGCCACGCCGCCGCTTTGCGCGGCCAGCTGGATCTGGCAGGTGCTCTCGAAGATGTACATGTTGAGGAAGGCGTCGGCGATGGTGCGGCCCACGGTCAGCAGGCCGTGGTTGCGCAGCATGAGGAAATTCTTGTCACCCAAGTCGGCCTGCAGGCGCGGTTTTTCGTCTTCGCGGAAGGCCACGCCTTCGTAGCCGTGGTACGCCAGCGAGGCCAGCACGAAGGTGCTTTGCTGCGAGATGGGCAGCACCCCATCGCGTTGGGCCGACACGCCCACGCCAGCGCGCGTGTGGGTGTGCAGCACGCAGCCGGCGTCTTCGCGCACGGCGTGGATGGCGCTGTGGATGGTGAATCCGGCCGGGTTGACGGGGAAGGGCGAGTCGCTGAGCTTGTTGCAGTCCTGGTCGACTTTGACCAGGCTGGAGGCGGTGATCTCGTCGAACATCAGCCCGTAGGGGTTGATGAGGAAGTGGTGCTCGGGCCCGGGGATGCGCGCGGAGATGTGGGTGAAGACGAGGTCGCTCCAGCCGTGCAGGGCCACGAGGCGGTAGGCCGCGGCCAGGTCCAGACGCAGCTGCCATTCTTCGGGGCTGACTTGATCTTGCAGAGACGGGGTGTGCATGCGGTGGGGTCCTCAGGAGCCGGTGCGGGCCTGGAAGGTGTCGACGAAGCGCTGGCGCAGCAGGTTTTTCTGCACCTTGCCCATGGCGTTGCGCGGCAGCTCGTCGACCACGAAAACGCGCTTGGGGCATTTGTAGCCCGACAGCTGCTGCTTCATGGCCTGCACGATGGCGGGCTCTTGCAGCGCATGCCCGGCCTCGGCCACGACCACGGCCACCACGCCTTCGCCGAAGTCCGGGTGGGGCACGCCGATCACGGCGGACTCGGCCACGCCGCTCAGGCGGTCGAGGTGACCTTCGACTTCGACCGGGTAGACGTTGAGGCCGCCGGTGATGACCAGGTCCTTGGCGCGGCCGATGAGCTGCAGGTGCCCGTGGGGGTCGATGCGGCCGACGTCGCCGGTGCGAAACCAGCCGTCGGCGGTGAAGGACTCGGCAGTCTGCTCGGGCAGGCCCAGGTAGCCTTTGAAGACGTTGGGGCCTTGCACCTCGACGTGGCCTGGGGTGCCGTCTTCGGTGCGGCTGCCCTGGTCGTCAACGATGCGCAGGCCCACGCCGGGCAGGGGCCGGCCCACGGTGCCACCGATGCGCGCGCCTTCGCTGGCTCGGCAGGGGTTGGAGCACAGCATGCCCGTCTCGCTCATGCCGTAGCGCTCCAGGATGGTGTGGCCGGTTTGCTGGGCGAAGGCGTCGAAGGTTGCAGGCAGCAAGGGGGCGGAGCCGCTGATGAACAGGCGCATGTGGGCCGTGGCTTTCGCGTCGAGCCCCGGGGCCTGCAGCAGCCGGGTGTAGAGGGTGGGCACGCCCATGAACACGGTGGCGCGGGGGGCTTGCGTGTCCCGGATCTGGGCCAGCACCTCGGCGGGGTCGAAGGCGTTGAGCCAGCGCATCGGTGTGCCCGAGAGCAGCGCGCAGTGGCAGGCCACGAACAGGCCGTGGATGTGGAAAGTGGGCAGGGCGTGGATGAGGCAGTCGTCGTGACGCCAGTCCCAGTGGCGCAGCAGCGTGCGCGCGTTGCTCAGCAGGTTGCCGTGCGTGAGCAGGGCGCCTTTGCTGCGCCCGGTGGTGCCCGAGGTGTAGAGGATGGCGGCCAGGTCGGTGGGCTGGCGCACGGCGACGGCGTGCTCGTCGCTGTGCAGCGCGGCATGTGCCAGCAGGCTGCCGTTGCGCTGCGTGCCCAGCGTGAACAGGTGGCCGACCTGAGCGTGCGCGGCCAGCGGGATCACCCACTCCTGGTCCTGCGGGCGGCACACGAGCACGGCGGGGTGGGCGTCGCTCAGGAAGTGGTTGAGCTCGGCGGCGCGGCACGCCGGGTTCAGCGGCAGCCAGGCGCAACCGGCGCGCAGCGTGGCGAGGTACAGCACCAGCGACTCGACCGATTTGTCGACGTGGGCGGCCACCACCGGTGGGTGGTCGTCGCGATCGTGCAGGCGCAGGCTCTCCAGCAGGTTGGCCACCATGGCCGTGGCGCGGTCGAGGTCGTCCCAGCTCCAGTTGCCCGAGTCGGTGAGGATGGCGGCGTCCTGACGCGTGGCCGGCCAGGCGCTTTGCAGTGCGGTGAACAGGTTCATGGGTGCGGCTCCCGAGTCGATGCCAGGGCGCTACGGTAACTCAAGCCGCGTCGTTTGCCGCCTGGGGAGGCGCAGGGGCGACTTCGCCACCGATGGCCTCGTGGCTGTGCAGCGTCACGCGGTTGCGGCCCAGGCGTTTGGAGGCATAGAGGGCCTCGTCGGCCTGACCCAGCATGGCGTCGACGCCGTGGTGCTCGGGGCGCCATTGCACCGCGCCGATGCTGACGGTGGCGTAGATGGTGCTGCTGCCATGCTCGATGCCGCGCTGGTCCAGCATGGCGCGCACGCGCTCCAGGGCGTGCATGGCCTCGTCTTGCGGCGTGTTGCTCAACAGCACCGCGAACTCTTCGCCACCGATGCGCGCGGCGGTGTCGCTGTCGCGCAAGGACTCGCGCAAGACGTCGGAGAAGACCTTGAGCACGGCGTCGCCCGCGGCGTGGCCGTGGGTGTCGTTGATGTGCTTGAAGTGGTCCAGGTCCATCAGCGCCACGGTCAGAGGCGCGCCATAGCGGCGGGTCTGCGCCAGTGCCGCTTCGGCCACGTCGAAGAACTGGCGCCGGTTGGCCAGGCCGGTGAGCGTGTCCCGGCTGGCCAGGCGCTTGAGTTCTTCCTCGGCGTTGACCCGAGCGGTCTCCTGGTCGCGGGCGTGGAACAGGGTGCCCAGCGTCACCACCAGGGGCTCGAGCAACTGCACGGTTTGCTCGTCGAAGTCCTCCGGGCGGTTGCCCAGCCCGATCATGCCCACCACCTTGTTGTCGAAGCGGATGGGCAGGCCCAGGAAGTTGCGCAGCTCGACGCGGTGCTCGGGCAGGCCCGAAGGCGCGGGGTGGCGCACCGGGTGGTTGACCAGCACGACCTCGTTGGTGTGGATGGCCTGGCGGAAGGGGCCATCGAGCTCGCGCTGCGGGTCGCTCAGGCTGTCTCGCCAGTGCGCATCGGACAGCGTGGGGATGAGCAGCGAGGGGCGGCCGTCTGCGTCGTGTCGCACGATGCCGATGAAGCCGAAGTGGCAGTCGCTGATGCGCAGCAGGGGCTCGAACAGCGCCTCGCAGGCCTCTTGCACGCTGCGGTTGAGCAAGAAGGAGGTCTGGGCCTGGTTGAGCAGGTCCAGCAGCTGGCGCTGGCGGTTGCGCAGCGCCTCTTTCTGCTTGTCTTCGGTGATGTCGATGAGGGTGCCGACCACGCGGCGCGGCTCGCCTCGGCGATCGTGCTCGACCACGCGGCCGTAGCTGCGCATCCAGACATAGTGGCCCCGCTTGTGGCGGATGCGGTACTCCACCGCGATGACGTCAGACTGCCGGTCGCGGTAGCTCTGGGTGGCGCGCTCCATCGCCATGCGGTCGTGCGGGTGGACCATGTCCGTCCACACCAGCTGACTGTGCTCAAGCTCGTCTTCGCGGTAGCCCAGCATGGCCGCGGCGCGGGTGTTGAGCACGCGCTCCTGTGTGGGCACGTTGAGGTCCCAGGTGCCGATGCGGGCGGACTCCAGGGCCAGGTACAGCCGCTCCTTGGTGGACTCGATGGACGACTCCAGCTGCTTTTGGCGCGTCAGGTCGAAGAGGTAGCCGCGGATGCGCCTCACCCGGCCTTGTGCGTCGCGGTCGGCCTGGGTGACCTGGTTGATCCAGCGCGCGTGGCGCCCCAGGGGCTGCAGTCGGTAGCTCACTTCCAGCGTGGGCAGCTCGCCGACCTGGTGGCTGCTGAGCGCGGTGCGAAACAGCTCCTGGTCTTCCGGGTGGACGATGGAGTCGAAGGGGCGGCCCGCGCGCAGCTCGCTCGCCAGGGCCTCACCCAGCAGCGCTTCGAGGTTGGCCGACAGGTGGTGGGGCCGATGCGGTGGCACGGCGTCCCACACGATGGCGGCCACCGGGCCTTCCGAGAACAGCTCGCGCTCCTGCTGGGTGCGCTGGCGCTCCAGTTGCAAGCCGAGGTGGTCGCGCGCCATCTCGGTGAAGCGCGCGAGGTGCGCGAGCTTGCGCTCGTCGAAGTCGTGGCGAGGGCGCTGGTCCAGCACGGCCAGCGTGCCGATGACCTGCCCGTCGAACACCAGGGGCATGCCGGCGTAAAAGCGCATGGCGGGGATGCGCTGGCTGACCAGGGGCAGGTCCGCGAAGCGTTCGTCGAAGCGCAGGTCGTGCGCCAGGATGGCGCGGCCCGATGCAACCACGTGCGAGCACAGGCTCTGCGAGCGCTCCCAGTCGGTGTGGCGTGTGCCGTGTCGGGCCTTGAACCAGATGCGGTCTCGGTCCACCAGGGAGATCACGCAGATGGGCAGGTCCAGCACCTCGGCGGCGGTCGTGGCCAGTTTCTCCAGCGCCTCGCCACCTTCTGCATCCAGCAGGCCGAGCTGCTCAAGCGCGGCCAGTCTGAGTTCTTCGTCCCTGGGCAGGGCGGCAGCGGGCATGCGGCGGGACTCCGTGTCGGCGTGGACGTGGGGGCGATGACACGCAGAGGCCCGGCCGTCGTGGCCGGGCTCCCTCCCGTGCATAACAACATGTTACAAGTTGGCGTCCACGGGCGGGAGGCCCCGCCTGGCTTTTTTGAGCGGCTTGGGGTGTTCGTCCCACCTCCTTTTCAGGAGATGAAGAATGACGGTTTGTGACGTGGGCCGCCCGCCACAAACCCGCGCAGGCAACGCCCCCTCAGACGTCGATGGCAGCGGCTGAGCCCGCCTGTTTGCGCAGCTCGAATTTCTGGATCTTGCCAGTCGAGGTCTTGGGCAGCTCGCCGAACACCACGGCGCGCGGGATCTTGAAGCCCGCCAGGTGCAGTCGGCAGTGCGCCACGATGTCGGCGGCCGTGACCTGGGCGCCGGCCTTGAGCTCGATGAAGGCGCAGGGGGTTTCGCCCCACTTCTCGTCGGGCTTGGCGACCACAGCGGCCGCCATCACGGCGGGGTGGCGGTAGAGCACGTCTTCGACCTCGATGGAGGAGATGTTCTCGCCGCCCGAGATGATGATGTCCTTGCTGCGGTCCTTGATCTTCACGTAGCCGTCGGGGTACATGACGGCCAGGTCGCCCGTGTGGAACCAGCCGCCGCGGAAGGCGTCTTGCGTGGCCTTGGCGTTCTTCAGGTAGCCCTTCATGGTGATGTTGCCGCGGAACATGATCTCGCCCATGGTCTCGCCATCGGCGGGCACGGGCTGCAGGGTCTCGGGGTCCATCACGGCGATGCCGCGCTGCAGGTGGTAGTTCATGCCCTGACGTGCGTTCAGGCGGGCGCGCTCGCCCACGTCCAGTGCGTTCCACTCGTCGTGCTTGACGCACACGGCGGCCGGGCCGTAGATCTCGGTCAGGCCGTAGACGTGGGTCAGGTCGAACCCCATCTGCTCCATGCCCTCGATCATGGCGGCCGGGGGCGCGGCGCCCGCGACCATGGCCTTGACCGGCTGGCCGTCCTGGCGAGACAGGCCCTGCTTGAGCTCTGCCGGGGCGGCCACCATGGCGGCGTGCACGATGGGGGCGCCGCAGTAATGCGTCACGCCGTGGTTGCGGATGGCGTCGAAGATGGCTTTCGGGTCGACCCGGCGCAGGCAGACGTTGACGCCCGCGCGGGCGGCCACCGTCCAGGGGAAGCACCAGCCGTTGCAGTGGAACATGGGCAGCGTCCACAGGTAGACGGCGTGCTTGGGCATGTCCCATTCGAGGATGTTGGAGACCGCGTTCATGGCCGCGCCGCGGTGGTGGTAGACCACGCCCTTGGGGTTGCCGGTGGTGCCCGAGGTGTAGTTCAGGCTGATGGCGTCCCATTCGTCGGCGGGCAGTTGCCACTCGAAGTGGGCGTCGCCCTCGGCCACGAGCTGTTCGTAGGTCAGGCTGCCGATGCGCTGGGCCTGACCCGTGAAGAGCGCGTCTTCGGTGTCGATGACCAGCAGCGGCTCGGTGCGCTGGCGCAGCTTGAGCGCGGCGGTGACGGTGGCGCTGAATTCGGGGTCGACCACGATGGCGCGGGCCTCGCCGTGGTCGAGCATGAAGGCGATGGCTTCGGGGTCGAGCCGGGTGTTGAGCGTGTTGAGCACCGCGCCCGACATGGGGATGCCGAAGTGGGCCTCGACCATGGGCGGGGTGTTGGGCAGCATGACGGCGACGGTGTCGCCCTGTCCGATGCCGCGTCGTTGCAGGGCGCTGGCGAGCTGCTTGCAGCGGGTGTGGGTCTGGGACCAGGTCTGCCTGAGCGATCCGTGGACGATGGCGGTGCGATCCGGGTAGATCGCGGCCGTGCGCTCCAGGAAGGACAGGGGGGTGAAGGTCGCGAAGTTGGCTTCGGTCTTCGGCAGGTCTTGCGCGTAGATGTTGGGGGTCTGGGACATGGGGTTTCTCCGTTGGACACAGGCCCCTTGTGGGAGCCGTCGGACATCCTGCCCCAAGCAAACCGGGGTTTGAATCGGGCTATTCCCCCGTAACGGGAGGGGTCATGCCGCCCTCTTCGGGCTCGACCCGGATGCGCACGCCCGCCATGCTCACCACCTGGCCAGCGCGTATCTTGGCGGTCTTGCGCAGCTCCTGCTGGCCGTCCACCTGCACCAGGCCATCGGCCACCATGAGCTTGGCCTGGCCGCCGCTGTTGGCCAGGCTGCAGGCCTTGAGCAGGCGGTCGAGGGTGATGAATTCGCCTCGCAGCGGGAAGGAGATCTGTTGGAGTCGGGACATGAGGGGGCGGGACAGGGAAGGCGTGAAGCCGCGAAGCTGTGAAGGCGGCGTCGGGATCAGGGAAAACCGGCGGGCTGCGATGCTGCGCATGCAGGAGGGAGCAGGCACAATGTGGTGATTGTGGTGTTCGGCGTTTTCAGATGCAGTCCGGTACGCTCGCGACATTGTCACCCCCGGCCCGACCTGAAGGCCCCTCCTCTCCATGAAAAAGACCGACCTCGTCAAGAACCTGGGCCTCAAGATCAAAGGCCAGATGCAGAAGTCCGCGATCCCCGGCCGCTTCGCCGAAGGCTCGACCGCGGTGCCCGACCGCCGCGAGCAGCGCAAGCTCGATCAAGCCGCGGGCCTGGTGCCGTTTGCCGTCAAGCTGCACGCCGAGCTGGTCGAGCGGCTGCGTCAGCAGGCCTTGACGGAAGGCGTTGGCATCAACGAGCTGACCGAGCGCCTGCTGCGCGCTGCCTTGGGCGAAGGCGCGGTGAGCTCGCCCGCACCTGCTGAAGCCCCCGCCAAAAAAGCCCCCGCCAAAAAAGCCGTCGCCAAAAAGGCCTCGACCCCGTCCTGACCCCGCCCGTCCTGCCCGATGGAGACCCGCATGAACCGACCCATGATGCACCTCGTTGACCCGAAGACCGGCGAATCCAACCCGGAAGACATCCGCCGCGTTTTCGAATCTCAGGAGGCCACCGCCGTGGCCTGGCGCGAGTCCACCATCGCCGAGCGCATCGCGCGCCTCAAGAAGCTGCGCAACGCCATGATGTCGCGTCGCGAGGCGTTCTACGCGGCCTTCCAGAAGGACTACCGC
>Ga0209300_1001209_pt1 | contig 10606 bp, 8 predicted proteins | sample Shrwel_input2_RT_FD_187535 | JGI IMG/M metagenome (GOLD analysis project Ga0209300, IMG submission 187535) | Subsurface microbial communities from deep shales in Ohio, USA - Utica-3 well 1 S input2 RT (SPAdes) (version 2) ... | reverse complement strand
CTTCCAGGTTGATGCCTTCATAGGAGATGTGCAGCAGGTTGGCATCCATGGAGTACGGGCTCTTGCCCTTCTTGCTGGTCTCCACCGGAATGTTGCGCTCTTCGCAGTAGGCCATCAGCTTTTCGCGGGAGTTCAGGTCCCACTCACGCCAGGGCGCAATCACCTTTACGCCAGGTTTCAGCGCGTAGGCGCCCAGCTCGAAACGCACCTGGTCGTTGCCCTTACCGGTCGCCCCGTGAGAAATGGCGTCAGCGCCAGTCTCGTTGGCGATCTCAATCAAACGACGGGAAATCAGCGGGCGGGCAATGGAGGTACCCAGAAGGTACTCGCCCTCATAGATGGTGTTGGCGCGAAACATCGGGAACACATAATCGCGCACGTATTCTTCGCGCAGGTCCTCGATGTAGATTTCCTTGACGCCCAGCGCCTCGGCTTTCGCGCGCGCCGGCTCTACTTCCTCGCCCTGGCCAATATCGGCGGTAAACGTCACCACCTCGCAATCATAGGTATCCTGCAACCACCGCACGATGACGGAAGTATCCAGGCCACCGGAATAGGCCAGAACCACCTTTTTAATATCAGACATGCCCTTGCTCCAGACTGAATAGAATGGATGTGTTGAATAGAAAGGCGATATTGTACGGGAGTGCGGAGGGAATGGCTATTACCACCCCTCTCCCCTGGCGGGAGCATCCCTGCCCCCGTGTGGGCGAGGGCCAGGGAGAAGGGATTGAGAAAGAACTTAAACAGCCGTCTGCTGGGCCTGAGCGCCAATAGCTTCCTGGCGAATGCCGTCCCAGCCGTCCTTAACGGTGCGCAGCAGATCCTGAACCTCATCGAGCTTTGCCAAATCATTTCTAGCGCTAGCTTCCAACAACGAACGCTCCATGTAGTCATAAAGTGCTTCCAACCGGGCCGCAAGCTCACCCCCCTTTTCAAAATCCAGAAAAGATCGCAGCCCGCCAATAATCTCGATAGCCTTGTTGACCAACTGCCCTTTTCCGGCATAGTCCTTCACCTGGATTCGGGCCTTGGCCATATTGATGCGCTCGATCGCTCCATTATATAGGAGCTGAATTAACTTGTGCGGATCGGCATCAGTAATGCTGGTTTGAGTATTTACCCGCTGATATGCCTGCAAACCATTCATAATCTACCTCATTGCATCATGTTCTAACTCGCTTAACGGCACAATGTCGTCAAGCTTTAATTAATTACCACCGCTCGATGGAGCCATAGAGGCCAGTTGTTGTTGCACATAGTTACCAGAACTCTGGATCTGGGATATCAAGCGATCTGCCGCTGTAAATTGGCTGATCAACCGCTCCTCATAGGACGCAATCCGGTCTGCCAGATCGTCCCTTTGCTCCTGAATATCCTGCAAGGTTTCGTTGAGGCCATTGGTGCGATTGGAAAGTAGGCCATCACTGCCCAGAAAACGCTCAGTAGAAGCCACCATCTGCGTCGCAACACCCTCGCTCTGCGCGGTATCGGCAAACAAAGTGGTCATGGCTTCAGGGTTTTCCTGAAGCTTCTCCTTGAATATCGATTGATCAAACTCAAGTTTGCCAGTATTTGGGTTCGTCTTGACACCCACATCGGCCAGCATCCGAATTGGGGAACTCTCCAATCCAGTCGGTATCTTGGTCAATTGCTGGCGCAGCTCATTTTGCAAGCCCCGGACAGTTGAGTCGCCAGACAACACACCGCCTTCTTCCGAAACGCTGTTATAACCAGCAACTTTTTTAATCTGGTCTTGAAGAGCATTGAACTTATCTACAAAATTCTGGACCTTACCAGCAACTGCATCAGGGTCTTGCGAAACTTTAACAGTTGAAGTGCCAGTCGATGAAATGTTAAAAGTAACACCATCAACTACATTTTCAATGGTGTTGCTGGAACGCGTCACCGTGATGCCATTGATGTCCAGAACCGCGTCTTCAGCAGCTACCGTTTGCTCCATATTGGATGTCGTACCATCAAAAACGAAGCGCGAAAGCCCCCCAGTATCCGTATTATTACCATCATCATCGGCAACCGTTACCGAGATTTCATTGGCCGTGCCGGATTCATCTGACGACATCACCAATCTATAACCACTGCCGGTATCCACAATGCCTGCAGACACACCGGCATTCGAATCGTTGATGGCATCTGCAACGCCCTGAAGCGTGTTATTCGAGCTATCGATGGTGATATCAGTCGTCTTGCCGCCCACATTGATCGTCAGAGTCCCGGAACCCATCGCCGTCAAATCCCGGTCAGCCTGCTCCGTCGAAGCCAGAGACTGCGCTTTGGCGAGATTCTGGACATTAACAGAATAGTTGCCTCTGTTGGCTGTTGACGAATCAACCGTCACCCCGACTACGCCTTCGTTAGACGAAGAAGATGTGAAGGAGCGCATGCTGTCGGGATCACTCAGCGCTTCCATGGGGGTCTTTAAGGCTTCCAGCGCGCTACGGATCTTGCCAAAAGCAGAGATCTTTGACTGAGTCTCAGCTTCTCGCCGATTAAGACGGGTTTCTGTAGGGGCTCGCTCCGCCTCAACCAACTGATTGACCAAATCATTGGAAAATATCCCGGAACCGGCCCCGAGTGATGAAATTGATGCCATGACTCTGCCTCCTGAAAAGGCTTTTAATCTCTATACACCGTTTAACGGCTGAAAGCGGCAAACTTTTGCCTATTTTTTGAAGTTTAACATTAACGTTTCTAAATTTTGCCTTACCCCAAACAAAGCCGCCGCCGGACCCAAGGGGTGCGGCGGTGCTGAAATGCCGTTGTTCAATACGGCCTCAAAGCGGCAAAATTTTACACTTTTATATTAAACAACGTCAGCGGTTCATCTTGCTGCAATTTTTCTGCCAACCTCAAAGCAACCTCATCGGGGATCTGGCGGATCACTTCCTTGGTTTCCTGATCGACCACTTTCACAATGGTCTGGCCCAAATCGTTATCCACTTCGAACTGCAGATCTCTGCTCACCGACTGAACGTAGTCATTCAGCTGTGATACCGCTTCTCCCAACTGCCTACCCTCCTGCACCCTCTGATTCTGGGCTAGTGCCTTTTGGGCCTCCGGCACAGGGTCGAGACGGTTAAGCTGGGCGGCATCAAGAGCAACTCCTGAAGCCACTTTCTGAGCGGAGGCTATATCGCCTTCGTTCTGAGGTGACGAGCTTGCCCGAGCCGGAGCTTGGCTATTGGAACGCACCAGTTTGAGATCCGGGCTATTCAGGTTCACGTCGTTCATGACTCACCTCACTCTATTCTTACGGCGGAAAGCCGGCCCCATTCCCGGGGCCGGCGGTCACCGTAGTGCCCCTATTACTGCAGGAGGGACAGAACCTGGTTAGGACGAGCGTTGGCCTGGGCCAGAACAGAGATACCTGCCTGCTGGAGCACGTTAGCCTTGGCTAGTTTTGCCGACTCTGAAGCAAAGTCAGCATCCAGAATTCGACTATTAGCTGCATTCGCGCTTTCAATATTAGTCGCCAAGTTGCTAATTGTGCTTTCAAACCGGTTTTGAAGTGCACCGAGGTCTGAACGGAAACTATTAACTTTGTCTAGAGCACCATCCAGCGACGCAAGCGCAGAGCTAGCCCCACCTGCTGAAGAGATACTTATTGAGTCGATACTCAGCCCAGTTGCACTCATATCTTGGCCAAAGGAACCTGTAATTGTTTCCCCAGCCTGGTAGCCAACCTGAAAACTGACAGATGTCGCTCCAGCGCCACCAGAAAGACCGGCGCCCAAAACAGTTTTACCATTGAATGTAGTTTCTTTCGAAATCCGAGAAATTTCGCTGAGACGCTGCTCAACTTCTGCCTGCAAGAGCTTCCGGTCGTCATCTTTTAGAGAGCCGTTCGCTGCCTGAACAGCCAGCTCACGGACACGCTGAAGATTATCAATTGTTTGATTCAAACCACCCTCTGCTGTTTGAGCCATTGAAATGCCGTCGTTGGCGTTTCGCTGGGCAACAGTGAGACCTCTGATTTGAGTATCAAACTGCGTAGAAATCGCCAGACCTGCAGCATCATCTTTTGCCGAATTAATACGCAGACCTGAAGACAACCGCTCAAGCGCCTGGTTACTCATGCTCTGAGACTTGGAGAGTTGATTTTGAGCGCTCAAGGACGCCATGTTTGTGTTGATACCGAGAGCCATAGTGCTTCTCCTTCGACAACTGCCGTTTTTTCATGGAAAGAGTCTGGCATTCCTAATGTCTTTTTTCGAAATGCCGCCCTGTTATTTTGATTAACGGCCACCCTCTCCGGGACTTTAAGAAAAAAAAAAATCTTTTGTTACAATTTGTAAAACCAGCGCTAACCTCCCCCTCCAGCTTAAGCCTCTAGCCCGGATTTCTCATAGCTACCCAGCCAGCCTTGCAGGTTGGCCGGTTTACCGCCACAACAGCTCAGGCGCGGCCATTATTGGCTAATTAGTAATCAATTTCTGTTATCCAGACACACTACCCCCTTTCCCCCATTGAGTCGGGCCAGGGGAGCCCGGGCATCTATCCCGGAACCAGGCGGCGTACCAGATCCGTGAGTTCATCCTTGTAAGGATAGGCGTCACTCATCAGCACCCGGATTCGACGAGTATTACGGATGATGACTGCGCCAACCTTGATCAGCTTCAGTCGCAGATTGCTGGCGCTCATGCGTTCGAAGGGTGTCTTTTTCAGGTGCGCTCGTAATCGCTCGAACAAGGTGTAGGCGAAGCCGGACAAGATCAGGCGCCATTGGTTGGTCCACCACTGCACGCTCGACGTTCGATCCGCGAACAGATACAACTGCTGGTCCTTGATCCGGTTCTCCATGTCGCCTCGGGCGCAGTACTGCTCGTAGTAGAGCTTGAAGCCGTCGTCGTAGCGGGAGCTGATGACGAAGCGAGGGTTGGAGCCAAGATCGCCTTCTTCCAGACGAGCCACGACCCAGCGAGGGAACTTCCAGGAATGCGCCTGGTATAGGAAACGATAAGTGGCGGAGACTTTTTCACCGACTTTCTGGTGCGTGTCCCGGGCCAGTTTTGACGGCGTTTCCACGTCCTTGAGTAACCGGCTGTTTTTACTGATGCCGACCAGGTAATCCACATTGTTCCGGTCGCACCAGCTCAACAGGCGGGGCCGATAAAAACCACTGTCGCCCCGGAACATGATGCGGGTGTTGGGCCAATATTGCCGGATAAACTTCACCAGCAGGGCCAGAATCGCCCAGCTGTGTCGGCTGTCGCTACGATTACTGGTGCGCAGGTAGCTCACCAGCAGGTGTCGGCCGCAGAATACGTAGAATGGAAAGTAACAATGGTGATCGTAATAGGCGTTAAAGAACTTGCCGGGTTGGTCGCCATGAACCGGGATATCGGTGCCATCAAAATCCAGCACGATTTCCTTCGGTGGTGTCTCGTGCTGTTCGATGAAATGCCGCCACAGCAGTTCATGGGCTTTGACCACCGATTGCCGGTCCACTTGCTGTTCCATTCGGCATAGCGTGGACTTGCCGGCTAAATCGCTCTCTTGGCCAACCGCCGTTTGCAGGGCCTGGTCAAAACGCAGTGCCTCGTGATCGTTCAGGTCTTCGTATCCAGCGGCTACGCCAAAGACCCGTTGTCGAGTCATGGTTTCCAGCTTGTGGCGAACCAGTACCGGGTTGCGTGAGTCATTGAGCACGGAGGCCAGTCGCTGGGTCAGGCGGTGTTGCTTATCGACTTCCCGGAGCAGGAGCAATCCGGCATCGGAGGTTATGTGGCCACCGGAGAAATCGGCTTCAATTTGGCGGCGAGAGAGTGGCGAGAAGGTCAGCTTTTCGGGTACCATTTTGGATAGCGGCTGTTAGTGTTGGTTTTTTGTGTAGGAGCTTGAAATCATAACACTTTCAGCCGCTTCTTCCTTCCTTACACTACCTTACACTACCTTCTCATGAGAAATCCGGGCTAGCCACAGAGCATGACCAACCGCTGCTGGTGACTTACTGATCGCACCTGTGCCAAAAAATCGACCTCAACCGTCGGTAGGCCAATTGCGGGCGTAGGACTCACAGGGCTTCCTTGCCAACACTCTTCTTGCCCTCAAAAAGCGCCAGTGGCGCTTTACGCGAACCTGGCGGCAATCTCGGATACGGCTTGACCACCCTTACGGGCAGCCAAGGTGTCGCCTGGAATGGATTGATGCGCATAATACCGCTTTCGTTTCTTGCTCATGAACCTTCTTGTGAAGACCGTGGTTCGAAACTTAGGCACCGGTCTAAAAAATAAGGCTGCACATCCAACCAAAACTTCAACTTCCTGATCTCGGATCGGCCGAACTAAAATTGAGCAAAGCCCAAGAATCACTCTCTCTCGGCTTAGTTTGCGTTACGACCTCAGAGAAATGATCAGGCACTGCCTTGAGAAAAGCTTTAAACTCTTCCCTCCAGTGTTTAAGGAAGTGCGGTAGTTCCGAGTCACTGCAAGCCAGCCCGTGGGTTAACCCTACCAACACGAAGTGCATTAACGTTCCTGTCATCAATTGCGAAACATAACTTTGGGCAGGCGTACATGCCGTCGCCCCCGCGTGTGGCTTGATAGTTCTCGCCGTACCGCGTATCTCATTTGCTAAAAGACAAAGGTCTTTTCGGCCTTGCAGCGGCGCTCTTCTGAGAAGCTTCAGGAACACTCCAACCTCTCGAACAAGCTCCTCCACCACATCGCTCATAGCGTGATCCAGTTTACCGTCGGGCAGCTTCACCGCAGAAACTGCAAGCAACTCTTTCAGATCCGGCCCTTCACTTTCGTCTCTTGATTCGAGCGAATCAAGAAACTCTTGAGAGGTCACCCACGGAATCCCCTCAATCTCCGCGCCATCGGAGCAATTGAAAAACTTGGAATTGGGATGAGCCGATGATATTTCTCGATAAAACGACTCAACATAGCGTTTTGCAGTATAATAATCATTCCTTGTAAATACTGTGTCTGATCCGTTAGCCGCTGGCACTCGAAAGCTCGATCTCCGTTGGTTAGAGGCATTTTCCCGAAGTTTTTTTGCATTTTGCGACTCAACGTTAGCTCCATATACCGAACCATCAGAATGATCCTTATTTATATCCTTGTACCCGTAATCTGTCCCAAAAAGGTAGATTTGACGAAAGCCGAGGGAATGTCCGATTGACAGGGCAGCATTTGTACATGTTGGATTACAGTGAGGAAATGCCGAGTTCACCACTCCAGCAAGTTGAGATATACTGTTATCTCGCTTGAAATAAAAATAAACTTCAGAAAACAGATCTTTAACCCAGGGGTTAAGCTCATTTACAGCTATAAGGGTAATTCCACTTAGTACTTGCTCGTCGATATCCGAATGAAGCTCATAAATAAGATACGCAGGATCAAGTTCGACGTGTAAGTCAGGTATAATTCCAGCTGCGACAAGAGGTCGCAGCGATGTGCCAGCACTAATGACAGTGACTTTACTTCGAACTCGAACTAAATCATCAATTCGATCATCAAGCGAAGGCCCACTACCCACAACAACCAAAGGCTTTTGGTGCGGCTCCAAATTTCCATGTTTTATAAAGGTCATACCTTCTCGGTCATTGATGATCGAATTTTTTAGGCGCATCAATTCATCATCGTAATTAGACCAGTTAGACGAAATAAGCGCGAGATCTTTACCAACGTCAACCGCTGTTTTGGCAAGCTCCACGTCAGCAAAGTGGTTGTAATACGTCGTTAAAAACGGATAAAATGGCACGTTATCCATCAAATGACGAGACATCAGATTCCTTACTTCCTCATACTCCGAGGCGCGCCCAATGGCAAAATTCAATGAGTAGCCTTTCTTCTGGAATTTCCGGCAGATACTTTCCCAGTCTACCGTAAATAAGCTTAATGCAAATTTCTCAGGCTCACGCTCAACGATCACAGCATTTATTGGAACTCGGCGATTAACGACGCTCTCGATATGAAACCCTAAACCACAGCCTAAAAAAACAACTGACGGCAGGTTTTTTCCTATTTTATATCCACCAAAGTTGATTTCGTTTACTGGGCTATTACTTACAATATCATGAAGAAATTTTGAAGAAAAACGAATTCTTGAATAAGCATTCTTCCATGGAGGGGGAAACGTAAATAGTTCTTTGGAAGAATCATTTTTATCAAAAAAACCACACGCCTCATTCTCAGAATATTCTTTTGCCAAGCCTCTATAGACTGACTTCCCTTCTATTGTCATATCGACATCAGAGAGCCCGGGAGTAACTATCAACTCAGCTTTCGTTAATTTCATATTTTCCAGAAAGTTATACAAGCTTGGCAGGGCCACTCGAAAATAACTTAGATTTTTTTCTTTCCGGCGAAGGTAAACCTGGGCTTCATCGTTAGAGGTCGACATCAACTTTCTCCTAAATTTATAACCAAACATCAAGCCATTAAATCGACCTAATTCATATAGTAATCGATTCTATAGCCAAAAATACAACAACCCGCATGGGTCAGGGGTACTTTTTCACCCTTCCTATACACGGCTTTAAACCAGTACGCAGATTTCGTCCCGGAACAGCAACCCTACGTCGCATTCTGGAATTATGGAACCGCTGAATATAATCGAATACCCCCTGTAGCGGCCACGCTAATCCCGGACAATATTTTAAGATTTTCCTTAGCCGGAAGATTCTGACCTCCCAAGGCCGGTATCCATTCAGATTTCAAACTCCGGCAAAGCATTTCCATTGGTCCATTACCCCAGCAGTTGCCGCCGGCTCGTGCTTTGTATCACTTGATAGCCCAAGGCCTTTGACGGGCTCTAGGGCTGACATACTGGCGTCCCCGGTCTCATCGGAACATAACTTTCTCTGGTTGATCACCCCATCCCAAGTGTGGTCCAGCGCTTTGACTACCAATCTGCCTCTGAAATTAGGCCTTACCACTAACAGGCTGGACCTCGTCAAAAAGCCGGCAAGCAGTTGCCTCTTGACCAACTTCCTCGCTATCACGATAGCCCATGACTAAATTTTTCTGAATAAAAACACCCACATTTCAAATATTTAGAAGAACACCAAGAAAACATGGCACGAATTTGGCTTTAACATTTTTAAAGCACAGTTTCGTGGGGTCAGATAAATCGACCCAGCTGGCCTCTAGCGAATAGGGAGAAAGACAATGCCACAAATTATCAACACCAACATTGCTTCACTGAATGCCCAACGTAACCTCAACGCATCGCAAAGCGACGCCAACACAGCGCTGCAACGCTTATCTTCAGGTCTACGCATCAACTCTGCGAAAGACGATGCAGCGGGACTCGCCATCTCTGAGCGTTTTGAGTCCCAAATCACCGGCTTGAACATGGCCCAGCGCAATGCAAATGACGGAATCTCTCTGGCTCAAACTACAGAGGGAGCGCTCGATGAAATCACTGCGAATCTTCAGCGCATCCGCGAGCTATCGGTGCAGTCGGCGAACGCAACCAACAGCCTTTCCGACCGCGAGGCATTGAATGCCGAAGTACAACAGCGCATCGCTGAGGTAAATCGCATCGCCGCACAGACCTCATTTAATGGTCTAAGAGTGCTAGACGGCTCTCTTCCAACTCAAACATTCCAAGTCGGTGCAAATGCCGGAGAAAGCATCTCTGTTGACGGACTGGACGCTAGAGCAACGGAATTAGGTTCACTAATCGCACGGGCACCGGACTTTGCCAACGCTTCCGGCACCGACTACAGCCTTAATGAGCTATTTAAGGAGGGTGGAACCGCTGATTTTGAAATCACCTTGCCTACCTTGAACGGAGCAACAAAGACCATTCCTGTCACCGGCGTGAGTACGCTCGAAGGAGTTCTCGGAAAGATAAATGCATCGTCGTCCGAGACTGGTATCACTGCGAACCTCGACCGTACCAATAACGGCTTTATTTTTTCGACAGAAATTGATGGTGAGATTGACAGCACAGAAATGGGTGCCATATCGATCAACGTCACCAATAATGACTTAAATGGAGCCTCCGTAACGCTCAACGGCACCTTCCCTGTCACGCCTGCTTCTGTAGAAGAATCAACCGTCAACAGCATCGACATCTCAACACAGGACGGTGCGGATGAGGCCATGGTCAGTATGGACTTTGCCATCAATCAGATAAACAGCTTAAGGGCAGACCTTGGTGCCGTTCAGAACCGTTTCGAATCCACCATTGCTAACTTAGCAACTACTACCGAGAATCTCCAAGCCTCAAACAGTCGTATCCGAGATGCGGACTTTGCCAAAGAGTCCGCAGAACTGGCTCGAACACAGGTACTGCAGCAGGCTGGCCTCTCTGTATTGGCTCAGGCCAACGGTCGACCACAACAAGTATTACAGCTGCTACAGGGTTAAAGAAGGCAGCAATACATCCCAAAAACGGCCGGGCCTATAACCCGGCCGTTTTTTCTTCCAAACATAAAGTTATGAAAAATAAAAACATGGCACACCTTTCGCAACCACTCTCCCAAACCCCGGCAAAACGTCAAAAAACTGCAGACTTTTGCCGCATTCGATTTTGGCTGGTAACGAGGTGTTCCATGCAAGCACAACATCAGGAAGTTCAACTCCCACGCTCCGTACAGGCGCAGGTCGCCCGTCTGGTACTGCAGGCC
>Ga0209300_1001207_pt1 | contig 10621 bp, 11 predicted proteins | sample Shrwel_input2_RT_FD_187535 | JGI IMG/M metagenome (GOLD analysis project Ga0209300, IMG submission 187535) | Subsurface microbial communities from deep shales in Ohio, USA - Utica-3 well 1 S input2 RT (SPAdes) (version 2) ... | reverse complement strand
GAAGGGGGTAGCATTCAGCGGCCGAATGAGTATAATACCGGCCGTTGTTCGGCGTGTGGCGCAGCTTGGTAGCGCACTTCGTTCGGGACGAAGGGGTCGCAGGTTCGAATCCTGCCACGCCGACCAGAATTCAACGACTTAGGGCGCATCTCCGGATGGGCCCTTTTTCGTTTCTGGCCAGGTACAGGTTGGGTACATAAACCTGTCACCACCCTCTGATTCAAATCAACTCACAGAAAGTCCTTCAACGCGCCCTATACGCGCACGCTTTCGCTTCCGTTACCTTCCATTTTACCACGCAAACTTTGTCTTATTGCACTTATAGGCCAATTACAGACACCAACCACCTCTTGCATCTCCGTAACATAGAACCGTGTATACAGCTGAACGGAGATGACTATGAACGATACGCAGAAGATGTACCTCTCAGATACGGAGGTGGGAAATTACTACTCAGTATCCCGGTTCACTATCCGGCGCTGGGTTCGGGAAGGGAAATTCCCCCAGGGAAAGAAGCTGAGCTCCGGGTCGAGGCGCTGGCTAATAACCGATCTGCAGAAGTTCGATCAGGAGGTGCTTCGCCGAAATGAGGAGGCGCCGATGGCAGAATCATAAACGGAGGATTCCCGTGCCCTGACGACCACCATCCGGCATCAGAAGCTCTGAGAGCTGGCGGGGCCGGCAAGGGCAAAAACGCCTCGCAAGGATGCGATCCTCGGCTTTTCCTCTGCAATGACTGAAAGCCTGTCATCTCATCATCGCTGATCGCATGCCTACCGGAATTCACCTACTTACTCTGCAGAAGGTCCGTTTTCGACGCGGCAACTTTGTCTCTCTGTCTGTTTAGGACTCCTGCCTCTCATCGCCGTCGAGATTCGACATAAGTCCTTTATTATCAACAATTTGTAACATTTTTCGCTCTTGCACCTCCGCCGCTTTCGGATACCTTCAAGGTGTGCCCCGGATAACGGGTTCTGGAAACCAACAAGAGATGATTCTATGAATTACACCATTGAAGAGATTATCAAACTGCTAAACGAAGCCCTGGCGCTTGCCCAGAGCGTTGACCACTTCAAAGAGGCGGAGGTGATCCTCACCTGCGAGCAAATGCGCGGCCAGGGTTTCGTGCTCCGTCAACAGCTTCACGAGTATGGAAACTCCGACATCATCACTGGCACTCATCAGGAAGTGGGCGATCAGTTGGCTTCAATCAAAAAGAACAGCTGGTTCAGGACAGCCTGAAGGGCATATCTGGCAGGGACGCCGGACTTAAAAACGTGAGGTGATGCAAATGGAAATTCAGAAGCAGGCCGAAATTCTCCAGACCATTCTGGCCGGAGATCCGGATATTAGTGAGATCCATCTCTTTTTTCACATTCGCTGGGAGGACTGCGTGGCGACAGTGGAACTCTTCTGGAGTACCGATGAGCCAGACCGGCGTTACCTGGCCATTGATTTTGATATGAGGCGGGACTGGAGTTTCTCGGTATAGACACGGAGGGAGAGCGCTGGATACTCCCCGTTCTTTAACCGGAGAGTATCCTGCTGCCATGCCTCAGATTTTTCTCATATCGATCCGATGGCCATTTTTGGGATTCATTGCCGATTGAACATCGGATGGAAATTGCTGCAGATCCCGCAGCAGCTTCGTCCCGTTAAAGTTCTGAATGCCTCTCTGATCCGGATCCAGCTGCATCAGCAAATTGTGTGGCATATAGATCGCAAGAAAACCCCGGTAGAGATAGGAATTGCATCGATCGAAACCCCACTCATCCGGATCATTGAACAACCCCCATCCAAGTGTCGGAGTAAGAAGGCTGCCGGTACCACTCGCGATCAGGCGTTCTTTGGCTTTGAAGCTTTTGATCGAAACAGCGATATCGTAAGGGTGCCCCGGCAGAAGAACATCGCCCACCCATTGCCATGCCTTTCCAAACGGCCTGATCTGAATATTTGGGATGCCTGTCAGGCCCAGCCTGCAGAGGCGCTCAGATATAGTTCCTGTCGTCCCGGGTGGAATCGTTGCCTTCGAATTCAGCCCGTCAAGGTAAGCAACGATGTCTTCAATTTTTTTGTATTTTTCGCTGTCGCTAAGGCCTGAGATTTTGAGGTGGTCATAAGCTTGGCCCAGTAGTTTGTCGGCTTTCGTCATTGCTGCTCCGGATTGATTTGCATAGGAAAAGGTACCCCATCGATACCGGGGGAATACCAGTATTTCCAATCCGGCGTACCGGACCGTACATCCCGGATAGCCTCCCCCACTGGTCGGGCTGCTGGCTTAAGTCGCTCCGGATTTCCAGCAGAAATTCACCAAAAAAATTGCCTCTGCACTGGACACTGTACGTTTAAACAGTACTATCATGTAAAGGTCGGTCAGTATTTGAGAATTGCGTGAATAAATTTCGCGGGAAGACCTGGCCAGGCAGTGTGAAAGTTACTAAAATGGAACTGTTCGGTGACGGAACGTCACAGACTTGACCCAGAAAGGAGTGGGTAATGAAAGATGAAGAAGGCCTTGCCCTTATAAATCAATTACTTGAAATATATGACCAAGGGTTTATTGCCGAAACGCTGAATGAGCTCGGCTTTGATTCATGGTGCCGCGAAACTATCAATCGCTGGGTCAGGGGTAAGGTGGACAGGAAGCTCAGCCACGGCGAGTTTGAACATCTTCAGGCGCTGCTCCCCAAGCCTTTTCAGAATTCCGGGCATGAGTTCAGGTTTATAGACCTGTTTGCCGGCATCGGCGGAATCAGAAGAGGCTTTGAAGAAGCCGGCGGAAAGTGTGTATTCACCAGCGAGTGGAATAAATACGCCGTCCGCACCTATAAGGCGAACCATTACAACGACGATGAGCATGTCTTCAATGAAGATATCCGCGAAGTAACCCTCTCTGATCGCCCCGAGATTTCAGAGGAAGAAGCGTACGCCCATATAGACAAGCTCATTCCTGACCACGACGTTTTACTGGCCGGCTTTCCCTGTCAGCCGTTCTCTATCGCAGGTGTCTCCAAGAAGAACTCTCTGGGCAGAGTCCACGGCTTCGAGTGCAACACCCAGGGTACGCTTTTCTTTGACGTAGCCCGTATTATCGAGGCAAAACGCCCATCCGCCTTTCTTCTGGAAAACGTAAAAAACCTGAAGAGCCACGATAAGGGTAAGACCTTCAAGGTGATTCTGCAGACACTCGACGAACTTGGCTACGAGGTCGCCGATGTACATTACGATGGTTCCCACGACCCGAAAATCATTGATGCGAGGCACTTCGTTCCACAGCACAGGGAGCGCATCGTGCTGGTGGGCTTCCGCCGTGATCTGAATGTCCACCATGGCTTTACGCTGAAGGATATCAGCAAGCATTTCCCGGAGCGGGTACCATCATTTGGCGACATTCTCGATCCTGAAGACGAGGTCGACGATAAGTACATCCTTACTCCTAAACTGTGGAAGTACCTGTACGACTACGCAGCCAAGCACAAAGCAAAAGGGAATGGGTTCGGGTTTGGTCTTACCGGGGCTCACGATGTGGCGAGAACACTTTCCGCAAGGTACTACAAGGACGGATCAGAGATTCTTGTTGATCGTGGCTGGGATACGGATGCCGGCTTTGACGATATGATCAACCAGAGTAATCGCCCGCGGCGACTCACGCCTGCCGAATGTGCAAGGCTGATGGGATTTGACGGCCCCGGGGAATCTAATTTCAAGGTTCCGGTGTCTGACACGCAGGCTTATAAGCAGTTCGGCAATTCCGTCGCCGTTCCTGTATTCCGGGCTGTAGCTAAAATGATGAAACCGCGCGTACTGGAGGCCCGCATCAGAAATGAAGGGCGCAGAACAGAAGCAGCCTGACGATGGCTGACGTTCACGATCCCGCTACCCGCAGCCGCAACATGGCGGCTATCAAAGGGAAAAATACGAAGCCGGAAGTCTTGCTGAGAAAGAGTCTGTTCAGCAGAGGCTTCCGGTTTCGTATCCACCGCAAAGACCTTCCGGGCAAACCTGATATCGTCCTCCCCAAGTATCGTGCCGCCATATTTGTTCAGGGGTGTTTCTGGCACGGTCATACAGGGTGTCCGATGTTTCGCCTGCCAGCTACCCGCCGGGAGTTCTGGGAAGACAAGATAACCGCTAATAAAGACCGTGATCAGCGGAATATAGCCGCCCTCAGAGAGATGGGCTGGCGTGTGCTTGAAGTCTGGGAATGTGCTTTTAAGGGGCCGGGGCGGCTGAACCATGAGTCAATGTCGGATCTGGTAGCAGAATGGATCCTTAACGGTACTGACTTCGGACAGATAGAGGGGCACTCATTCACTACTCCCGCCTGACCCGTGGTGGTCTGTTAATCCTTCCCCTTCAGCTGCTCCACCTACTCGCATCAGCCCCCCTTAGCCTGGACTGGCGGTAATATAAATGCGACATTAAATCCCTGAAAGATCCAACGCCGGGCATAAAGGGAGGCCATCGCATTATGGCATTGCTGTGGAAGTTTTTGCGGAATGAGGCGGGAGAAGATGAGGGACTTGCAGATGCAGGTATTGAGACTTTCAGAGATGCGCCCTTCGCCGGCCTCGCCCGCGAATGTGGCCAAAACAGTATCGATGCTGCCCGGCGCTCCGGACCGGATGGAAATGTCGAACGGGTAATTATCCGCTTCTGGAAAGAAACTGTACCGACTGAGACTGTGCCTGATATCGCTGGATTCAGAGCGACTATCGATGCCTGCCTGAGTCGTGCAAGAAACAGGCGAGACGATAAAGAAATTCAGTTCTTTGAGCGGGCCAGACGAATTGCCAGCGCCACGGAAATAGACCTGCTGCACGTGATCGATGAGGGGACCACGGGGCTCATTGGCCCATGCGAACCTGGTACACCTTATCACGCTCTCATCAAAGCCAAAGGCGTGAGTAAAAAAGGCGATGATACCTCAGGAGGCTCCTTCGGTATCGGGAAGAACGCTGCGTACGCAGTCTCAGCCCTGAGAAGCGTCTTCTATTCAACGGTCTACGAAGATTCATCTGGTAACAATCAGTTCCTGGCGCAGGCCAAAGCTATTCTCGTTTCCCACAGCAAAGGCCCCGGTCAGGAGCACAGCGCAACGGGATACTGGGGCGAAGCCGAAAATTATATGCCCGCCACAAACGTATCAGGGTTGCCTGAATGGCTGCAGAGAACCGAGCCAGGGACTACAGTGACAGCGCTTGGTTTTTTGTCAGAGGAACAGTGGGACTGGCGTATCGCTGAATCTCTGGTGCGTAATTTTTTCACCGCTGTCCACAACGGGAAAGTGATTTTTGAGGTTGGGGATGAGCTCGTTATTAACCGCGATACTCTGCCAGGACTGTTTGCAAACGAAACACTCCGTGAAGTCGCCTCCAGCCGCGGCTCTGACGAAGATCTGAAGTTCAGTCATAACCTCTATCGCTGCCTCACAAGTCCTGAGAGCGCTCGTTACGAGGAGACCATTCACGGACTGGGCAGAGTTAAGCTGTCTATCCTGATTGAAGACCGGCTTGAGAAGCAGGTTGGTCTGATCCGGAATGGCATGTTCATCACGTCCCGCTTCAGGCATTTCAGAGAGAAACTTGCCCGGTTTCCCCTGCAGAAAGACTTCATTGCAGTGATTGAGCCAATTGATGACAGCGCCTCCGCCAACATCAGGGCTCTTGAGAATCCAAGACATGATGAGCTTTCTCCCGAGCGGATTGAAGACCCCCAGCTGAGTCGCTCTCTGAGAGCAGCCGTCAACAAAATGAATTCCTGGATCCGGGAAAAGATAAAAAGTCACACCACGCTCCCGCCGGATGACGAAATTCAGCTGGATGATCTCAATGACTTTTTCTCAGCTCCGGAAGATAAAACCGACAGAATGCAGAACACGGGCAACAGCGAAAAAGACCCCGCATCGATTAAAGTGAAAATGCGGAAGAAACCGGAGAGCTCAGGTGCATCTGTGTCTGGTGGATCAGAAGGCGGAAGCGGCGGCGAGAAACCGGGAGGAAGCGGAGGAGCTACCAGCGGACCCGGAGCCGGTGGAGGAAAGGGTGGAGCATCTGGCCCCCGTGGAGGGCCGGTCCCTATAAAGGGATTGCGCAATACCGTCCAGGGAGGTGACACCCGGTCCAGAATGATCTTTTTTACGCCAGAGAAGTCGGGCCAGGCAAGACTAGAGGTCATTGCCGCTGGTATTGCCGATGAAGAAAACCTGCCTATAGTCGCAGCAACGGGACATAAGGTAACTAAGGGTGCATGTGAGATTGAGCTGAAAGAAGGGGAGCGGATAGCGATTTCGGTTGAACTGGCTGAACCGTATGAAGGGCCAATTGAAGTCTCGCTCAGACTGAAAGAGGAAAATGATCATGAAGCTCAAGGGTGATACCCGTTTCCCGTACCCGGTACTGGCCAGCTTTACGGATGATTATCCAGCAGCAAAGTTCAGTCTGGAAGTTGAGCCCGTCCGCGAAGTAACTGAAACCGGTGAAGTGGAGATTCGGGGAGAGCTCCGGCCAGGCGAACAGTTTCTCGATCATGCGCTTGCTGAGGGAATGCTTGAGTGCGGATTATACATCACCTGCGAACATACCTACTTTTCAGAGTTTCTTGCCATCTCCCCCGGCAACTGGAAGGTAACCGTTGCCGGCGGGAATCTCAGGGGCGTGGTTAAGCTGAGAGCCATTATCTATGTTGCTGCAGAAACCTTGTCGGTGCCCGCAGGCTTGATACATGAAGAGTTCGGAGAACAGGATTTTCTGCTAAGGAAATACTCTCTCGCTGGCGTGAGTGACGAGTTCGAATTTGAGGCTGGGCTGGATAAGCTGGTCCCGATGGAATCTGTATTCCGTCTTGAATCGACGAGCAGTGTTGAGAACGGCTTGTTCAGGGTAGGTACAGATACCCAGGCGATCGTTATTCAGGTTCATCCAACGCTATACAACTCACTTAATCAGGTCCGGAACAGCGGCCATGGACGTCAGATACTGCTGTCATCGTTGTACCTCCCGTGCCTTATTGAGGTGCTTGATGTCGCTTCCAGGGATAAGTGTGATCATCTCAGGTGGTACCGGGCAATCGAATCCCGTTGCCGTCAGGTAGGAGTAGAACTCGACGGAAAAGATCTCCTGAGAAAAGCGCAGTTATTACTCGACTGCCCGGTCGGCAAGGTACATGAAGCGGTGGAGGCGCTGAGTTAATGAGCCTGAACAAAGTACTTTATGTTGGTCAGGCGGTTGCCGATCAACTGATCGATTCAATAGATGAAAACGTGGATCGATATTGCTCGGAAGGATTTCAGGATCTGGCAGAGCAGGGAAACTGGGAAATTGCTACCAATCTCACCTACGATCCTGGCCCTCTGAAGGAGCTGGACCCGGCGAGGACCGCTGAAGCGGAGATTAATAACTCAATACTTGTATGGCGGTCACTCAGCAGCCTCACGCCTTCTCTGGCAACTGAAAACAGAATCTGGATCCGGTTTACTCACCTTGAATGCCTCGGATTCTCTCAAAAGCGCTGGCTTGAAGGGAAAACAGGAGAGGCTCTTACTAAGGCGATCCGTGCTCATTTTTTTGCTGATACCCGGACGAGATGGAGAGATGATAATGCTGTTTCGCGGCTCTGGTGGAACTACTGGATTGCGCAGAGACTGATGCCTGAGGATCCTGAGAAGGCACTGAGTATTATATTCCGATCAACCGACATGCGGCTCAACACCGTTGAGCGTCCCGGACTGTTTATCCGCCCTGCAATTTCCGCCGGTATACTCAGGACTTTCGCTTCGGATGAATGGGTTCTCGCGCGTGAGGAACGCTGGCGCAAATTCATGACTGAGCTCAATAAAGCCGGAGCTGGTAAGGTCTTCGAGGCGATGAAAGAAACAGAGATAGATCAGCTGATGAATAGATGTCTGGACCGTGCCAAATCAGCCTTAGCACCCTGATTCAGCTCCCGGAATCACGATTGTAACTTTCAGCGATTTCGGAATTTTCCGAGTGGAGATGTAGCATTGCTCGATTCAGTAAACGAGATCTTTGAAGGTGCGGCAGCCAAGTACCTGAGCGCAGTAGATGCAGACCCAGCCAGATCTAACCAACATGAAATCGGCGGGCTGCCCAGCGTTGGCTTTAAAAGCTTACTTGGGACCCCCGGAAAATCGGATGGCTATCCCTTCCCAGCACTGATGGCCTACCTCACGGACGAGGAAGATGCTGAGCTCTGCCAGGATACAGTTACCTGGTACGACGCACGCTGGAAAAACCCGAAGCGCTCTCCGGAGTACCGGCTTTATTACAAATCCAACCCTGTTACAGAACTGATCCAGCCGACGGACTTTTTCCTCGTAGCTAAGAAGCGCGACGGAAGCCTTCTCCTTCTTTTTACCCCGGCCGGCTCATCCGTAGAATTTCAGCTGAGACACCTTTTCGGCCTGTCGGATGTCGACCAGGATTTCACCTCCGCATCCATGCCGTCGCAGACTCTCATCCTCCCGATAAAAATGCTGCTGGAAGAGCTCGGTGTCAGAGCATTCGATGAGGGAGAGGCTCAGAACGACCTGGATATGCTTCTGGAAAGGTTCCCTGACAAGTTTCCAAAAACAGCAGAGTTCTCGGCTGTAGCCAGAGAAGTAACTGAATTTGATTGCATTATGAATCCGGATGCCGCTCTGATAGGCTGGATGGAGCGGGAGGAAGCTCTCTTCAGGGCGTACGAACGGCATATCGTATCTGAAAGGCTACGTTCAGGTTTCGGTTCTGCAGGAAACGATGTGGACGAGTTCATCGCATTCTCTCTGAGCGTTCAGAACCGTCGAAAATCCAGGGTTGGTCACGCTTTTGAAAATCATTTGGGGTTTGTTTTCAAAGAACATAAACTTCCCTTTGAAAAAGGGGGAGGGTCGCGGGTAACCGAAAATAAAGCCAAGCCTGATTTCCTGTTCCCCGATTTTTCCGCATACCATGATTGCTCATACCCAACTGAGAAGATATTCCTTCTTGGTGCCAAAACAACTTGCAAGGATCGCTGGCGGCAGGTTCTGTCAGAAGGCGACCGACTGGACCGAAAGTTTCTTGCTACGCTGGAGGCAGGTATTAGCTCCTCTCAAACTGATGAGATGAGGGCGAAGAATCTGCACCTAGTTATACCAGCAGCTGTACATGGGAGTTTCACTGAGGCCCAGAAAGCTTGGCTGTACTCCATGGCTGATTTCATTGATGAGGTGCGGTCAGCTCAGTGATACTGGTTGTCAATGGCCATTTATTTTGACCCACCTTTGGCCAATAAAATTGACCCACCTTTCATAGTCTAGCTTGTAGATTTCTGTTTCAGTCGATAGCTTTCTCCTCCCAGCATAAAGATGTGTGAGTGATGGATGACCCGGTCAATGATTGGCACAGCCACGTTGTCGTCGTGGAAGAACTCGCCCCAACTGGTGAAGTCCTTGTTGGTGGTCAGGACGATGGACCGGTATTCGTACAGGCTGTTGATCAGTTGGAACAGGTTATACCGAGCCTGCCGCGTCATCGGCAGATAACCCAGCTCATCGATGATCAGCAGGTCGTATTTGGCCAATGCGCTGACCCGCTTTTTCAGCTCACCCTTCATCTCGGCCAGTTCCAGTTCTTCCACCAGATCCAGGGCGTTGCGGAACAGCACCCGGTAGCCAGCCTCCACGGCTTTGTAGCCAATGCCGATGGCCAAATGGGTCTTGCCAACGCCCGGCGGGCCAATGAACACCAGGTTGTTCCGCTCATCGATGAACTGGAAGTCCAGCAGGGCATTGACCTGGCGTTTGTTAATGGTGGTCTGGTGCCGGTAGTCGAAGCCCTCCAGGCGCTTCTCGGCGGGGAACGCGGCCATCTTCCGGTTCCGGCGAATGCGTTTGTCCTGGCGCTGAACCAGTTCGTGTTCGGCAAGCCGATCAGCGAAGCTCAGGTAGGACATCTCGTTGGCTTCTGCATCAGCCAGAAGACTCGTTAATGCATCGGCGGCCGCGCTCAGGCGCAGACTGCGGTATCGGGCCACGGTCTGTTCAAGCTGGCTCATGGGTCACCTCCTGGCCACTGGAGTGGCCAACACAGCGATAAGCGCTCAGATCCAGCGCTTGCTTGGGTTCTGGTAGCGGTTCCGGCTGCCGTTCCCGGAGAACGGCGGCTTGGGTCGCTTCCAGGTAGCTTTGCAGCCGTATGGCGGTCATGCCAGGACGCTCTGCCAGCGTCGTGATCAACACGGGATCCACGGGTTCGTGGCGCTTGAGCAAGTCGCGGGCAGCTACCAACTGATCCTTGTAGATCTTGGGCTCGGAGCTTTTGAGCTGTTGGCACAACCGATGCCCGACCTCACTGCCGATCAGGGCGCTGATATCGGCTTCCAGCTTGCTCACGCGCTGGGCATGATCCCGGTAGTGGTGGGTGTTCTTGATCACCTTGCCCTTGTCGGAGCACAGGGCGTGGCTGGCAATGACGTCGCCGGTGTCCAGATCACTGATGTGGAGCTGGCTGTCGGACTCCAGAACGCCCACCCGGGCCTGTTGCCAGGCCATGGGCACAGAGTACTTGTTGGCCTTCCAGGCGATCAGGCCGGTCTTGTCGGCTCGACGTGTCTCGTGGGCCACAGATTGCACGCAAGC